>Ga0255047_10002367_pt1 | contig 12499 bp, 23 predicted proteins | sample JV7_2_1_MG_FD_183640 | JGI IMG/M metagenome (GOLD analysis project Ga0255047, IMG submission 183640) | Seawater microbial communities from Jervis Inlet, British Columbia, Canada - JV7_2_1 | ecosystem: Environmental > Aquatic > Marine > Inlet | place: Canada: British Columbia | collected 2016-10-06
TATCTACGAATATTAACTCATCCATTATTTTTTTCTCCTTTTTGTTTTTTTCTTCTTTCCTACAGGTTTACTCCCGTATGTCTTCGTCCAATCCTTCGCAATTTTAGGATGGTTTTTCCACAGGTAACGTCTTTGTTTTTCTGATTTAAATGGCACTATAAAGTTGCCTTTGGAATTTCATAATCTTTTAATACTTGTAATTTCTCTTCTGCTGATGCAATTTTATGCAATTGACAATCTAGTTCTTTTTGATGATTAAGATGTTCACTTACTCCAACTGAATTTTCCAAAAGTAATTTAATCGTAGCATCGGCTGCTGCGATATCTGCTTCATACTGCTTTTGTAATGCGTCTATTAAGACTGATCTCATTAAGCTGATTTTCTTTCTCTCGCCATTTTTTTAAATGTCTTAGCTAATGCTTTAGCTCTTCCTGTACATCCTGGTTTTGTAATAGGAGTACATTTTCCTTTTGTTCCTCTTTTCTCGATTGATTTGTTAACTGATTGAATCCAGTTACCATCCTTCAGTCCAACACGACCTCCGGAAGCATACTTCCTTACTTTACTTTTCATAGGGAACGATGCTGTTGAATCGAAATATTGAGGCATTATTTTTTAAGTTCTCTTACTATTCTTCTTTTTTCTGCTTTAAGATTTCTTTTACCTTTTTTCTTATAAGCTTTTTCCGCATCAACACGACCTAGTTCTTCAAGTCTATTCATACGTCTGGTATTACGAGCTTTACCACCTCTTTTAAGAGCTTGGCCCATTCCTCGTGTAGCAAGTCCTCCAACACGTAAACCTTGACGCATAATGCTATGGTTAACGCCGTGTGTTTGAATTCCTATTTTGCTCATCGGTTTATTTTCCCAGATTTTTTAGCAGCCGAACCAAATTTTCCATAAGATTCATCTCGACTTGCTTTTAATTGTGCTGGTGTTCTTTTTTTTCTAATTCTCATTGCAATGGATTCATCTTTTCTGTCAGTGTATCCTTGCTTTTTAGCTTTGCCACCTTTTTTCATACCACTTCCGTATGGAAATCTGACATCGCTTCTTACTCCGTTTTGTCTCATAATTATTTTCCTTTTAATGCTCTGCCAAAACCACGTTTTGCGATTCCGACTCCACGTTTTGTAATTCTACCACCATCTTTTGCTCCTAGTGATAAAAAGTTAGGATTAACTGTAGTATTATCTGCGAATGGAATGTCGTCGAAAGGATGGTTAAAATGTTTTACATTCATCCCAGCATCATCCATTCCGGCCATAGAAGCTTTTTTTCTGTTTTTTGCTAAAGCAAGTCCACCGGCCAAAGCTGCTCCTAAGGCTAATGCTTTTTTAAGTTTTGATTTTTTCTTAGCCATAATATTATCCTAATTAGTTATTAATATAACTTACCTTTAATAGCAAGTCTATTTCTTTCCTCCGCCGTTTCTAAATATTTGGGTACCCTTAATGCCAAAAACGCTCGCTACGACCAAAATCCATAAATTTGTAAACCATTTTGGCAAATTCGAGAAATACTCAAAAAATATCTCTATCTTCTTCATAGCTTCCGGATCCTCTGTCCAAACCGACCAGGCGAGCACCACGATGGGCAACGTTAAAATCGCAAGTACGATTTCATCCTTGTAATCGTTATCCCGCGATTCTAAAAGTTTGCCCTGGTAAGTTTCCTCACCGGAAGCCATACGCTGTGCATGCATTAACTGTGCATCAGACATAGCCATTTTAGTTTTTTGACGGTTAGCATAGATTTTGCCACCCGCTTGAAGAGCTATTTTTGCTAAACCGAACCAGGCCATATTAGAACCAGGTTGCTGTTTTATTTTTGCTAGCTAGCATTCTTCTAGTGCCTGCAACTTTAACTTTTGTGCCTTTGTCTATTTGTTGTCCAGGAACAAAGTCATTAGTTATAATATTGGCTCTAGGGTCTTGTCCTACGGTACCTAGATCAGCTTTATATTTTTTTCCGCCTTCTGGATATCCTATTGGTGTTTTTGTCATATTTTTCTCCTTATTAGTTTGTATCTTATCTTCTAGGACCTTTCAAGATTTTAACGTCTCTTTGTTTCATTCTATCTTGTTGCATCTTAGCGTCTTGAGACATCATCTGTTTGGTTAAAGAAGTTTCTGCTCTTAATTCAGCCAGGTCTTCATTCTGCTCTAATTTTTCGTCAAATTGCTGTTGACCCATTAATTGTTTAGATTTATCCATATTAATCTTCTCTTGATCCTGTTCTCGTTTAACAGTGTCATCCATAGCTCTTAAATCCAATTCTCTTGCTTTTAATCTAGCAATTGGATCATTTCCAAACTGACCCATAATTTTTTGTTCTTCATCTTTGAATTCTTGCATCATTTCAGCAATTAAAGTCGCTTTTCTAGCTTCCACTTTCATAGAAAGTTGAATAATCTGTTGTTGAAACTGTGGATTCTGCTGCATTTGAGGATTTTGTTGCACCATTTGTTGCATTTGCTGTAATTGTTGCATTTCTTCTCTAAATTCTACTTCAACTTGCTCTTGAGCCATCATAGAGATGTGTTCAAAGCAGTTTTTTTCTAAAGCACCTAAAATCATTGGATTATTTCTTGCTAAATTGCTTGCCATAAAATTTAAATGCGAAGTTATGTGCGCTTGATGGTTCTGACCTTTAAAAGCTTGGAAAGGTTTTGAAGATAAAGCCATAATATTCTCTACTGCCGGATCTAAAGGGGTTGGTTGCGGTGGAGGAGGTAAAATTTTATCAATTTCTTTCACTCCGATCGCACTATACATGGCATAAAACGCTTCATACATATTATGCATCTGTGGATTTGCTTGAGCAAGTTGTAATTCTGTTTGAGCCATAGAAATTCTTTGAGATTGAGAGAAAATATTAGGGTCCGCAACGGGAACGATATCTACTTTGTCATCAAAATCTGTAGCTTTAACATTTCGTTGTGCTCCCACTACATCGTAAGGATATTCTGCCGGTAAATAAGTTTTAAAAACGCCAGCTAACAAATTAAATTCTTGTTTAAGCCCCACAAATAATCTTTTGTGGATCGCTGACATGACCCTGGAACCACGTTCTAAGAGTGCGATGGTCGTTCCAACAGCGGCCTGTTGGTTGCCGTCTCCGACCTGCATATCAGCGATGGCGGCAAATCTTTGTCCTGCTTGGACAACAATTCCCATCAAAGATAATAAAGTCTGTGATGGTTCTTTGAAAGGTAAAGTCATAAAAGCATCCTTGATGTTTCCACCAGGTGCATCTACATCTCTAAATTCGCCGGGCTGTATAGCTTGAGCCTCGTCTCTTACTCGTATTCCTCTTTGTTTAAAACCAGCAGGAAGATTACTTAATGTTCCTGCATCTAATAATTGACGTAAAGCAGTGGTTGCTGTTCTTGATAAACCGCCAATCATATGAATTAATCCAAATCCATAAAAACCCATTCCAGGTAAAAATCTGAAATGAACAAAATATTGAATTTTTTGTTTTAATGGATCTTCTGCTTTGTAGTTTCGTCTAATTGATAAAACTTGTCTTGACCCTTCTTCGAGTGTCACAATATAAGGAAGTTTAATCCCTGTAGGTTCTCCGTCCTTCATATCTTCAAATCCTTCAATGTCCAAGTTCACATGACATTCAAGAATGGTAAAAACATCTTCATCTCTTGTTTTTTTAACTCCTTCGAGTTGTCTTTCCTTTTTCTCAACTTCTGTTTCTTGATCGTAGCCAGGTTTCACTTCGATATCTCGATAAAAACCTGAAACTTGTTTTTTTCTTAAGTCATTTTCTGACATTTTAATAACATGTATAACCGCCTCCGCATCGGCTAATGAGGTAGCCGTATACGGGACAATTAAATCGTCAGCTTGTATAAATTTAGAAACCGCTCGTCCTAAAAGTTCATCGTAATAAACTTTTTTAAAAGCAGATCCTGCTAACGGTAGATAAAAAAGCATTTGATCGAACTCAGGTTCGTACTCTTTCATAACATCCATGAGCTGATAGTTCATGAAACTTTTAACTCTTTGAGACTGTTCTTCTTTTTGTCTACTCGGTTTTCCTAAAATCTGAGTCCGTACTGGACCCATCGCTGGAAGTAATTCTTTATAAGCTTGTGCTTGAAACTGGGTTACCGCTTCTGCGAGCACGGGGTGCGTTGCACCACTTGCTCCTTGAAACGGTTGTGTTGGATTCACATACTTAAATCCCAAAAGGTCTAAACCTTTAACATAAGTATCTTCCCATTCTTTACGGGAAGTTTTGTATTGCATGTAATTTTCGTTAAGGTCAACACCAATTCGACCTAGGGTATCATCGGGTAATAATTCGGCTAAATTAGCATTATGATCCTGAGTCATTTGTTGTTCGGACATTGGATCGAAATTAACTTCCGCTCCGCCTTCCTCATCCATAATAACTTCAGCATCATTAGGATCTACTTCTGTTTCCTTCTGCTCTTCTGTTACTACGATTTCTTCTTCAGGTAATACGACTTCTGGATCTACGTTCGGTAGAGCTTTGTCGATGCTGTCTTTGTCTGCCATTAATATTCTCCGGTTCTATCACACTTTTAACTTGTTTTAAAGGGACATTCAAGCCCTGTGGATCAGGCCCTCTTAAAGGAGGGATCTCTTTCCACTTCACATGCGGCATATTTTTAACTAATGTTTTGTTGCTCATCGACTTCTGCTAGTACTTCTTCATCCACGGCTAAGGGTTGTCCTTCTAACGTTTCAATAAGCATCGCTTTCATTTGATCTTCATTTGTTAAATAAGTCGTTGGGTCATCTATCCTAAATTGTTTAACCAACGATATAGGTTTAAAAGGTTTTTTAATCATTATACCTCCATTATCCTTGCCAAACCGCCATGTTTATAATCAGCAATTCCGCCTCCAAGTATTCTTATTAACTCGTTTGTTAAAAGTTCTTCTTCAATATCTTTAATTCCCTGTTTATATAAGTTCCTAAAATCTTCGGTGCTTCCTTTATTACGAAATAAATTTTTATAATCGTCAGTCGTTGCCGTTCTGTATCCTGCATAACCCCCTGGATGCGTAACGCGTCCTCTTCTCGGAGTCATACTTGCTAGACCGCCATGTTTAAGTCCTAAGTTTTTTATAACTTCTAAAACTTCAGTCCAATCTTTACCTTTAATGAGTTCCACATCAATATTGTACTGCTTAGCAATCATTTGATGATTAAGTTTTGAGGCAGGAATATTTACTCTTTTGGGAACTACTCTAGGTGTCCAACCCATGAAGCCGGTTGGAGCGGTTGTTTTTTTTGCACCCATGATCCCTGAGCCCTGTTTCGGTAGCTTCGTAACGGTTGCTAAGGTTGGATTTATAATCTTATCAAGGTTTAACATGTTCTTGCCTAAAATTTGGGTTTGAATACTATTCAGTTTGCCGGCACTTGCATAACTCATGGCATCTTCGGTGGCTTTAATAAGTGACTCCGGACCACCTTTGAATAAGGAAGTATAAATGACGTCCGGCATTGAGGCTTTTTCTAATCCGGGTAAATAGTTCTGGAACAAGGGATTCTTAGTGGGTCCTTTTCCTAAAAAACTAATATTATTTTTCGTTCCCATAAATTTATTTGGTTTCGCTCCAATTTTAGTTGCCAGAGCCATCAAAGATCTAAGTGTAAATAAACTAGCCATAATAACTTAAATTACTCCTCTCAATTTTTTCGTCCTTATAATCTTCAGGGTGCGTTATGAAATATCCTTTTCTTAAACGCATAACCGCCTGAGTCATAGAATCCACATAGTCATCATTATCACCATGCGGAAAAGCTGCACATTCTTCAATTACTTCTTGGGCAAAAACTTTATGTTTTGGAGCCCACACTCTTCCCTGCTCAAAAAGATGAGCAATCGAATTCATTCTTACATGCTTATCATTTCCTCGGGACGGTGTATAGTCTTGAACGGGAATATCTTTTTGACGAAGCTCGTGAATCAAAGGGATCCCTGATGCCTTGGCCTCGATGATAACAATATCAGGATTCCAGTCCAAGTATTCTTGATGAGCCAGGCGTCGAAGTTCAGGGAATTCATATCGACCTTTAAAAGCATCAAGTAGAATAACATGTTGACCATCTCCTTCTTTATCAAAAACCCCCCAAGTGGTAATAGCAGAATAATCCGCCGTTTCTTTTTTTAAAAAAGCAGTGTCATAAGATTGAATAATAAATTTTAATCGAGGAGGCTTATCGTGAGGCCAATCTTGCCACCATTCTCTTTTAATAATGGCTCCTTCTTCAGCAGTTGGAGTTTGCATATACTGAGCATTCCATTTTCCAATGCTAATAGAAGCTTTAACTGTTTCTAATTCTTCACGATTCCAATATTCAGGCCATACAGGTTTTCCGTTAGGTAAAATAGCTGGAAATTCTACAACGTCCCATTGATCTCCTTTGACATCTCCCTGAGACTTGAGCAATTGACCGGTAAGATCGTTCGTTGACCAACGGGTCATAACTAAAACGATTCGGCCGCCTGGTTGTAAACGTTGACGGGGTCCGGAGGTATACCACTCGTAGGCTTTTTCGAAGGAGTCTTTGCCTAATAGATCCTTTTCTTTATGGGGATCATCAATGATCAAAAGGTCAGCTCCTCTTCCTGTCATGGCACCTCCTACCCCTACTGCAAAGTACTCACCTCCTTGCGCTGTTTCCCAGCGACCCGCTGCCTTTGAGTCTTCTTGCAGCGAAGTTTCAAAAATTTCCTGATATTCAGGGGAATCAATAACGTGCTTGGCTTTTCTTCCAAACCGTACTGCTAATTCCGCTGTGTGAGTAGCTTGAATAATTTTTAATTTTGGATTCTTTCCAATCATCCAAGCGGGTAGATAGTTTGATGCAAATTCTGATTTTGTATGCCGTGGTGGCATATTCACGATTAATCTTTTATTTTCACCAGAAGCGATCTTGTTAAATTTTTCAGCAATAATTTTATGATGATAACCACCTATAAACTCAGGCCAGATAAATTGAATAAATTCCAAAAAATCTGCAGTACATTTGCTTTTGAGTTTTAGTTGATCAGCCTTGAGATACGCTTTTAAATATTCTTTTTGCTCGTCTAGTGGTAATTTTTTTATAAAATTTATGTCGTCGGTTATAGGAATCATCGTTTATAAAAGTATTACCATGAGTGTCTGAATTAAGCAATAAAGGGTAAAGTTGGGACCCCTTTTTTTTGTTTTAGGGGGGTGGGCCCTCCCAATATCATTCTATGCGTCCCCGAACCTGGTACCTCTATCGATCCAGGGTGGGCCCGCCCCGATGGCCCCTGTAACAGGGGCCGGGGTTAGGGATTATGTTTAACTAATCTAATAACACCATATACTCTTTAGCAAAGTATCTACGAAACCAATCCAAACCTTTACGAACTGTGTCCCATTGTGGTGCTGTACCTATGCCATTCTTTTGATCATACATCTCAGCTAAATGATTTGACCCCATTGTTACATCATAAACTGCAACAGCAAATCTAGGCAACAAAATACTTTCACCGCTAAATGGATTAGCAACTGAAATTTTTTCCAATGGTTTGTCACTATAATCTGCATCGGCAAATGGTAGCTTGATTGTTTTGTTATTGTATTTAATTGTTTTCATATTATCCCTTTTGTTATTGTTATACATACCTGGGATTTTAAGGGAGAATAATTTAGGGGTCAATAGTTAAGGAAAATAAATTCCGGGCCCGGGCCCCGCCCGGGCCCGGGATTTTGGGAGGGGGGGGTGGAATAGGGGTGGGCCCGCCCGCTCAACCTGTAGTTGAATACAACCTGTGCGTGTTCACTTATTACGTGTTCACTTATTAAGTGATTGACACCTGGTCCCCGTATCGGGGACCAGGATTAGGGATTATAATGCTTTATATCTCCCCTCTTCTTTATAAAACATATGACAATGCCCATCCCCCTCCATTTGATCCATTGGATCAAAGTCTAACTTTTTAGGTGGGTAAAAATAACCATAACGAAAGTCATCCCCGTCTTTATAATCATCATCACAAGTATAAAACCGAACGCCCTTGCTTTTTATTAACTTTGTTAGGTCGCTAGATTTTTCAACGACGAAGTTATTTTCGCCCTCTAGTGAAGGCGGATTTTTTGGACTAACAAAAATAGAATTACTTTTTCTATGATCGTTATCCCAAAACCACATATACTCCACATTGTTTACGTCTATCATTTTATCCCTTTCATTATTATTAAACATACCTAGGATTTTAAGGGATATTTAACTAGATGTCAATAGATAAAAAACAAGGCGGATTGCTCCGCCTTGTTATGTTTAACTTATGGGATATAAGTTATTCTATAAAGTTCTTACGTTATTAATCTCCCATTTTTTAGACGCACATCTAATTCCATCTACTTCCATATCAAAGTATTTTTTGTATGGATAGCCAAACACCTTATGTACGCCCTCATAACAATCATCATTCAACGTAGCTTGACGTTCAATGATCTTGTTATGTTTTTTAGCATAGTATTTAATGTAAAATATTCCTTTATCTAACATTAGCACCATTTCTTTCTGCTTTCCATTTAGCAAACTCCGCTTGGTCTTGGTCTTCACTATCGCACTCTCTACTGATTGCGTCAGAAACATCTAACTTAATTTTAGACAGTTCTTTTTTTGTATCTAACATCATTACTTTTTTAATGATGTCTATTTTTAGATCGTTCATATTATCCCTTTCATTATTATTAAACATATCTAGGATTTTAAGGGATATTTAATTAGCTGTCAATAGTTAAGAAAAATTTCTTTTTTTTAGGGTGGGCCCACCCGCTCAACCTGTGGTTGAATACATTTACTATATACCCTGCACCAACCCCAGCCACCTGCCAAGTGTATAGGATTTTATGGGTTAAGTCAATCACTTTATACGCGAGTTAAGAAAATAAATATTTTGACAAGTATCCTATATAATGTAAGATAAGTTATGTTTAAGATTTATTATGTTCAATCTTCAATTAGGTCTAGCGGTCATCATAAGAAACCGCTAGATCGCAAAATAAAAGGTAGGTATGAATTATAACTTAGTATTATGGATTGGTTTAGCTTTTTACGTTGCAATCTTTTTTACTTTTATTGTGTACCAAATGCACGATAGAAAAAAAGATCGTGAGCAATGGTTAAGTGACCAATTAACACCATCATTTAACAAAGGTAAAAATGATGCTAACAATTAATCTATTAAAGCACGTTAAACCAAATAAAGATTGTACTCAGGGTTGCGATAATATTACTGATAATGCTTATGTTTGTTTTGAGTGTGAAGAAATACAAGTTAGAGAAAAATATCCCAATGTATTTTATAATGATGATTGTCAATGGGAGTTAAATAACAAAAAAAGGAACAAATGATAGTAGATAGTTTATGGTTTTATCCAATAATGGGCGTTGTTTTTTTAGCAATACTATATTGGTTTAATTAAACTTGAGCCCGGATCATTGGTTAATTTACTAACGTAATATGTTGATCAACGTCCAGTGATCCGGGGTCAAGTTGAAATGGTTAGCTAGCTGAATGCAACTGTAAATCTATACAGAACCTTTGCTTTCAGCTTGACCACTTCTAAAAAAAAATAAAAATATCAATAAGGCTACAAGCTCCCAAGCTCTCAAGCGGGTGGGCCCTCCCTGATAAAATAAAAATTTTTTATGTTGACAGCTTCAGGGGCCTGGGATATTATAAGATTATGAAAAAGAAATATTATTTATTAGATTATTTTATTACTAATCACAAAGATCTAAAAAAAACATATATAAAGAAAGTAGAAAGATTTTTAAAATGCTTAAAAAAGAAGCAAGTAAAATAACCGGAGGCCTGAGTAAACCAGGTAAAATGCCCGAGGGTTCTTATAACCTACCGGCCCGCGCTTGTATTACAGGCGCAAAATTGCGCCTGATCCCTGGCACGCCGTGTTATAAATGTTATGCATTTAAAGGTAGATACAATTTTCCAAATGTTAAAGACGCCTTAAGCAGGCGCCTGGAATCAATTACACACCCGCAATGGATCGAGGCCATGGCTGTACTAGTTAAAGGAAAAAAATTTTTCAGGTGGCATGACTCAGGAGACATTCAAAGCGTGGACCATCTTAAAAAAATTTTTCAAGTGTGTGATTTAACACCTGATACGATGCACTGGCTACCGACTCAAGAGCGTCAATTTTTACCGCTTCCGGGTTCTACTATTCCTAAAAATATAATAATAAGATTATCGAATGCAAAAAACGACACCAAGCCCGGTAAAGCCTGGTCCCATTGGTCCACGGTAGTGACGAAGCCTAGAGCCGGTCACATATGCCCGGCGCCCAAACAGGGCAACCAGTGCGGAAGCTGTCGCGCGTGCTGGTCAAAAGATGTTAAAGAAGTTCAATATAAAATACACTAAATGAATCTAAAAAAACTAATCAAAAAAATAAATAAAGAAAACGCCCCGCCAGGCGGGTGGAAGGAAGTCGACAAGCTCACAAGCTCTCAAGCACAGAGACGCAAGACTCGAGGCCGCAAGCTAAGGGTGGGCCCGCCCGAGAAATCCCCAAGTCCACAAGCTCCAAGATCCGGGAGCCAGGGTACAAGCGCACAAGCCCTTGTTCCGGGGAACAGGCAACAAGGATAAAAGTATTTTTTTTATGCTTAATATGAAAAGAAATTTGGTGCGGGGAGAACCGTACAAATTGGGCATTTTTGGGCGAGGTCTTTTTTAATTCTACGGTAAAAAAGGTGCCATTAGAAGTATAGCCCAATAGATCAGGAGTGCCAAATAAAGCCCAGTTTTCCAGCCTGGTCCATGATATTGAGGTAGTTTCATTTTTTAATTTTTTCCAAAGTTGTCGTTCACTAATGACAGGTCTAACCATGCCCAATAGCCTTTATAATTTACCGATAATTTTCCCTATATTGTAAGGAGATTTTTTACATCGAAAAACTATTCTGTGTGTTTCATTATCACCTAAAATTTGATTTTCAAGCAATAAAATATCAGTCATGTCGTACATCTCGCCGTTCGGTAATTCGATCTGAACCCGAGCGTTCTGCGCAACTTCAGCTTTCATAAACTTTTTAACAACGTGCTGTAAGATCTTTCCTGTGATAGCCATTCTATTGCACTTATAAAATAACTATTATATATTGTCAAGATTATGCCAGGACCAGCTAAACAATTAACACCAAAACAAATAAAGTTTGCTCAGCTCATAGTTTATGGAGAGGAAGGAATACCCATAACCAAAACAGAAGCAGCAAGACGCGCAGGCTATGCTGACTGGCACTTCGAAAGCTCAAGGCTTCTTGATCCAAATAAGTCTCCACTGGTTTGTGCCCACATCAGCAACCTCAGAGATGAAGTAAGGCAGAAATATGGCATAAGTTATGAGAGTCATTTAGAGGAGCTGGGAAATATTAGAGATAGGGGTAAAAAAGATAATAGAAACCTAGCTGCGGCAGCTACAACTGAAATTGCTAGAGGTAAGGTAGCCGGCTTTTATATAGATCAAAAGATTATTCGACATGGGAAGATTGATGACATGAATCTCGATCAGCTTTATGATCGAATGAAAATAATCAAGGAAAAGAATGAGAAATTATTGGAAGCTAAAAATCTCTTGAAATCTACTGAGGAATTAAAGATGAAAAGTAAAGACAAAACAGAAGAGTCACAAACATCAGAACAGCAAACAGACGATCAGGATTCCACATCTTAATTATTTTTTTGATCGCTTAAAATTTTAGCCACACTAAAACCAATTCCAAATGCTATTAAAATAACTACGCAAATAGCTAGTAAATGCCAAGTTAAAAACATTTATTTCTCCTTTATTCGGTTATACTTCTCCTGACTTAACCAGTCAATGCTAGACATTCAGCTTCTCAATCTTAGTAATACAACCAACCGGGAAAACATTTCTATCAGAAAATACTTCATCTTTTTCATCATAACTTGCAAACGTCCATATAAACTTTTTGTTCTTCTTGTAGATGTACGCAAATGAGACCATCGTGGAGCATTCAAACTTATCAAACTCTTCTCTAGTAGCGTGTCCTCCATCAGCCGTGATATCAACCCAGAAGATTTTGTGGAAGTAGTACTTCTTTTTATTGATTCTGACATGTTTATATTTAGATTTTTTTCTGAACATAGTACTGTATACCCTCCCTACTATAAAATAAAAAAATAAAAGAGTGAATCATGTGCGCGCGTCCCTTAAGTTGTTGGTATTGCTAGCTTTTTGATGTTCCCCTTTTAGTCCGATAATTGAACTTTTGCTTAAATAAGCCTTGATAATCAATGCTCATTTTAAAATTGTATCTTTTGTATCCAATTGTATCCAAGTAAAAGATACAATTTTGAGCGAATAAGTGTTGGTATACAACAATAATAACTTTTGTACCAATTGTAACCACTTTTAAAAATAAATAAAAAAAATTTTTTTATTTTATTGAAATAACTGTATACTAG
>Ga0255047_10002370_pt1 | contig 12488 bp, 14 predicted proteins | sample JV7_2_1_MG_FD_183640 | JGI IMG/M metagenome (GOLD analysis project Ga0255047, IMG submission 183640) | Seawater microbial communities from Jervis Inlet, British Columbia, Canada - JV7_2_1 | ecosystem: Environmental > Aquatic > Marine > Inlet | place: Canada: British Columbia | collected 2016-10-06
GTCACGACTGGATCGCTTGACGCAGGCAATGTGGCCGAAGGCGATACAAGGGAACACCAGCGCAGTAGGCATGTTAGTGCGGTTGGCTGAGCGCCGGCACAAGCTCTTAGGGCTCGATGCGCCGACGAAACTGCAGCATGACCTCGCAGATGGCTTCACGTTCACGATGAAACTGTCGGATGAGAAGTGAGACGATCAGTGTATTTGTTCCGGAAAGGCTCATGTCCGTACACGCGGGAGACTCGGTATGAGTGACGAGATATGAGCACGCTTGAGTACACGCGCCCGGGGTTGTACCCGAAACAGGAAGCTGCCATCTTCACCGAGGCACGATACGGCATTGTCGAAGCGAGCACGAAATCAGGCAAGACCGTGGGCTGTATGGTCTGGCTGACCGAGCAGGCGATCTTGCACGGGACGACAGGGCATAGTTTCTGGTGGGTCGCGCCCACGTACAACCAGGCTAAGGTGGTGTATCGGCGACTGAAGCGATCGCTGCCACGTGAGATCTACACGGCCAATGATTCGGAACTGACGTTGACGTTCGTGCATGGTGCGGTCATTGCGTGCAAGACGGCCGACAACCCCGACAGTCTCTACGGCGAAGACGTGTATGCAGCAGTTATCGACGAGGCGACCCGGTGCAAGGAAGACGCCTGGTACGCGGTGCGGTCGACGCTCACGTATACCGAAGGTCCGGTGCGTATCATCGGGAACGTCAAGGGCCGCAAGAATTGGGCGTACAAGCTGGCGCGTCTTGCCGAAGGCGGCAAGGCTGGATTTCACTACGCCAAGATCACCGCGCACGATGCCATCGAAGCCAAGATCCTCACCGATGAAGAAGTGCAGGATGCAGAGCGCACGCTCCCGGACAACATCTTTCGTGAGTTGTATCTGGCTGAGCCATCTGACGATCAGGGCAATCCGTTTGGACTGGATGCGATAGCGCGATGTATCAAGCCGATGTCGACTGCGACGCCGGTGGTGTGGGGCTGGGACTTGGCGAAGTCTGTGGACTGGTCAGTCGGCTGCGGGCTGGATGAGGATGGGGATGTGTGTCGCTTCATCCGTATGCAGGAGCCGTGGAGAGAGACGATCGCTATCATCGTGCGGCACACGAAGTGCGCGTCACTGGTGGACTCGACTGGCGTAGGCGATCCGATTGTTGAAGCGTTACAGCATGGTGCGAAACAGAACGACGACTCCAACGGCCAGCGTTTCGACGGCTTCAAGTTCACGAGTGGTAGCAAGCAACAACTGATGGAAGGCTTGGCGGTGGCGATCCAGCAGGAGCGCATTCACTATCCCGACGGAGTGATCACAAGCGAACTGCGCAGTATGGAGTATGAGTTCACGAGAACGGGTGTCAGGTATGCGGCGGCATCTGGATTACATGATGACTGCGTGATGGCGTTGGCGTTGGCGTGGCGTGAGTTTCTACTTCGCAAGCAGCCGATGACGATCTGGGGTGGGCCTGAAGACGAGACGAATGAGACGCGTGCCGCTCGTCGACAGTACAGCGCGGACGAGGTGTTAGGTGCGATTCACACGGATGGGATGTTCTGGCCGGAATGAAACCACTGAAGGATGAGGAGGGATCATGAGACGACTACTAGGGGGCATTGGCGTGGCGGTGGTGGTGGCGGCGGTGTGCGTGGGCGTGCTCTCGGCACAGTCACGGATCGGCTTCACCGGGGATCCGATCTGGTCGCCGTGGGCGATTCAGCCTGGATGGACGGTCACAACCGCCGTCGAGCATCGTGGAGTCTGGCACACGTTTCAGTACGAGAGTTTCACAGGCACCTTCGAGCATTGTCAGCGTGCGGTGGTGGATCACGGAAGTGGCCCGTACTGGATCGACCCGATCCCGTCTCTTGCGTGCAGGCAGGTGATGGTGTCGCCGGGGTGGGATGAGCTTGAGGCGTCGTCGCGTCACGACGGAACAGCGGTGGACCTGTATTTCTACGATCTGGAGTCTGGTCAGGCGGGCGTGTGGGTGTTCCCCGTTCGCTACTGAACGGCATCCACACTATTCGAGTATTGGTCTGTTGAAACCTGGGTGCTAGACTACAGCGAGATGGCGATCCCTGGCATCGTGGCGCAGCTGTTGATGGAGACCCCGTCCATGCAAGCGGCAATGAGTGCGGGCAAGCACTGCACGATCGCGGTCAAGGTTACGCGAGCTGATGGCCGTGTGGAAGACTACGGGGTGGTATCCTCGCACAGCTCAACGTGGCGTCAGTACCTGCGCACCTTGACGGCTCGCAGTAAGGGTGTCATCCGATTCGTCCACGAAGGCAAAGAGATCGAGCGTATCGACCTAACATAGGAGGTATGACGTGGCGACAGTGGTCACAAGTACGGGAATCGAGTGGGTTACCGATAAGATCACCGAGACGGTCGACACGCAGGCGCTCTGGATCGGATCGTCGACTGGTGCCGGCACGGCGGCGGTGGGTGACCTGCAACTGTTCGCGCTGGAGATCCTGCAACGCTCATCGTCGAGTGAGACACAGTCAGCTGCTGACACGGTCAAGTGGCTGGCGACGCAGACGTATGCTGATGCGCGTGACGTGTTGGACGCGGGCAATTTTACGACGACCTCGACCGATGCTGTCGGTGGCCTGATCGTGCATGGCGACTTCAGCGCGATCACGGTGGCGAACCTCGACAGCATCCAGTTCACGATCACGCTGCAGGTGACGTGATGTCGGTGGATGTAGCCGTGTTGCGTGCGGATATCTTGGCTGATGGGGTGCCGGGTGCAGCGGCAGCGGCAGCGGCTGGTGGTGTGACGACTGTGCTGGATCTCTATAACGCTCCCGGTACAGGCTCAGTTGATCGCGAACTTGTCCCAGCGCATGAAGTGTTCGAAGCGATCGTGCCGAGCGAATGGGCATCGTTGACACCGACCAACAAGGCTCGCATCGCGCTGCTGTTGTCAATGGCTGAGGTGAACGTCAAAGGTGCGAACACGCGTGGGGCGTTTACGGCAGCGTTCAATGCGGCATCGACGACACGTGCGAATTTGACGTTACTCCTCACTGAGACAGGCAGTCGAGCGCAGGTACTATTTGGATTTGGTGTGTCTGTCACGCGCGGCCACGTCCGAGCGGCACTGGTGACCTGATGCCGAATCGAATTATCTGGGATGCGTCGTATACCTCACGCGGGACGATCACCACATCAGACGACTCGGCTTCTGTGGCTGACGGCTCACGCAGCAAGGCGACCTGCGTGTTGGACAATGGCACGAACCTGGACATCACCGCGATGTTCGAGGTGGTGCTGTACGCCACGGCGACAGGACCGAACAGTTTCTTAAAGCTGTTCATGCTCACAGCACCCGATGGCACGAACTACAACTCCGGGTCGAGCGATGTCGATCCTGGCATCAGCGCCCTCGTGGCTGGCAGTCTCTCCGTGTCGACGTCGACGAGCGTGCAGTATCTGCATTCTGGCTTCGTCACGCTAGAGCCTGCGAACACCAAGATCATCGTGGGTAACGAACTCGGTGGCACCTTGCCCTCGTGCGGCCTGAATGTGAACGTGTATACGGTCGCCGAAGAACTCCAGTAAGCCATCATGCGACGGCGCACCCCACGGTGGGCAGACCGTCGGATCAAGCCCGTCTTTGGGGCGGCTGAGATCAACTGGGACCATCCCTTCACGCGTGGGCTCGCTGGCTACTGGCTGCTGAACCACAACGGCACACAAGTCGATCTGGTCACCAACTCGCAGGCGTCGACCATCTCTGGTACGCCCTTGCATGGTGTCGGCCCGCATGGACAGGAGCGCCAATACAGTAGCGACTACGAGCGGGACACGTTGGTCCGCATCACGGGTACACCGTTCACGATCTGGTCCTTCTCGAAAGCGGTCGGCGCGGCAGCTGAATACCTCTGCGGTCTGCGCGGTGCGACAGCCAGCTACTTTGCTGACATCTATTACAACGCCGGATCGTCGCTGCGTGGGCGCGTGCGGTTCTTCGGCGGCTTCATCACGCTCTCGGCGACGGGTGCGATGCCGGCGAATCAGTACACACTGGCTGCACTCACCTCACGTGGTGCAGCGGATCATGAGTTGTACGCCGATGGTGTGTCCGTGCAGACGTCGGCGTCGAATGCTGGTGTGGGATTCGACTTCCCTGGGTTCGTGCTCGGATCAGGCTCGAACCTGCTAGCGTCTGATTCGAGTCTGGTCTATGCCGGTGTGCATAACCGCGAACTGACAGCCGACGAGCAGGTCTGGCTGCGGCAGAACCCCTACGGCTTCCTTCAGCCACGCTTTTCGTATCGCAGCGTGTTCGTGATCGGCGGTGCGACGCAGACACCGCAAGCGCTTGCGGCGTCTATCGTGCTGATTCCCACGCTGTCAACGCTCGCGGCTCGTCTGCGCACGCTGGCTAGCTCTGTGTCACTCGTGAGCGTGATGTCGACTGTGACCGCTCGACTCAGAACGTTGTCAGTCAGCGTGTCACTGGTCGGTACGCTCTCGGCGGTGAAGTCGTTCTTCAAATCACTCACGGCGACCACCGCGCTGGTGCCGGCATTGTCCACGGCAGCCGCGCGGGTGCGCACGCTGGCTGCGTCGGTCTCACTGGTCGGCGTGATCAGCACCATCACCGCACGACTCAGAACATTGGCATCCACCGTATCGCTGGTCCCTGTGCTCAGCACCGCCACCGCACGGCTGCGTACGCTGTCAGCCAGTATCACGCTGGTGCCGACACTGGGTGCGGTCAAGGCGTTCTTCAAGACGCTGTCGGCATCCGTCACGCTCGTCCCGACGCTCAGCCGTGTGGTGTCGCGCCTGCGCACGCTGACGGCATCGATCACGCTGGTGCCTGTACTGAGCACCATCACGTCTCGCCTGCGCACGCTCACGGCTAGTATCACGCTGGTGCCTGCGCTGTCGGCGGTGAAGTCGTTCTTCAAAACGCTCACGGCATCCGTCGCGCTCGTACCGTCGCTGAGCACTATTACAAGCCGTCTACGTACGCTGTCGTCGACGATCGTGTTGGTGCCTGTGCTGTCTGTCGTCAGTACGTTCCGTCGCACCCTGAGCGCGTCTGTGACGTTAGTGGTGACGTTGGCGAATGGTGCGGCGACGGTGTTTACACAGACGGTCGCGGCTGCGTTGGCGCTCGTGCCGGTGCTGAGCACGGCTAGCACGTTCCGTCGCACGCTCTCGACGTCGTTATCATTTGTGTTGCGACTGGCGAAGTCGCGCTTCGTCAGTACTCGGAGGCCGTCTGGTGGTGTAGGCTACAACAGGCGCAAGCCCGGACCGGACCCACGCCTGCATAGTAAGCGTCGTGGCTGGTGGTCCTAGGAGACGCACCATGGCACTAACCGAACGCATTATGAAAGCCGCGAAGGCGCTGACAGGTGTGTACGATGACAACGCTGAGACCGCCGCCTTCGGTCTCCTGAGTGGCACGACACGTGGCGCGGGTGAGTCACCGAAGGCGGGCACGCGTGAGATCCTCGCGTCCTATTCCACGATGCCGTGGCTGCGAGCCGTCACCGGACGCGTGGCGTCGTCGGTGAGTTCGGCTAGTTGGAAGCTATTTACGACGCGACGGAGTGGGGTGCAGCGTGCGTATCAGGCAGGCAGTACGCAACGCGCCGACTACGCACACCGTCAGCGACTGCTCAAGACACACAAGGCGCAGGGTGAACTGGTCGAGATCGAGAATCATCCATTCTTTGATCTGCTGCACTCGGCCAACAGTTTCCAGACCGGGTCGAGCATGCGCAAGATCACGCAACTGCATATTGACCTCGCCGGCGAAGCGTTCTGGATCAAAGAGAGGAACGCGCTGGGCACGCCTGTTGCGGTCTGGCCGATCCCGCCACATTGGATCGCAGAGACCCCGACACCAGGACGCCGCGCGTATCGCGTGTCGTGGAAAGGCTGGCAGGGCGAGATCCCAGACACCGAGGTCCTGTGGTTTGTCGAGCCGGACCCGTCGAACCCGTACGGGCGCGGCAGTGGGATCGCAAAGTCGCTCGGCGATGAGCTCGACACCGATGAGTACGCGGCGAAGCATGTCCGATCGTTCTTCGTGAACCATGCGCGGCCGGATGTGTTGGTGTTCCCGAAGAACGGCGATGAGTGGAGCGAACCTGAGACGCGACGTCTTGAAATGCAATGGAACAACCAGCTGCAAGGGTTCTGGCGCTCGTTCCGCACGTTCTTTGCACGGCGTGAGATTGGCATCGAGAAGTTCGATCAGGACTTTCGGTCGATGCAGTTCATCGAACTGCGACGGCACGAGCGTGACGCGATCATCCAGGTGTTCGGGATGCCACCGGAGATCCTTGGTGTTGTCAACGAGTCGAAGCGTTCAACGATCGAAGCGGCGGACTTTCTGTTCGCGCGTCATGTCGTGCAGCCACGACTGGAGTTTCTGCGCACCGTGTTGCAGGAGCGCTTGATCCCGGAGTTCGATGAGCGCTTGATCGTCGACTACGACTCGCCGGTGATGAACGATAAAGAACACAAGCTCGAAGTCGGCAAGGCGGCACCGTGGGTGATGACCGTCAACGAGTGGCGTGAGTCGATACACCTGACACCACTGGATGACGAAGGCGGATCACAGCACTTCGTGCCGAACACGATGCGGCCCACGTCCGATCTCACGGATGTTCCAGAGCCACCCGTGGCACCCCTTCCCAAGAGCAAGCCACATGAAGTCGTGAAGGTGATCGAGCGTGACGTGAACGGTCGGATCTCAGCGGTCCATGAGAAAGTCATCGACGACGACGCATGATCACGACACACGACGAGGAGTGGCTGCTAGTCGATGACGCGGTGATGCTACCAGCGCGAGAAAAAGCCTTCGCGGATGACATCGAGGATCTGCCGCCGCTGACCGAGAAGTTGGCCGCACGTGAGGCGGGTGCGATCCGTGCGTGGGTCAAGACGGTCGACAGGGCGCGAGCGCGGCTGACGATCGAGCAAGCCACTGCATGGGCGCAAGGTGGCACGGTGAATCTGTCTACGTGGACATCGGATCAGACAGACGTGATGGGGGTGCGAGCGGTCGAGGACTTCATCACCGGTGCGAGACATGCGGCGAAGGTCGTGGCGGCGAAAGCGTTCGACGATGCTGACGCACGCACATGGGCTGAGGAGTGGGCGGCGTCCAATATGCCGGGTGTGTCGAACACCATCACCGGCAAGACGAAAGAGGCCATTGACGCCATCGTCGAACGCGCACGCGTGAGCGGACAGGGTGTCACGAGAACAGCGAAGCAGATCAAGGATCTCGGCATCGGCCTGCACAAGAACCAAGCCATCAAGATCATGATCCAGATCGAGAAGTGGGAAGCGGCAGGCGCGACACCCGCGCAACTCATCAAGCGCACCAAACGAGCGGTACAAGCCGCGTTGAAACAACGAGCCACACTGGTGGCACGCACGGAGATCATGACGGCAGCGAACGAGGGTAGTTGGACGCAGATGAAGGCCGACTTCAAGACAGCACCGGGTGCGTTCAAGGGCATCAGGCGCGTGTGGCTCACGGCTGTGGATGCGGAGGTGTGTCCGATCTGTATCGAGTTGGAAGACGAGCACGCGACGATCAACGGAGCGTTCCCAGGTGGCTTCATGAATCCGCCCGCGCATCCGGCGTGCTTACCGGGCGATAGTCTCGTATTGTCCGGTAGTGCGATTGCGGCTTATTCGGAACGGTGGCTTGATGGAGATGTCGTCGTCATCGGCATGGCCGGAGGTCGTAAACTCACCTGCACGCCAAATCACCCGATACTCACGCCGTCGGGATGGGTCGCGGCGGGCGTCTTGGATGTAGGTAGCCACGTAGTCTGCGACGGGCGGAGTCAGTGGCGATCTGTCCGTGACGGCGACCATGAGCAGATGCCAGCCGGCATTCAAGATCTCTCGCACGCGGCCGTCAATACGGGCATGATGACGCCCATGCCAGTGCCAGTATCCGCCGAAGATTTCCACGGCGATGGGCTCGGCAGTGAGATCGCAATTGTATGGACCGATCGCCAATTGAGGGACGGTCTCGATACCTCGATCACGCAGCATGCTAATCAGTCGCCTCTCGTAGTACGAGGAGAGCAGCGTGTCTTGACGGGTGCGGGCTTGTCGGATGCGCGTCTCGCGGCTGACGACACGACCACGATTCGAAGCATGAGCGGCGCGCACTTGTCGTCGGCGTTGTGCGAGCGGCATGCGACTCCACTTCAGTCGCTCAGCGTCGCTCTGGCAACGAGGAACGATGTCGCGCTCGTGGAGGCGTCGAGCCACGACGCTGCGCGAGACGCCGAACTCGCTCGCCAGTTGATTCACGGACAGGCCATCCCGGTATTTCTCGACGAGATCGTCTACGTTGAGCGTCAGTCGATTCATGGATTTGTCTACAATCTAGAGACGGTGGACGGGTGGTATTCGGCTGACGGTATCGTAACGCACAACTGTCGGTGTTCAGTTGGCTTAGAGGACATCACAAAATGACAGCACCAATCGTTCGGCAGCCTACGCAGATTAGCCGATGGGGCGATAACGACGAAGCCCGTTTCATCGAAGGACTCGGCACGCACACGCTGGGACATGTCACACCAATCGAGACAGCGTCGCTGTTGATGGCCTACGTGTCTTCACTGTCGAAGCGTCAGCGGTGGGGTGAGTTGCATCCTGACAAAGCACGCAAGGTCGCCATGATGCGCATCACCGAGATCCAGAAGGAACTGCGTGCAGCGAAATAAGGTCTTACTGCTTGGCACGGTCGAGCGCACGCTGAGGTTGGCCCCCATCGGTGACCCTGCGTATGAGGTGTGGGGGCTGAACAACATGTTCAGCAATGAGTATCTGCGCGACGCTGACGGCAAGCTGCTTGCGCATGCGTGGTTCGATCTGCACGAGTGGGTCGCGCAGAGTGCGTCCGACATTCAGGGCATCGAGTCATGTCCGGTGCCGATCTATCTGTGTGGGGACGATGCAGACCGCGTGCCGAATGGGATCCGGTATCCGATCGACGAGGTGCGTGCAGCGTTGCCGTTCGCTGAGGATTACTATACCTGCACGTTCGCCTATCAAATTGCCTTGGCGCTGTATCTTGGCTACCAGACCATCGGACTCTATGGGATCGAGTTGGCATGGGGGCGCGAGGGACTGATTGAGAAGCCGTGTGTGGAATACTGGATTGGTGTGGCGCAGGCTCGCGGCGTCACGATCGAGAAGCCAGCCGAGAGCGTGTTGTGCAACCATGCCGGCCTACACTACGGCTTTGATTATCTGGACGAAAAGGAACTGGTGGAACACTGCCTTGATCAGTTTCTTCTGTTCGGCGTGATGAACATGGGCCACGAGTCGAGCTTCAACAAGCGCATCGCTCGGATGTATGAATTGCGCCGCAACACGAGAATCATTGACGATGGCGCATAGATCGTCCCGACGTCAGGAGTGTGTATGACCGCACGACTCGGTCAGATCAAGGACGCCATCATGCACGAGTTACTGCGTCGTCAGCAGATGATCGAGCAGTCCGACGACATCAGTTCTATCGGCTTCGAGGTAAAGCTAAATACGCGGCATATCGAGAAGCCGTTGATTCGTGCGGTGCTGGTGTCGGTCGAGCATGCGTCACACATCACGAGACGTCCGTAAGGTCTCGTGTTGACGCAAACGGAAGGCGCGGCGTAGACTTTCGGTAGGTCGGCGGCGGAATCGCACTGAGCCTCATCAGGCGCAACGGGGGCACATGCCTTGGGAGATCTCATTCTCTCGGGACATGTGCCCCTTTTTTTATGGGTGCTGCATGACAGACTTCCTCACACGTGCCGCATGGAACGAGACGCAGTCAGGTCCACTGCGGAAGGGCTTTGATGCCAAGGCCGTCGCGAACGACGAGACGCGCACGGTGGACTTCACGATCAGCACCGGCAGCGTGGACCGCGAGAACGACACGATCAATCCCAAGGGGTGGAATCTCAAACAGTACCGCAAAAACCCTGTGGTGCTCTGGGCCCATGACTATCACGACCTGCCGATTGCGCGAGCGTCGTCAGTGTCAACCACGGGCGAGAGCCTGATCAGCAGCGCCCAGTTTGTGCCCGGTGAGATCCATCCCTTTGCCGAGACGGTCTACCAGATGCTGAAACTCAAGTTTCTGCGAGCCGTGAGCGTGGGCTTCAACCCTACTGAGTTCGACGTCAACGAGGAACGCCGAGGCATCGACTTCACCAAGCAAGACTTGCTGGAATATTCGGTGGTCCCGGTGCCTGCCAACGCTGAGGCGTTAACGCTCGGGATCAAGTCGATGCGTGCGCAGGGCGTGGATGTCGAGCCGCTCAAGGCATGGGCAGAGCGCGTACTGGACGAGTGGGAAGACGAGACGATTCCGCGAGAGATGGTCGAGGCGATGGCGAAGGCTGATGCGTCGGTGCGTGTGCCGGTTTCTGACGACATCACGGTCTCGGCGGAACTCTGGACGGCGATCACTGAGCGCGTTGACGCGCTTGAAGAGCAGACGGCTGCGCTGGCAATGGCGCACGAGGTGGTCGAGGAACCACACGTGGAACTAGCGGATGGGTTGACCTTGGAACTGGCTGACGACGAGCCGGTCTTCGAGACAGCAGACGTGCAGGCGGCGATTCGCGACAACGTGACGCGCACGTTGGGCGAGACGATACGCAAGCAGGTGAAGGCAGCGTTGGTCGCTGTCACTGGACGGGTCGATTAGGAGGATTGAAGCATGGCAACGATGAACGAAGGTCAGCTTGCCGAGTTCGTCCGAGACACGACGCTGCCGATCATCAAAGAGTTCTGCGACACCGAAGTTGCAGACATCGTGGCAGCGTCCGTCGAGAAGGGCATGGTTGGCGTCAAGGAGCGCGTGACGCAGTGGGAAGAGCAGATCAGCGCATCCCAGAAGGTCGCGCCGCAGTCACGCAAGATCGGCGAAGCGTTCGGGTTGTATATCCGCGCTCTGGCTGCGGGGAAGAACGACCTCACGCGTGCCGCTGAGATCTGCGACAAGTGGGGCCACGGTGACATCGCTGCGATGATCACGGGTCACCAAGCGAAAGCGATGGCGGCTGGCGACGCGACGGCCGGTGGCTATCTGGTGCCGACTCAGCTTAGTCAAGACGTGATCGAGCTACTCCGTGCGGCGACGGTGATGCGGTCGGCAGGTACGCCGACGATTCAGATGCCGACGGGCACGTTCAAGATGCCGAAGATCACGTCTGGCACGGCGGGCACCTACATCGGAGAGAACACCAACATCACCAAGAGCGAGCCAGCTGTCGGTCAGCTGACACTGACGTTCAAAAAGCTCGCCGTGTTGGTGCCGCTGTCGAACGACCTGCTGCGCTACTCGTCACCCTCTGCGGATGCTATCGTGCGCAACGATGTCGTACGCGGACTGGCGACGCGTGAGGATCAGGCGTTTTTGCGCGACGATGGCAGCTCTGGCACGCCCAAGGGCTTGCGCTACTGGGCACCGGCAGCAAACGTCATCGCGGCGAACGGCACCGTGTCGCTCGCGAACGTGACGACCGATCTCGGCAAGCTGGTGCTACAGCTGAAGTCGGCCAACGTGCCGATGTCGAGACCGTGCTGGATCGGCTCGCCACGCACTGAGCACTATCTGGCGACGGTGCTCAACAGCAACGGGCAGTTCGTGTATCGCAACGAGATCATCGGTGGGTCCTTGTGGTCGTGGCCGTTCAAGACTACGACATCGATTCCCGAGACTCTCACCGATGGCGGTGGCGCGAATGAGTCGGAGTTGTATCTGGTTGATTTGGACGATTGCGTGATCGGTGAGTCGATGGGGCTCAGCGTGGACGCAAGTGACACAGCGGCGTACCACGATGGCTCAAACGTCATCGCGGCGTACTCTCAGGATCAGACTGTCATCCGAGCGATTGCCGAGCATGACTTCGGCGTCCGTCGTGAGGAAGCGGTGGCCCTCCTGAACCAAGTGACCTGGGGCGCGTAGGTAGCTCTGTAGAGGGTGAGGAGTAAAACATGATTACACGAGACCTTGCAGGGACTCGCGTCGTGCAGGCGATTCAGACGCAGAGCTTCGACGCATCGTGTGAGTCGGGCTCGGCGGTGACGGGCGAGATCATTGACCGTCTCTCGCTTGGCCGACACTACCTGGCGGCCATGCCGTTCGTGAACGTCAAAGCTGACATGGGCTCGTCCACGGTGGGTGAGAACTTCGTCGGTGTCGAGGTGGCGTTGCAGCATTCGACGTCGACAGCTGCCGGTGACTTCGCCGTGTTCAGCACGGGTGAGCAGCCTGTGCAGAAGGCGCTGTATATCATCAGCAACACGTCGTCGACCGAAACGCGTGGCAGCGGATTCCTTTCGACCGCTGGTGCGTCCACGTCGACGGGCGCAGCCGCTGGCGGAGTCGATCCGGGCTGGTACGACCTGACGGCAGCGGCCCGGTATCTGCGCCTGTCGTTCACTCCGGAGATGTACGCGACGTCGAGTGGCGG
>Ga0255047_10002371_pt1 | contig 12487 bp, 10 predicted proteins | sample JV7_2_1_MG_FD_183640 | JGI IMG/M metagenome (GOLD analysis project Ga0255047, IMG submission 183640) | Seawater microbial communities from Jervis Inlet, British Columbia, Canada - JV7_2_1 | ecosystem: Environmental > Aquatic > Marine > Inlet | place: Canada: British Columbia | collected 2016-10-06
CAGTAGCTAAAGTGAGAATACTATCTCTATTGGCTTTAGCATAGTCGTCTAACCCTTGAATTGCGTCATGATGGCTGGCTGCTAAAGCGAAAGCATTAGGCGTTAGCCATGAAGGAGTTAAAGCTGATCCGGATGGTTCGCCTATATAGATATCTACATTATTTAATCTTGTAGTATGCGAAGATGCATTAATGTCTATTCGGGAGACGTTCCTATCGATACCCTCGATAGCTGAATGATGGCTTACTTGACTTCCAAAGTTATAGCTATTTACCCAGCATGGGAATAACTCAGAATCTCTATAATCTTCGCCTACGAGCAATGCCAGCCTAGAGCTGGCATCTACCTCTGCTTCAAGATTACTTTTTAAGAATTCACACTTATCGTCTAGCTTATGTAGCATACGATCATTAAGATTAGCTGAAGTTAGGATCTCCCCGTCGTTCATAAAATCTATGTCTAAGAATTGAGGGATAGGTGTCCGTAAAACCATAGTTTAGTCCTTCCTTACAGGAATCTTATTGCCCAGGTGTATACTAGCTGAAAGTTATTCAGTTTTTCTATAGGCTCATGGAACTGATGACTAAACAACAAGTTCGTACTTCCTAATTTAGTAATAATGCCTGCTTCAAAAAAGGACTTCCCGTCCACACTTGGCAATCCATCTTCCGGGACTGCTGGAAGAATAGCCGTAAAGGTAACTACGTTAGATGTTTGTTGTTCTGGAGAAGTAGTATTCGAGGGACTTGGAGAAGATTGGAATCCCCTAGAAACTATAGGCAGCTCTCTTCTAACAGCAGAAAGTACAACAAGGTCATTCGTATCAGAACTTAAACTTGTATCTTCCCTAGTAACGGCAGTAGAGGGAGTAAACGTAGGGAATCCAGGTATGTCCGTAGGATCTGTTCCACCTACAAGAATATGGGTGGGCGCGTACGCCTGGTCTCTGCCGAGAACTCGAGCCATTATATTGGTAGCAGTAAATGTAATAATGTTTGGAGTACAGATTATATCTACTAGCTTGTCCCCATCATAGACCTTGATCTCGACGAAGCCTTGCATTCCCGCGAATCCATCTTCTAAACTTTTATGTAGCACAGATTGACCTCACTAGTAATCCCCCTGTTTGGAATCCAAAACTGCCTAAAATAGGCTCTCCTAAATTTTGGCCATTCCCAAGAAAAGCGAATCCCTTATAACCTGTCTCATACCCTAATTGCAATGCGTCGTCATACCCAGGTGCACTGGTTAGTGTAGCTTCTTCAGATAAAGGAATACCGAACCCTAAAGACAATATAGCGCTATCGTTATTATGTTGAATAAGGTGTGGCTTCCCATCAAATAAGATACCTACGTCAGTATCATTATACACTTGTTCCGTTTCGGTCTCTAGTTCAAAATCGTCGTTGAAGGTGTCCAAGAAGGTATAGTTTATAAAAGTTGTCCTCGAGGGGATAGCTTCTAAGATAATATCTATGATTTGTCTTTGGAAATTCTGGAACTGAGAAATAGTCGGAGTTATCTCCATATAAAATAAATTCTCTTTGAAAAAGTTGTCCATCACATAGTCTTTGAAATCAAATATATGGCTGAAGGGTATACCTGGAGCTGCTTCCCCTAGCACTGCTCCTCCTAAACGCATGCCTATCTGTCTCCAAGAATCATTAGGAACTTCGAATTCTTCGGGTAATCCCCAGGTTTCTCCAAGTCTAAACACAGCTAAAATTGGCACGTCAGGTGGTAGAAAGAAACTTTCTTCACCGCCTAAAAGATAGTTAGGTAAAATTAAAGGATCTACTACATTCCACCACTTAGGGTCACTAATATAATCTTGAATGAGTACAGAATCTGTCAATGATTCGAACATATCTAAGTGGATATTAGGCTTAAGATTACCATTTGAATCAAAGAAGTCAGCTCTCAGAGGAGCGGCAGGATCGAGAGAATATTTATTCTTGTCTGTCAGAAGTATATTTTCTGTGGGAAGAGTAGTAAGACTTATGACTGTCTCGTTATCTCTGGCTATTCTAGCACCGATAAGAGCGTTAATACCAGCAACTATGTTCTCGAAAGTAGGTCCACCAAAGAATAATTCCCACAGAGCATTTATAAAGGTCTTATATATTTCCCCGTTGTCTCTATGAAATCTAATCAGCTTGCCGTATCGTTTGAAGATACTTTCGAAATCCCAGAAACTATTAAGAGACCAGATACCAATCTCTCTATCTGTAACTTCTCCAGCTATCGATCTAATTTCTCTCTTAGGAATCAGATCATTATCAAAAGGATTAGTTTCAAATCTAATAACTTTATTACGTATAGTAAAATCTTTGTCTTTGATTAGTACTAAAGACGGCTGGTGGATCCTGTTGCATAAGAACTTATCTATATCTACCATCTCATCAGGAAGATTATATCTAAAGACGATCTCTGTAGAGAACCGTCCACCATACTCAAATTCTTTGAGAGCTGTGAACTCGCTTATCAAAGGCTCTTGGGATCCATACTGGATACCCTCCTCGAGATATTCTAGTTTAGCTTCCCCTAGGTTCTCGCTCTCTCTGAAAGTCAAGAAGTGCCACTTGCGTCTATCGAAAGGAGTAATCTTCTGGACTGAAGTAGAAAGAATAATTTCTAGGAAGTCAAAGTATGCGTCTGCGAATACTTCTCCATAGGCTGAACTAAACTTTTGTAACAGAGCATCATCCTGAAATACTATAACCCAGAAGTCACTTAGGAAATTTATGAACTCTTCCCCGTTATTATAAGCTAAGTTCTGCATTAGAAATGTCTCTCATCTTCTTCCACTCAGGTCTGTGCTCTAAGATAGACCGGCACTCCAGCAAGAAATCAGTATAACTATCATTGTATTTCATAAAGTTAATTCTACTTCTGCACCAAACTACATTTCCTATAGTGTACCCTAAGTCACTATCTATCCTATCCAGACTAGGACTGTTAGTTTTAGACTCAAAGTTAAAAGGGACACCTGTATAAAAACACTTGCTCTCTTGCTCGTAGAATAAATCTCTTAGGTGCTCGTAAGTAAGGTTAAACTCGATCTTTTTGATACGACTTCTGTATTTAGCATCACTCAATGACTTCTTTAACTTCTTTTTAAAAAATTTTACTGAACTCATATGATCACTTCTGTAAACGTGATATCTTCTTCTTTAGCTATATATTGACATATTCTTTGGGAAAATCCTATAGATTTAGATGAGTCTATCTCTAATTCATTATCAAAATCTATGAATTCAATAGAGCCATCTGTTTTATGAACTTCAGCCGTCACTGACAGAGGCAGGTCAACATCGTTTACTCCGTCTGCAGCCTGAACTAGATTTATTAATCTAGATACTTGAAGCCCATCTTCCCCGAGAGTACCATTTATATAGTCTAAGATGGAGGTTCTTACCACGTCTAAATCTGGAGGTTGATCGAATACATTTCGTTTGAATGTAATATTCGTAGAAATAAATACCGGACAATAAGATCTAACTAGGAGACTGGCCGTCATCACTCGCTGTGTATCCTGGTCTACGAAATCTTGGAAACCTTGAATGTTTGTAGGGAGTATAACAGTAATCTGTACTGCTTGGCTGGCTAGACTAGAATCTAAAAATGTGATCCGTATAAGCTCTTTGGTGCTAAATCTAGCTGCAAATCCTGCTACGAACTGGTCTAGAAATCTTGTAGAAGGCCACTCAGAGGAGGCTGAGTACTCAATACTGTAGTCTACTCCTTCTGTTAAGGGACTTACAAGGTTATTTTCCAGTTTTGTTATAGATTCTATCTTTAAAATAGGGACTTCAGGAGCGATAAGCTCTAGCAGTAACCCTTCTGGAACAACTTTCGTAACGATTGAAGTGCCTGGAATCCTATCAGATCTAACGTATACGTCTACGTCTCCTCCTTTATGGATGTCAAAGGGGGTTATCAAGTCCCGGGTCATCTCTACATCGCCATACCCTATAGGTGTTACCTTTAATATTTCAGAGAATTGTTCCTTCATGACCGATTTAATAGCCTTGTCTGTCACTAAATTACGGACAGTTATGCTCTCAGCGGCTCTATCCCTGAACTCTGTGATGGTTTCTACAGCTCTACCTTGTGAAAAATCAGAGTTAGCTACCAATCCAGAGACAGCAGGATCAATAAAACTAGTAAAATCCAGGGTAAATACCGTATCTTGAGTGATTATTAGGGAGGTCGAAGCTACAGAAGTAACATTTATCAAGAAGTACTGGGTCTCCCCGTCACTTAGAAGGTCTTCTGCAGCAACTGTAGTGTCTGCTGTAGGGGAAAACTGAGTTAAATCGGGAGCCAGAAGAATTAAATTCTCACTGACCGTGTAATCTCTGGCTGTTAAAACGTTAATTCTCAAGACTCCGCTAGCATTAGACCCTGTTTTACGAGTAATTAGAAAATTATTTAGCTGAGCTTCCACCACAGACTCGTCTGCTGTAGTCAAATCTATATCTAAAATGTTCAAACTCTCATTAAAGGTAGCTAACTCTTTGGTTATCAGAGCAAATATGGTAGCAGCAGGGGTAATTACTAAAGATTTGAAGGCAGAACCCTCTCTTGTTTCAATAGTTGGGAAATTTTCATTAACGAAAGCTCTAATTATAGCCTCTGCGTTAGCAATATCGCTCTCAAGTATCTCTGCCATTATGCTACCCTCATTGGAAATTTAACTTCTACGGATTCTCCAGCTTTAGAAGTGAATCTTAAAGACAGATCGACAGTATCTTTAGTAAATAACATATCCAAAACCTTGATACTATCTAGAGCTTCGTCATCGGGGACATCTGTTATTTCTTTTAGAGCCAAAGCTGTCTTAGCTAAGTCTACTCTTATCTTAGATCTTACTATTGGAATTAGATTTCCCCCAATAACAGTCCCTAAAAGTGTTCCAAAAGTAGAATCTCCCAGCTCTGTACCTTTTGCTGTGAGAAAATATAGAAGAAAAGTGTTTATTAACTTCTGAATTCCCTCTATAGAGAGAACCTGATCGCCAAAACTAAACTCAAATTGCCCGTTAGGGAAGATTCCAGAAACTTGATTGAGAATAAAAATGTCTTTTTTAGCCATTACTCATCCCCTGCTCCTCGGTGGACCAACCCGTGCTCTTCTTGAATGCTTAAAGAGTCCATAAAAGTATCCACAAACCCATGAGCATACATATCTAACCTGGAATGTTGCCTCATTTCAAAGGCTCTTCTTGTCCCAGCTATCTTATTTTTGGCCCAACTTACAAAAGCTCTTGAACGAATGCTAGTTGCATCCAATTTATTCAAGTGTTCTTTTAATTTAGTTCTATCTCCCTCAAGATGCTCTAGATCTTCTTCCTCTGGATAGAATTTTAAGTCATCTCGATTAACTTTACCGTCCCTTTTCTTTCTTTTTATCCTTCGTTCTCTCTCAACATAGAGATCGAATGAAGCAAAAAGACCATTAAAGTTAATCCCCATAGTAGGAAATCCAGCAGGTACCGTAAAAGTACTCCCATCATCCTCAATAAACTCATCTCCGACACTAACGGACTTGTCTTCTCCTGGAAAAGGGAACAAGAAATCCCGAATGTCCTGGGGATCAGCCGGAACTACAATCGGAGTTGAGTTTACTTCAGGTATATTGGGTGTAACTACTTCTCCTTCGAAGTCAGAGAATCTGGTAGGAGTGTTACCGCCTTCGCCTTTACCATTGTCCAGGAAGATTTCACCTGTTCCTTGATATACGAAACTGACCCTTCCGGAATCACCAGTACCTTCGACTGCAAAAGTAGCGAAGTTGTTATTAAAATCAGAACTAGATACAAAAGAAAATTCTTCTTCATAGCTGAAGACCGCCGTTCCAGAGCTTAAAAGCTCATACTTCATTAAAATGGATGCTTCCTGATCACCAGAAAGCAAGATACCGATAGTGTTAGTGCCTGAAAATGTTAAGTGCTCGCCTTCTTGGGTAATAGAATCTCCCACTAGAGCCATCTTTAGAGAGAAAAGTCCCCCTACAGACTTCTCTTGAGTACGTACAGGCGTTCCTGTAGTGTCCCAAGTAGATCCTAACTCCTGTTCAAATGATCCATTGCGTAAATTTTGTAGATTTGGCAAGTTATCGTAGAATAAAATACCCATTAAATGCCTGCTTCTTTAAGTTTACCCATGATAAACTTTTTTCTTTGTGAGATATACGCGGAACTTACCTTCAATTTCTTAGCTATCGCATTGTTAGCGATCTTAGGCTTACCTCCATACCCTGTTGCGTACTCAAATATCACTTGATCTCGAGGTGCAAGAGACCTGAAAGCAAGATCTGTCTTAAGATTCAACGAGGAATTCAGGTAAGAAGCCCCTTCTTCGTAAGTAAGAGACCCCATGTGAGCCTCAGTATGAAACTGACGTTCCATTCTACGTACTTCCTTAAGACTCCATTTTAAATGATCTGCTAATTCTAGACTAGTAGGATCTCTTCTTAGTTTATCTTCTAGTTCCTGTCTCCTATCTATGAAAGTTCTAACTTTTAATTGCATATTTTCAGGCATACGTACTATATTCTGAGCTTTCATGTTCTCTCTTTTGAGGGGAGCTAGCTGATGAACTATGAAAGTGTTCAATTGAGCCCTGTCTGGATTGTATTTAGGCAGTGCTTTGATCACTAGAGCTTTGGCTTTAAGTTTTAATATCGGTGGAGGAATAGTACCTAGTTGCTTCTGTACCTCAGAATTTATTATAGGATCCACAGACTTAAGAAGAGCTGCTAGCGTCAGTGGATTTTTATTCTTTTTCCAGGCTCTCCATAATTCTTTATCTTGATCTGCTCTACTAAGTGTCATACTATGTTCCTCGAAAATTCAAAAGCTGCTTTTGCATCACTCATAGCTGGCTCTTGCAACAAGGCAGCTGTAAACGGAATTTGATTACCAAATCCAGGAATGATCGTGTCTAACATGTCATATACAGAAGTATCCTCACTATTTGCCCCTATAGATGCAGGCAAGATCTTCTCAAATATAGGGTTAGGAATCGTAATTTGTTCGTCGATAGGGGTTACATATGACAGAGATATCTGAGTTTGAGCATTATACTCGTCTATGTTATGTTGAATATTTTGAACTACTCCCCTAAAGCTCATGCCCTTGGTACTTCCATCTATAGTATAACAAGGAAACCCAGGAACTAGGAAGGGATGAAATACAGTTATTACGTTAGCAGTGTTTCTTTCCGTTCTTAATTTCTGGTAAGTATATCCTGCTAAGTTTTTGGCAAACTCTTTGTAGATATTTACGTTTGATAGGGAAGCTTTCGTGAGGTCCGTTCTTGCTTCTAATGTACTTCCCTGAGATTCATCTTCCTCCATTAATTGCTTAACTTTTAGGTACATAGCTTTCCCGCCATACTTCAATATACTCTCTGCATACTTAGGAGCTGTAACTACCATATATCTGGTTCCAGCAAAGGGACTATTTAAATTATCAAATTCGTTTATTTTTCCAGGGAAAACTATACAGTTCGATGGAGTAAGGAGATTTATCGCGATACTGGGATCAAGACGAAGGGAATTATCAATAGGTACTATGACCTGATCAGGGAAAGTAAAAGGATCAGTATTAACATCTATACTCTGTATCATCGAAGGAAATAGTACATTTGCTTTAGGGGCATTTCCGAATAACATATTAGGTAAAAGCAGAGTCTGATCAAACCAAGGTACTGCGGTTGCTCCTATTTCCCTGACCATCAGTAACACAAGATTCCAGTAGGTATGTTCTGACGCTTGCATATTAGTCAGCGTCTGCATTCTTGTACGTATGCCATCCCTAAAGCCATTGTACACCCCTGTGGTTCCCCAGAACGTTCTTAAAACCGAAGGTTCTCTTATATTGTCAAGATCAATGTTGAGTTCAGATAATAATGTTTTAAGGTGGTCCCTAGATGCCTCGGAAAGAGCATTATCGGCCTTAGATGCTCCATTTATTTGAGTTTCACTTATTAATTTTTCCAAAAATGTTTTTGGAGAAGTCCAAGTAGCTAAACCTCCAGTAATTACGTTAGCAAATAGCGTAGCACTTCTAGCATTTGAATCCGAGCCTAATGGGAACCAGCCTTTGACGGCTACAGTGGTATTCGCCAAAGCTAAAGGTCCTCCCATACACATAAGACTGTAAGATACATTACCTGCTGTCTTCACCAGGTGAACTCCAGATACTCTTCCCTGGAATATTAGCTGGTCGTTTTTCCATCTTATAAGTATCTCTTTCCCTACGATTTCAGACAGCTTAAAATCTTGAAACGAGTGATACTGGACAGCTCCAGCAGGGGAGATTTCTATATTAATATTTGCTGAAGCTAATGTGTTTACTCCATAGCCAATAGTCATAGACTTAACTTTTATGTTATTATCAAAAGAGAAGCCTACGAGTTCAGTTTCGATGGTAATATCTTCAATTAGCATAAATTTTCCTTAACTATGAAAGCTCCTGTTATGTGTAATAGTATTATACCTGATAATCTATATATAGTATTTCTGTGACTTGTCCATATCTGTTGAAGCTCTTCAAATAGTTTTCTCTTACCAGCGTTGGTATATATGCCACCGTAGAAGAAAAACATATCGGATAGTATGCTAGGAGCAGCTTCTAAAATTAACTGAGTATCTAACAACGAAGCAGTTACTTCAGAGAATTCACCTAGATTTAAGAAAGGTCCGAATAATTCATCTACCATGAATCTTAATTCTGTCCCGGACAAGATACACTTGATTTCTTTTTCGGTTAGATTTTTATAGAGTAACTCTACGAAAGCATAGACTGACTTATCTAAATTAGTTTCAAAGAACTGTTCTATGTCCGCGCTTATAAAGTCATCTAAGAGTCTCAACCTAATCCCTCTTCTTCCATAACAAGAACTGTAAAAGATGCGTCTATTAGAGCTTCCATAGTAATAGTATTAGTTAATCTTAGATTAACTCCTACTCCAAAAAAGACTCTCTCTAATGGAGCTATCTCAACTGACACTAAAGGATCAATAATATCGCTGTCGGAGGAAAGTTGACCAATTGATTTAGCTCTCATCTCATCCCAAATCCTTAAAATTTCAGATGAAGTAGTTCTCTCTTGAGTCTCAAAACTTGCTGACATTTTAGGAGAAAGTGTTTTGTTAATAAAATAGCCAGATAACTCTATTCTAGGTAACTCTTTACCAAAAGTATACAGATGCTCTGTGTCTGCAAGAGTCTTTACCTCTTGTAATCTTTCAGCTTTGATTAGATTCCAGCTCTGTATTAGGAAAGTCAATTGAGCCGAGAAAGTCTCTACAAATACAACACCCTCGGCGTTATCAAACACTTTCTGGAATTCACCTACCGCTGGGTGGCCGTATATATTAGCCATGTCTCGATCCTCTCATTACTCTTCTCTTGAAGCTCCCATATCTATTTTTTTCGGTACAGCTCTTTTTAAAGCTTGAAACTTTTTTGTTAAGATCTCTACTTCAGTTCCAAGTAATTTGACTCCAGGAATTTGCTCTTTTTCAACTTCAGTAACCCTTGTTATACTCCCCGCCTTAAGTTCAGCCTCTGTAAAGCCCCCCATACCCATAGCTTCCATGCCAGTCTGTAACAGCTCTGGCCTTTTTCCAAACTCAGCGTCAGAAAGCGCAAATCTTTCGCCCCTCTTCTCCTCCTTTCTTTCTTGATCCAGCTCTTCTCGTTTTTCTGGAGAAAGAAACTTATCAGCTTTTGCAAGGAGTTCTTTTTCTATATCGAATAACTCATATGCTCCCCCACCTGCTTCAAGCTCCGCTCGTGTTTTTCCTTTAGCCTCTTCTGGACGGAATCTTTTGTACAGCTCATATTTTGCTACTGCGTCTGCAAGTTCTGGAGTCCGATATCCTGTAAATTTATTTGCTGCAGCCATTGCTTCTTTTACTTTATCGGATACTCCAACTGTTTTAGCTAATTTGAGAACGCTTGAAGGAGTAGCCGATCTACCTTTTGCAGATTTAACCATTTGCTTTTCAACTGCTTTCTGAATTCTGAGTAGATTAGCCTCCTTAGGAGCTCCTGTACTATAAGTAGATAAACCTTGGTTTATAATACGTGCATAATCTGAACCTTTTACATCTCCCCATCCTCCACTTTCTGCAAGAACTTGAATCCTTTTTTGAATATCTTCTGAATTATATTTAGGATCGCCATTTGGCGTTTTTTCACGTTGCATATTCCATATTTCGCTACCAATTATACTTGCCTTAAGAATTTGATTCTTAGCTTTTTGATCGAGATCCTTGTTTGCGAAAGCTTTAAGGATAGCTTTTTGAAAAACTAGAGGATAGCTGTGCGCTCCGGTCATTCTTTTTTTAATTTTTCTTCCTGTATTCGGATCATAAGATACGTCCATAATGGTTTGTCCCGTCAGTCCACCCATGGACCTTAACCAAGGTGGGTTAAACGCTATACCTGACCTCATCAAGTTACCTGTTGGATCCCCCGTAAAGTTAGCAATCATTTGATTCAGTTTCTTAGTTATCAGGGCCGTATTTTCGGGATCCTTTTCTATAGCTCTGCTGAGGCCCTCTGCTCTGTAATTAAGGTCTTGTTCTTTTTTAGTTTCTTTTCGATATTGTTCCATCTCAGGAGCCTGAGAATATCTCAAAGCATCTCGCCCTGCCTGCACGAGCTTATCTCTCTCAACTTGTGCGGGTAATCGCTCTCCTTCCCGCTGTATCCTTAATTCGTTTAGTTCATATGTCTTATTCCATTGGGCTACGTCTGCTTGAGTGTAACCTTTTACGACCTCCGAATCCTTTAGTCCTTTTTTTTCTGCTCTCTGCATATGAAGTTCTTTTGCCCATATTCTTCTCCTAACAAACTTAAGGTGTGCTGCTGCTCTCAGATATTTAGGTGAACCTCGTTTAAATATCTTACCCTCTGTGTCTTCGGCTAACAGTTTTTCTCCCGCTCCTACCATTGCTAATGCCTCGCCGTGAACTGCTGATTTTAAGTTTTCCCTAGCTTTACGTAAATCAGCTTTTTCTTCAATCTTAAAACCTCCTTTACCATATCCATGTTTTTCTGACAGGTATTCCCCAGCTTTTGACATTTCTTTCCATCCCGTGATCCAGCCCATACCGTGGATATCTTTCCCTGCAAGCAGCCCTAATCCTTTTTGCAATCTTTCTGCACCTCTATGTAGGCTAGGTCCAATCCCGTAGCCTTCTGATCTTTCCTTTAGTTCAGCTTTAACGTCTAAGGCAGCTGCTCCTCGTTTTTGTGCAAAGGTTAATCCTCCTTTCTCTGTTCTAGTCTCAGCTGCCTCTGAAATAATTCCTGTCATAAACTTAAATGGATCTCCTCCTGATCCATGCTGAGCACCTGCTACGAAAGTTTCCGTACCTAATAGATTTTTTCCTATCTCGCTATCCGGTCCATATAATGCTGCTTTACTAGCTGCTGATGATACTCGTCTCCTCTTCGTTGTTGCTCTTGCGTCTCTTTCCTTTTTTCTATTTTTTGTCATAACTTCTAGTATTTCGAAATCACTTTTACCTTCTCCAAAATATCTCATCATTTCCTTAGGAGAGATACCTAGCTCCGCATTTTCTCTGGCAAATTTCTGAAAAAACGATTTAGCGAAATTTTTTCTATTCTTTATTTGCAGATCACTTTCTCCCTCTTCAGGAGTATACAGACCTCTAGCTTCTGTAAGCATTGTCTGGAGTCGCTCTTGTTGATCTTTAAGACTTATCGTTTCTACTACCACTTTAAGTTTGAAAGCTTTGTTTTCTACAGCAGCTTGAATAGCGGGACCTAGCGCTGTTAAATCAAATCCAATTGGTACATTCTTCATATCTCTCATAACTTGGAGTTTACTCGTGACAGACTGTATTCTCTGCTCTTTCGTGTCCGCGCCTGTTCCAAAATCTATCTCAGCTTGCCGTACCAGGCCTCTCATCAAATCTTGAGTTATCGTAGAATCTGGGCTCATCTTAGGTTTATTTCTTTTAATATATCGCTCAAAGAAGGATATATCGTCTGGCCTATTCTTTGTATCATATTTCATAGATTCATATGCTAATTGCATTCTAGTTGCTGAGTCTAATGGATCTAGCGCTTCAGCTTCAGCTTTAATTCGTTTAAGCTCAGACCTCCTAGTTTTATCAGTACTGCCCATAGCGTCTTTGTATTGTTCTTCGATAACAGCCATATACGTGGCTTGCTTGGTCCGACCAAGACCAATATCTAAAGCCAGCATTTTTTGGTCAAAAGATTTTTGTCCACCCATCTGGTCTACAGTATCGTCATCCCAAACTCCTGCAGCTCTAAGTCTAGCCGTGTTCTTAAGACTTGACATGATCAAGCCCGCACCATACTGTCTAGTAAAGTTAAAATTCCTAGACAGCTCATCAGCTGTATCAAAGATACTAGAGAATTCTTTAGCAGTTAGTCCTGCCTCTTCCATGACCTGTTTCATTTTTCTTACACG
>Ga0255047_10002373_pt1 | contig 12481 bp, 12 predicted proteins | sample JV7_2_1_MG_FD_183640 | JGI IMG/M metagenome (GOLD analysis project Ga0255047, IMG submission 183640) | Seawater microbial communities from Jervis Inlet, British Columbia, Canada - JV7_2_1 | ecosystem: Environmental > Aquatic > Marine > Inlet | place: Canada: British Columbia | collected 2016-10-06
ACGTCTACAGCGCGGCCAACAAGGTGATCGGCTACATCAAAGGGCGGCGCGTGGATCTTGGCTTTCGTGTCGAGGAGCAGATCCGCGGCCTTTTCCAAGGTGGGCGGCGGGCGAGGGATGCGGCGCTTGCCGTCGAATGGTGGAACGTCGCCCGCCGCAAGCGCCCGCCGCCCGTCCGGCTTGTTCGCCTGATCTGAACCTGACGAGCTGCACAAGACACGCGCCGCAACCCTGATCACCCGTGCGCGCGGCTCAAACCATCAGCACCATCAGCACCATCAGCACCCTTCCACCCCCCCCGAAATCCGAGAAAAAGACCGACACCACCGACACCACCGACACCCTAAGGGGCCAAATAGGGGCGCCCGGTGTGGCCGGCGTGGCCAGGATCCCCCCGAACGCGCCCCCGCGTGACACCGTTATGTAACGCGTTACGCGTTACGCCCTACCGTGGGAAAAAGATCAGAGGCGGGAGGCAGAAGATCACAAACCAGGGGCGGAAGATCTCGCCCCCAGGTGCAAGGGATCAGCGCCTCGACCCTCCGAAACTCGGCGCAACGTCAAGAGCGCCGCGGGGTTGCCAATTTTCGGCCCGCGCGTCAGGAAGACCTTAGACTCAGGATCTCTCTTTTAAAGGGATCACCTTAGGATCAGGATCCGGCGAAGCCCGTTAGAGGAGGGATTGATCACTCTTGAAGCCCCCCCAGGCGCTAGGCTAGGGTCCGCGCAACCCGGAGGGCTTATGACCGACCAAGCGAAGACGCACCCGATCGACAAGCTGAGAGAAAACCTCGCCCTGTTCAACGCTCAAGCTGAGGATCTCGGCGCAGGCTTAGAGGGGGCGACGGCGTGGCGCTTCGCCTCGCGGCTTTTCCATGACGTTCGGCGGGCTTTGGAAGAAGTAGACGCCGCCGGCACGGACTCGGAAATGGACGCCGTGCTCGCGACCCTAGTCGCCGGGGCGCGTCTGATCTTGGTGGTCGATCAGTGTGAGGACGTACACCAAGAAATCGCCGCGGCGGTGGGCGCTTTGTCGCAAACGCTGAGCGCTTTGGGATCAGCTTTTGGCTTCGACGCCGAGCAAATCGACGAGGCGGAAGAAGGCCCGGACGCCGAAGACGACGACAACGCCGAGGATCAGCCGCTCAATGGCGCGGCGGCATGAGTGAGGAAATGCCGAAGGCTCCCAGACGAGTAGCAGCGAAGGGCACCGGCGCCCGGCAACCCTCGGATCTTCCGTCCTGGCTCAGCCAAATAGGCGAGCCAGGGGGGATGCGCTTTCGTCTTACGCGGTTGGAGCCGTCGTATCGGGATTGGCCACCCGTCCGCACACCGATCAGCCCGGAAACAGTCGAGGCGCACGGCCCAGGCATTTACGAGATCCAGACTGAGCGCCAGGATGCCGGGGCGCGTTGGCGACCTTACGGGACCCCGCGCCAACTGGTGATCGATGCGCCCGCAGGATGGGCGAGCCCTTGGGATGCGAAGCCGGACCCCATTAGCAACGGCGGCAACATGCAAGATCTTCTGTTGGCACGTTTGCTGGATCGTCTCGACACGCCAAAAAACGAGCGCAACCCCTACGAGCTGCAAACCGGCGCCGCCGTCCCCGTCGATACCCTCGACGCCTTGAAGCGGACGCACATTGAGGAAGTCGCCAGGCTAAAAGACGATCAGCGGAGCGTGTTGGAACAGGAACGGCGGCTAGCATCCGACCGCCTGGACGGCGCCCGGGACAGCGCCCGCGCCATGATCGAGATCAAGGAGTCGAGGATCAGAGAATTGGAAGATCGCGTGCGCCGCGTTGAGCAACTCCACGCGGACGCCCTGTCAAAACAGGTAGATCCGACCAAAGAGACGATCCGACTCCTTGAAGCTGCGGACAGCCTTAAGGAGCGTTTGGGGACGACGGCCGATCCCGATGCGTCATGGTTTGAAAAATTGATCGCAAACCCCGACGCCGTGTCGGGCATTTTGGACCGTTTCAACCCGGCGACGACGGGGGTGGGGCTGCCTCAAATTGCGCCCCAAATTGCGCCCGCGGCGATTGCGGCGCCCCAGGCCCGCCCGGACGACGCCTTAGAACAGGGCAAGCGCCAACTGGCATCGACCCTGGATCGCTTACACCAAGGCGGATCCTCGGCTGAGGATGCGTATGCGCTACTTGCGCCCGAACTGGGCCCGGAAACTCTGGCCGCGGCTGCAAAGGTTCCTGAGGATCGTTTCGTTGCCGATCTGATTCGGCCGGCGGCGCAGGCGAGCACCCTGCGGACGCCCGAAGGGGCGACTTGGCTTGCAAGCCTTCACGCCGTGATCGGGCGCGTTCATCCTGTAAAGGCGACTCCGCCCCCGATCCCGACCGAAGCGCAGGCGACCGCTTGAGCACCAGCGACACGATCGAGGTGATGCGCCGTTTGGCCGCCGAGGACGCTCAGGCGCCGACGGTGCGCCTATTTGCTGAAAACGTCGCAGCCTTGGCCCATTCGCGAGCTGCAAGCGTCGGCAACCTGGCCCGACCGATCGACCTGGCGGCGGCCCTAGAGGATGAAATCAGAGATCGGATCCAATATCTGCCCGATCCCGTCACGCATGAACGCGTGCGATCGCCCGAATACCTGCTGACGGTGGAGCCGGCCGGCGATTGCGACGATATGATCACCCTCGCGCTGGCGGTGTCTCGGTTGCTGGGGATCCCCGGCAAACTGTTACGCCTGGGCGCTGAGCCCGTTGTTGATCCTGCCGATCCCTTTTCGCACGTCGTGCTTTTGATCCCCGCGCACGTCGCTCAGACTTCGAGCGATCTGATCATTGATCCAACCGTGGAGCCGTCATCGCTCCCCGCCGTGCTAGATTCTTTGCCGGTCCGTTTGCTTGATCACGGAGGGGCTTAGCGTGTCTTGCTGTAAATCCTGCGCCAAAGGCGCCCCATGCGCCCCGGATCACGCCATCGGCCTCGGCGGCGGCGGGGCTTTTCCGCTAGCGGCGGGCGGCGGGCGCCAGCTCGGCTTTGCCGGAACGGTCGGCGGGCTTTACGGTTACCACAGCCCCAAAAACACACACCCGGGCCGCACCGGCGGCGCCACCCTTGGCGCTCCGATTCCGGCGATCCACCTTTGCGGGATGCTGCCGGATGGCTACGCCGGCAATGTGGCAAAAAGGGCGTGCACCCTAACTCTGGCCGGAATGGATCTGGCGGAAGTGTGCGCGGCCCCTCCTCAGATCATCTTGGACACGTTTGCGGCCTTTGGCCTGGATCTCGCGGGCGCGTGCGAGACGCTGATCCGGCGACATATGCCCGCCCAGGAGCAGCCGCACGCCGCTGCCCCCCCCGCTGTTGCGCCGCCCGCGCCGGATCCCGTTGCGCCGCCCGCTGCGCCGCCCGCAATGGTCGAACAGGCGCTGAGCGATCTGGACGTCATGGCCTTGGTGAATGGCATCATGAACACCCCGGGCGCGACCTGGGCGGCGGTGTTTTCGCCTGCCAATGTCGGCGGCCAACGCCTGACCGTCGAAACGCTAGCCGGCCCCGTGGATCTTTGGATCTTCGGTTACGGCGTGACGTGGGATCAAGCCCTGCAACGCTTGGACGCGCTACCTCTTAACGGGCGCCGCACGTTTGCGCTTGGGGGGTTGTATCCGGCCGGGATCGGCATCCTCGGATCCATTTTTGAGGCAGGCCCGGAGGGATGGCGCCCGGTGGGGTTGGGCACCGGCGACTATATCGACGCCGCCGGCGAGGATTGGTCTGAGCTGAGGGAAATTGCCTTCGAGGAAAGCGACGCCCCCCCAGCCCCAGCACCCGACGAGGGCGGCGGGATCTTGCCTTTGATTGCCGCCGCCGGGCTTGCTTCGCTCGTTTTGTAGGTGCCTCCCTACACTCCTCAGCCCGCGGTACTGGTGCTTAGGAATTTGGGCCCCTACCTGTCCACCATCGACGCCGCTGACATAGATCTACAAATGCGGCGGTTTGTCTTTGGCTCGGCCCGCGCCGCTGGCGAATCGGCCGCGATGGCTTCGGCATTAGCCGATGCATCAGCCCTGGATCCCTATGCCTTGAGGGACGCGCTGGCGTTGGTGGTGCAAGACGTCCCCGAACGGGCGCAGCAATTTTGGGGAGCGCTTAAAGAACAGGCTGCGCGCCGCTTCATGGAAACGGTGCAAAGCCTCGACTTCCCAACGGTTGAATTTGTACAGGCTTTCGGGGGACTAACGCCGGCCTTCGGCAAAATTGCTGAGGCGCTTCCCTTAATACAAACGGCGTACGCGCTTTGGGATGCTTTCTTTATGGCGCCGCGAGCTGCGCGTCAGTTTGAGGAGGCGCAGGACGTCGCGCATTTTGCTGCGACGGTTTACGGTAAGGAGATCCTCAGGGCTGAGGTGCCCGTGGCGTTGCGTCTGCGTTTGGGCCTCGACGACGCCGCCCAGGTGGAACTGATCACGGAACAGATTTATCCGATGATCGAAACGATCTTCGATCCGTGGTTGGACAACCTGGGGCGCAAAGGAGCGGCGGCGATGGTGTCGCACAAAAAATGGTGCGACGATTGGACGCGCGGGGAGACGTGCTATTTCTGGCCAGACGCCCGGCACGCAGGCTGGGGCGCTATCGACGCCGCCAACGATGTAAACCGGGACGGTCTGCGCGACAGCCTGGCGCGTGTCATGGCGGGCTTGCTGGTGCCCAAGCGTGAAATCGGCCGCCTACAGCCGCCGCCGCCCGAACTTACGACGCCGCCAGGGTGGGGCGGTGCGCCGGCGGCGCCGGCAGCCGCTGGCGGCGCGTTGCCTTTGGTATTGGTCGGCGGTTTGATCGCCGCGTTGAACTAGGAGATCCCGTGTACAGGAGCCCCATGCGACACACCGGCGGCGCTCTTGGCGCAGCCGTCGCCGCCGACGTTCAAGGTACGGGCGAGCAGCTAAAAGCCTCAGTCCGCCCGTCCGGCGCCGTTGATCCCGTCTCCGGGGATCGGTGGACCTGGGGCGCGTTGATGATCAAGCTCAATCACGCCATGAGCGATTACAGGGCCGCCCGGGACAACTTCGCCGCCGTGGGCGACGAAGTGGGCGCCGCCGACGCTCAAAAGTGGCTCGATGCCGTCATGAACGTCCGCGACTATTTGGCTGAGCTTTATCGCGAATGGCCCGACCTGGGCATCGACGAGCAAGGGCGGCTCAGCGGCTTTCCCGTCCCCTTGATCGGCATTGCCGGGATCATTGCCGGGTCTGCGATCTGGTGGTGGGCGGTGTCGCAGGCCGCGGCGGCGGCGAACATGCTGATCGCCTCGCAGCGTGCGATCTCAATCTGCGAGGACAACCCCGGATCGCCAGAGTGTGCCGCCGCTCAAGCTGAATCAGGCCAGGCGTCGCAAGCCTACGCCGAGGGCGGGATCAACGTCGGCGGGGCGGGTTTCGGAGCCGCCGGCCTCGCCGTGGGCGCTTTCATTGCCTACAAGGTGCTTGGGTGAGTCGGGATCTTTATGAGGATTTCCACGAATCCGACCCGATCCGGGCGCTTGAGCTGAACTGCGAATGGCCTGATCTGGGCGTCGTCGCAGGCGAAGCCGTCTCCGTGGTCTATCGGAGCGATAAATGGGGCGATGGCGTGATCGATTACGTGCACCCCTTTGCGCCGAGGACCGCCGCGATCACACCGGGATCCGAATCGGGGGACCTGGCGATCGCCATGCCTGAGGGATCGTTGGCTTGGCTTGGCGGAATGGTCGAATTGAAGATCAACACCGGATCAGGACCGATCAACGTCGCAGGCGACCCCGATCCAGGGCTAGAACCGCGGGAGCTTGATCCGCTGTTGGCCTATGTTCCAGACGGCGGCAAATCCGCTCAGCTCGTATGGATCCCCAGCTTTGATGTGCCCGACCTGGGCATCGTTGCCGGTTGCGCCGTGGTCATTGTCGGTCCAGATCTCGACGTGCGCCCTGAGGGCATTGTCGGATGATCTCAGCAGCTACACACGCGCGACGCTGATTGCGCCCGGGGGCGTTTTTGGTTTGACTCGCCAACATGGCAAACACCACCCTGCGCGTGCTGAATCCATCCGACGAATTGCACCCCGCGGGAGCGAGAAACATGGCCCGAACTAGCGCAAAGCGAAGCGCCGCCGCCCGAAAGGCAGCCGCCACCCGACGCCGACGCTCAGCAGCTCGCAGCGCATCGGCTAAGAAGGCAGCGCGCACGCGCCGGCGCCGGGGCAATCCCCGCCGCAGTACCCGAAAGGGCATGGTTCGCAGGACCGCCCGCCGCGCGTACAACCCCCGCCGCAGCACCCGAAAGGGCCAGCGGCGCCGGACCGCTCGGCGCGCCTACACCGCCACCCGTCGCCGTCGTCGGTCCAATCCGCGGTTTGATCTCCAGCGGATCTTTAAGGACACGCTCGGACTCGCCGTCCCGCTCGGCCTCACCCTGGTCGCCCGTAACTACCTGGCGAACTGGCCAGCGAAAAAGGACGACGCCGGCAATACGCTGATCACCGTCTCGCAGCGCGTGGGCCCCCTGTTCCCGATTGGGTTTGACTTGCTGGCGCTTTGGGCGGCCCCGAAGTTTCTCTTTAAGGGGAAAATGAGCCGCTATCGGCGGGATTTCACGACCGGCGTGTCGGTATTCCTGGCGCTCGATGTGCTCAACCTTTTGACGTGGAGCGCCCGCCGCCAGTGGTCCTTTGATAACGCAAAGCTGATCCCCGTCGGATCCGACACCTATCCTGAGTGGACGGATCTCCTTACGCTGCGGGAGCCCCAGGCGATGCTGAAGGGCGCCCCGTTTCACCCCGGGCACCAATTCCCCCACAGCCACGCGCACAGCGGGCTGAGGGGTCCGGGCGCCGTCGCCGCGCTTCCCCAGGTCGCCGGCACTTTTTACGACACCACGTCCGGCCGCTGGCTGGTTCAGGCTGAGGCTTAGGAGTCCCGTGAATCTCGACACCACACTCGTCGTTATGAAGCGCAACCCGGACGTCGCGGGGGGCTTGGAGCCGGCCTCGCCCGACGAGGTCACCGCGGGGCTCGGCGTTGACGCCGTGCCTTTGCGGACGATCCGCGAGCAGTTTGGATTCGGTGGCAAGGGCTTGCCCCCGAAGCACGCCAACGGACACACCGGGATCAACAAGTATGGCGATCCCGCCCCGGCGCCCCGTGGGCAGCTTGGCGTTACCGTGGCGCCCGGGAGCGTGGAGTCGTTGCGGGTCATGAAGGCGCAGGGATCCGGCCCGCTGTTGCAAGCCGGAACCGGCCTCCCCATGGGGATCGAAGCCCTGGGGCCGAACCCTGGAAACATTCCCGCCGGCTACCGTGCGCCCGCCGTCTACGGTGCCTGCCGGATGCAGGGCAAGGGGATCGGGGCGGTTGCGCTTCACCGGCAGGTCGCCGGTATCGGCGTCGCCCCCGTCATCCAGGCGAACTCCCCCGCACGCCCCGTGCGAATCAATCGGATCGTCTACGGCGGGATCAACCCCGACAACGCACTCGTCGGGCAAATGAACGTGAATCAGGACCAGTTGATCCACGGAGGCCTGGTCCCGGCCCAGGTTTTCAGCCCGGATGCTGCCCACCCCGTGCCGTTTGATCTCGGTCTGGGGACTCAGGACGTGTTTACGGCGTCCATGCGTGAAGCCGTCGCAGCCGGCCCGGCCACGGGGCCGATGCTCCTGTCCGGCGTCAACTGCTTTGACTCGCGTTTTCCCTGCGGCCCCAGCACCCCCGGCGACTGGAATACCCTCGACTATCCGTGCCCGCCGATGGGCAAGGACTCGCGACAGATCATCCTCGGCCTGGGCGCCGCCCCGACGGCCCTGGCGGGCGCCGTGCCCGCAACTCAGGTGACGATGGCCCAGGCCCCGGCGACCCTCATGCGAATGGGCGCCCTGACGTTGACGGCGGTTCGCGCCGCCGCTGCCGGTACGTCGCCCGTCGTCGGGCGAAACACCGGCATCGGCGCAAATGCGATCGAGTATCTGGAAGTGAACCAGATCAACGTCAACGGCGTTGAGATCTTCACCAGCCCCAGCCAGGTCGCGGCGACCGGCGGGATCTCGGGTAAGAACTTCCACCCCAACTCGAACGTCGTCTGGTACCCCGACTATATCGTGTCCCCCGCGGACGTTTTTAACGTCGTCATGACGTCCCACGGCCCGGCGGCGCCCGCCGACAATATCCTCGTCAACGGGGCGATCCTGGGTTGCGAGCGGATCGCGACCTGCTAGCGCGCTAAGCCTGGGCGCCTCCGAAGGGCGACCCCCCGGAGGGTTTGTCTTTGCTGGAACTGTTCCACAAGCGCACAAGCGGGACCGTCTTTACCGAGGGGCTAGCGCCTTTCCCCTTTTGTCAGAGGGAAGGGGTAGCCCAGCCGGACCAAAGCAACCCGCGCCCGTTCAAGGTCAACGTGACCGCGGTACAACACCCGCTGTCCGCGGGCGTGTACCGGGGCGCCGAGGTACGCGTGACGCCTGTCGGCGGAACGGGGCGAGCTGTCACCTTTACGATAGCGCCCACGGAGCGCGTCGAGTGGTGCGGGACGGGGATCTCAGTCCTAATCGAGATCCGCAGCCTAACCGCGGTGGACGCCCTGGTGACGGGCGCGGTGATGTGGAGCACCGGCGGACCCGCAACGCCCAACCGGCGCCCGGTCACGCGGCTGCAACGATCAACGACGCTTTCGCTCGCCCAGGCGGGCGCGGACGGCGCAATCACTCAGCCCGCCGTTGCTATCGAAATGCAGAATGACGCCCGGGCGCTTCAATTCTTGGCGGGGCCTTTGACCGGCGGTGGGGCTATGGTCCCCGTCGCGGTCTATGTGTACGGGCAAACAGCGATCCCAGACGCCGCCGGTGCTTTTCATTTGGTCGAACTCACCCCGGCGGGCGGTTTGGTCGTGGGTGCGGGGGCGCCAGGCGGATCGGCTTTCGCCCGCGTGCCACTGGTGCCCGGGGCGTTTGATCAAACGCTGTATCAAGTGGTGGGCTTTCCAGGCGTGGGCGGCGGGGCGACTGAACTTCAAGTGTGGGAGGAAGTCGTTTGAGCCTTCCAACGACCACGATCACATGGGGAGAATCCATCGCCCGGGACGGATACCCTACCGGCGTCAATCTCCAGATCATCGGCCGCGCAAGCATCGGCGCAGGCACCTTGTCTGATCTGACTCCGATCACGGCGGGCTTTCAACCCGTGCTAGGCGCCCCGGTTGCCTTTGATGTGATCTCAAGTAGCGCCAACGACGACGGCGCGCCGGCCGGAACTGGCATTAATACGGTGCGGATCGTCGGGCTCGGAGCCGCCGCCGTGCTCCAGGCGGAAACGGTAACCCTTAACGGGACCAACGCCGTCGCCCTGGCGCAAACCTATACCAACATCCTAAGCGTGTATGCGTTGACCGTAGGGAGCGCAGGCGGCGCCGCCGGAACGGTTGCCGTTTTTCCCAATGGCGCTTTCAACGTCTATCGCCAGATCAACCCAGGCGGACTGCGCGACGAGGAGGCGACCTACCAGATCCCCGCGGGTCGCTTTGGCCTGATCACTTCGATTTCCGGGGCGGGCTCACCGGATCTTGAGGTTCAGATCCTCGCCGGGCGCCGCCCGATGGACGATGTAGATCCGTCGTCGGCGCAATCGCTCGCTTTGCCTCAAGTGATCTGCGGAGACGCGGGCCAAACGATCCTCAGTCCCCCCCTTCGTGTCGAGGCGGGCGCCGTCGTATCGCTTCAAGTGCGGAACACGTCGGGCGCCGCGCTCAACGCGAGCGCGTCGCTAGGTTTGATCACGGCAACGCGATGACGGCTACTCAGGCCGTCGCGTTCCCGCGGGACGCCTGGACCCTGGCGGCGGCGAAGGCGTGGCTAGGAGATCATGACTATACGGTCGGGACGCCGGAACATACCCGCAACTTCTGGAAATTTGGTCAGGAAGATCCGGCCCGCTTTGACCGTTTCGCGACCAAGCGGATCGAAGCGGACCGGGGATCGATCAATCTGATCCTTGGCGTCCGGGCAAACCCTTTGACGACTCACGAGCTGCAACGCCTTGAACCTGCGACGGTCAAAACCCGCCGGGCCTATGCGATCCCTCCCCGGCGATCTTTGGCGTTTGGCCGCGATGTGCTCGCCATTGCTAAACCGTGGGGATCTCAGGCCGACCTGAGCGGCGACCTGGCGCCGATGGTGGAGATCTTGGGCCCCGCCGTCCGGGGCGTTTGGACGATCAGCGCGCCGGCATGGGCGCACGATGAAATCCGCCAGGCGGCGCGCTCCAGGGGCGGGCGCGAGCAATCGCAAACAACCCGGCGGGCAATGCGCCCCCCGCAATCTCGCCCTGAGCCTGAGACGCTTTTGTTGTTCAACCCGGCGGGATACGCGGGAAGCGGGCGCCCGACTCAACTGAGGCTAGACGAGGGATGGACTCAGCCCGTGGCTTTGTTCCGGCCGCGCCTGGACGACGGGAGCCGGCCGCGCCTGTACGTCTCCCCCGATGCCGGATCCGCTCAACTTCTCGACACAAAGGCGGCGGCGCAGGAAGGGATCCGCGTGGATCCTGGCGCCCCCCGCGCCGCTGCCGGACCCGCCGCCGAATGGAGCGACGCCGCGCCCGCCGGCTACCGGGGCGCCGAAGGCGTGATCTATACGATGGCGCCCGGCGGGGGATGCCTTGTCGAAACGCCCTCCCGCTATGTACTGACCGATCTGGGATCCGTGGTCCCCTCGCATGGCGGGATCGACTTCAACGTCCGGCGGGATTATCCGGCCGACGTACAAGAACGCCAATATGACCGCGACAAAAACGAGCGGTTCAAGGTCATTGAACAGGCTCAGTGTTTCGCCCCTGATCTGCTAGCAAATACCAACCCGGACGCGGTCAACGGGCCCCCTATCGTCGCGGACCTTGAGGGATCCGCCGTGGTGCTCGGCGGCAATAGCAGGACGATGACGCTTGAACGGGTCTACGAGCTGCACGCCGAGGCGGGGGACGCCTACCGGGCGACGTTGCGGCGGGACGCCTTCGCCTTTGGCTTTACTGCCGCCGACGTTGACTCCTTGCAGCGTCCGATCTTGGTTCGCCTGGTGGAACTGCCCGCCGATCCATCGCTTCAACAACTGCGCGAGCTTGTCCGGCGCTACAACGAAAGCCTGACCCAAGAGATGGATCCCACGGCTGCAATGGTCGCATCGAGCAATCGGATCGGCCCTAATATCCTGCGGACGCTGGCGCTAATTCCAGAGGGCGACACTTTCACGGGCTATCTGAGGTCTGCCCGCAGCCGGACCCTTGTACAAGCCTTGATCGACGATGCCGTGATCGACCGGCGCAACGCTTCACAGTTTATCAACGCTCAGGGGCTGCTAAACGAGGACGGCCGCCAGTATGTCGCCCGCGCGCTGCTGGGCCGCCTGATTCCCGATCCCGTTGTGCTCACTGAGATCCCCGTTGCGACGCGGGAAGCCCTGGCGGGCGCCGTCCCGTTTATCTTTAAGGCGGCCGAGGTCGGCCCGTTGGCCGAGGATCCAGCGTGGGATCTGGTGGGTAGCTTTGGCCCTGCCGCGGCGCTTTGGGTTGCGATGAGGGCGACAGGATACGCGGACCTGAGCGCCTATCTCTCTCAGGGCGACATTGAGGAGGACACCGGACCGCTTGATCGAGATCCCGATCCGCGGGTGCGGATCCTTGTCGAGATTCTGGAAACGCGCCGAGGTCCGCGGCAACTGCTCCAGGGGTTTCGCGCTTTCGCCCGTCAGGCGGAACTCAACGCTCAGGGCGTAGGCGGGGATCTCTTTGGTCATGCGCCCGGCGCGCTGCAAACCTTGGCTCAGGCGTTTGGCCTGGACGTGCCCGCAGAGATCCCAAAGGTGGAGCCGGAAGAAGCGCCGATCCCCTCGCGTGGGCGCCCGTGGGCAAGCGATGACAGCGGTTTTTCAATGTCGGATCCGCTGACAAAAAAGGAGGCGGCGACCCTCAAAAAGATCTTGGCCCATCTCGACAAGGGCGGGGATCCCCCTGCCGGCAACATTCCGGCCTATCGCAACGTGCCCAGCTTCGCATGGGCGGCGCCGACAAAAAAAGCGAAAGCTCTATCCGGCGACGAGGTGCCCGCTTTGGTGGCGAAGGGCTTTTTGGACCATCTTCCGTTCGCCTCCGCAGGTGATACGGAACTGGACTGGTCCTTTCCAGACGGGGCTTTTCTCCGATGGCACGTCACGCGCGGACAGCGGGCGCCCAACCCGTCGCCCAGGCGCGGCGAGCTGCGCCAGGGTTTAGAGTGGGAGGAACTGATCGAAACGGCTCAGGAGGTTGCATTGTGAACGGGATTCAGAATTTGGGCCTAACCGTGGGCGAGGTGCTCACCCTGGGCGCCGTCCTAATGTCGGGGGGTATTATGATCGGCAACTTTCGCGGCTTGCGCCGGGCCTTTGATGATCACGTTGAGGATGCCCGATCCCGTTTCGCCGCGGCCGATTCCAAGAGCGAAGCGATCACCGTTCAAC
>Ga0255047_10002374_pt1 | contig 12479 bp, 9 predicted proteins | sample JV7_2_1_MG_FD_183640 | JGI IMG/M metagenome (GOLD analysis project Ga0255047, IMG submission 183640) | Seawater microbial communities from Jervis Inlet, British Columbia, Canada - JV7_2_1 | ecosystem: Environmental > Aquatic > Marine > Inlet | place: Canada: British Columbia | collected 2016-10-06
GCTCCAGGGGTCACCTTTGATCGCACGCTTTACTCGCGCGAACAATCCAGTGCTGCCTGTGCCGCCGGTACTTGGAGGTTTGTCGTTCATCGAACCTGGGTGTGTATCCCGTAGCAGGACATCCTAGTGTAGCAGTTTGTCATTAGTGGCTCGCGTACGGATCGGCAATTCCGCGCGATCGAAGGATAGTCGCCTCGAGTTGCTCCATTTCCTCGGCATCGGCGTTGTTGCCGTGATCATATCCGAGCAAATGCAGCACTCCATGCACGAGCATGTGTGCCCAGTGATCGGCGAGCAGTTTTTCCTGCCGCACCGCTTCGTCGCGAACGACCGACGCACAGATTACGATATCGCCTAATTGCCGCGCTGCGGTCTGCGGCAAACCCTCGATATCTCCGGCAGGAAACGACAGTACGTTGGTTGCCGCGTCCTTGTTGCGATATAGCTGATTCAAAGTCTGGATTTCCGCTGTACCTACAATCCGTACTGCAATCTCGGTATCACTATCCGTCAGGCGACCGGACTGGACTGCCGCGTGTTCAACCCAGCTTTGAATATCACCTTCGTCTGGAACGCCTGCATCCTCGCAGGCAAATTGCACATCAACCGCCATTGCCATCCGCTTCGTACGCCTCAACGATTCGTCGCACCAACGGGTGGCGAACGACGTCCTTCGGTGAAAACAGGGTAAAGCCAATCCCCTCGACATCTTCGAGGATACTCATGGCGTTCTTGAGGCCGGACAGCTGGCTATCCGGCAAGTCGATCTGTGTGATATCGCCCGTCACAACGGCATGCGAGCCGAAACCAATTCGCGTGAGGAACATCTTCATTTGCTCGACACTCGTATTTTGCGCTTCGTCGAGAATCACGAACGACTCATTCAATGAACGGCCGCGCATGAATGCCAGCGGTGCAATTTCGATCACGTTGCGCTCAATGAGGCGCGTCACGTGTTCAGCACCAACCATGTCGTACAAGGCGTCATACATCGGCCGCAAGTACGGATCGATTTTCTGCGACATGTCGCCCGGCAAGAACCCGAGTCGCTCGCCTGCTTCGACGGCCGGGCGCACCAGTACAATGCGTCGTACTTCCTCATTGCTCAACGCCTCTATCGCGCAGGCAACAGCCAGGTAGGTTTTGCCGGTGCCGGCCGGTCCGATACCGAATGCAAGATCATGTTTGCGAATACTTTGCACATAGGCAGTTTGATTGGCACCGCGCGGGCGAATCATCTTGCGCTGCGTCTGGATCCTTACCTCGTTATCTTGTATCGCATCAGAATTTGCCGGCGCAAGTTCGCCATCGTTCATTTGAGACTCCTGCAACATCATGTGCACACGTTCCGGATCCAGGCGTTCGGTATCAGTCATTGCAAACAGCGACAGCAATACATCGCCACCCGCCTCCGCGGCATCGGCGCTACCGGTTACGCGAAATCGATTGCCGCGACTGGCTATGTCGACGTTTAGGCGGCGTTCTATTTGTCGCAGGTGTTCATCAAACTGGCCGCAAAGGTTGGCCAGGCGACTATTGTCGGCGGGCTCGAGAACCAGGTCCCGAGATATCTGAACAGCATTCAAAGTACGTCAAAGATTACCGCGATGAACACGGCTTTGGAAGCATCAACACGACTTAATATCAGGCGGCGGCCTGATTATCCGTGAGCCGCCCACGTAGCGAGTTTGGCAGTGCTTCGGTAATAACGACATCGACGAACTGACCGATGCACGACGGACCGGCAGAAAAATTGACCCAGCGCATGTTTGCGGTTCTACCCGCCACCTGGTTAGCATCTTTCTTCGATGTTTTTTCCACCAGCACACGTTGCGTCGTACCGATCATGCCCTGACTGATCTCGAACGCCTGCTGATTGATGCGTGCCTGCAAAATCTGCAGTCGTTGTTTTTTCACATCCATAGGCGTGTCATCGGCAAGACCTGCCGCCGGAGTCCCGGGGCGCGCGCTATAGACAAAGCTGAAAGACTGGTCGAAACCAATATCGGCAACGAGATTCATTAGTGCTTCGAAGTCGTCATCCGTTTCGCCGGGGAAGCCAATGATGAAATCCGACGACAGCGAGATGTCGGGCCGAACCTGCCGCAGCTTACGAATTTTCTGCTTGTACTCAAGCACCGTGTGGCCACGCTTCATAAGGGACAGGATGCGATCGGAGCCGTGCTGCACAGGCAGGTGCAGGTAGCTGGCTAACTTCGGCACTTCGGCATACGCCTGGATGAGGCTGTCGGTGAATTCGACCGGGTGCGAGGTGGTGAATCGAATCCGCTCAATGCTTTCAATCGCAGCGACGTAATAGATAAGCGTTGCCAGGTCCGCAGTCTGACCGTCGTGCATGGGGCCACGATACGCATTGACATTCTGGCCGAGCAAATTGATCTCGCGCACACCTTGCTCCGCAAGGCTGGCGCATTCGACAATTACATCGTCAAAAGGCCGGCTGATTTCCTCCCCGCGCGTGTACGGTACGACGCAGAAGCTGCAGTACTTGCTGCAGCCTTCCATCACGGAAACGAACGCAGTGGGCCCTTCCGCTCGCGGTTTCGGCAGGCGATCGAATTTCTCGATTTCAGGAAAAGAGATGTCGACGACGGCACCGTTCGTCGCACGCGCGTTTTCGATGAGCTCCGGAAGGCGATGCAGTGTCTGCGGGCCGAACACGATATCAACAAATGGTGCTCGCTTGGTAATACCTTCGCCTTCCTGGCTGGCTACGCAACCACCCACGCCGATCATCACGCCGGGACGCTTTTCCTTCAGCGACCGCCAGCGTCCGAGCTCAGAGAAAACCTTCTCCTGTGCTTTTTCGCGAATCGAGCAGGTGTTAACGAGTAACAAATCAGCTTCGTCGGCATTGCCGGTTAGTTCATAACCATGCGACTCACGCAAGACGTCCACCATCTTGTCCGAGTCATACTCGTTCATCTGGCAGCCCATTGTCTTGATGAATAGTTTCTTGGTCACAATTACTTTCTGTTGGAGCGCTCCAACAATTCGCCTATTTGATAAAACCCATGCTTTCGAGTTTGACAAGAATGCGATGCGCGGCGTAATCAGGCGTAATGTCCTTCGTGTCAACAGTCACCTCTGCATTCTCCGGCAACTCGTACGGATCGCTGATACCAGTGAACTCTTTGATCTTGCCGGCGCGTGCGAGTGCATACATACCTTTTCGATCGCGCTGCTCGCACACCTCGACCGAGGTTGAAACGTGAATCTCAACAAATCCACCAACCGCTTCAATCGACTCACGTACAGCCCGTCGAGTTGCCGTGTACGGAGCAATGGGTGCGCAGATCGCGATACCGCCATTCTTCGTTATTTCGCTGGCAACATAGCCGATGCGGCGAATATTCAGGTCACGATGTTCTTTCGAAAAGCCCAGTTCGCTCGACAGGTTCTTACGAACGTGGTCGCCGTCGAGCAGGCTGACCGGTCGGCCGCCCATTTCCATGAGCTTGACCATGAGCGCGTTGGCAATCGTCGACTTGCCGGAGCCCGAAAGTCCTGTGAAAAATACGGTAAGGCCCTGCTTGTGTCGCGGTGGGTGTGTCTTGCGAAGCTCGGCTACAACGTCCGGGAACGAAAACCAGTCGGGTATATCGAGACCTTCCTGCAACCGCCGCCGCAATTCGGTTCCCGAAATGTTCAGGACATTGTCGTCGTCGGTTGCCTCGCTAATCGGAATGTATTGCGCACGATTTTCGGCGAACACCATGAGCTGGAATGGCACCATGGAGATGTCGAGCTCGTCGGCGTGCTCTTTGAGCAAATCCTGAGCATCGTATGGGCCGTAGAAGTCCTCACCCTTGCTGTCCTGGCCCGGGCCGGCGTGATCCCGACCGATGATGATGTGCGTACAGCCATAATTCTTGCGAATGATTGCATGCCACATCGCCTCACGTGGCCCGCCCATGCGCATGGCCAGTGGCAACAGGCTGAGCATCGTCGTGCGTTCCGGGTATCGGTTCAGTAACTGCTCGTAACAACGAACACGCGTAAAGTGATCGACATCACCCGGCTTTGTCATACCAACTACTGGTTGAATCAGGAGGTTCGCTTCAACATCAAGTGCAGCACGAAGCGTCAACTCCTGGTGCGCGCGATGCATTGGATTACGTGTCTGGAACGCCACAACTCTCCGCCAGCCGAGTTTTTGGAAGCGAGCACGAACTTCCGCCGGTGAATCGCGCAAATGCCTGTAATCGTAATGCGTCGGTGTTTCGAGGCCTCGTAAGGTGCCGCCGATGTACACAGTATTGCCAATATGGTTGAGAAAGTTTACGGCCGGATGTTTTACGTCGGTCGTTCCGTAAACGCCCATCGCTTCCGCAGCGAGGTCTGGTGTCCAGACGTCGCCAACTTCGAGCGTGGCAAGAATGACGCCCTCCAGGTCGCGCAACGCAAGCTTGTCGCCGGACTTCACATCGGCTGCAAATTCTTCAGTAACGTCGAGAGTAATGGGTATCGGCCACAATACGCCGCTCTTGAGGCGCATTGACTTAACGACTGAATCGTAGTCGTCCTGGTTTAGGAATCCTTCCAGTGGCGAGAACGCACCATTTAGCAACAGCTCGATATCACAAAGCTGCCGTTCGGTCAGATCCCAGGAAGCATAGGATCCTGCCGCTACTTTCTCGGCTGCCGCCTTGTCAGCTGACAAGTACAGGTTTTTCAGTTCTCCACCATGCGGCTCTTTAAATGCACCCATTGTTTATTGTGTCCTGATCAAATGATTGCGGCGCAGGCTAATGACTAGCCGCGCCGCTTGGAAATACCGAAATGGCTGCCAGGCAGACTAAAAAGGAATATCGTCGTCGAAGTCATCGGGGCCTGGCTGTGGCGGTGCACTCGAAGGAGCCGAATCTGATGGCGAGCTCATTGGCGCCGATCCGCCGCCGCTACCGCCACGACCACCGAGCATTTGCATCTCGTCAGCGATGATTTCCGTCGTCCAGCGATCCTGGCCACTTTTGTCCTGCCATTTGCGCGTGCGCAGCTTGCCTTCGATGTAAACCTGCGATCCCTTGCGAAGATATTCCGCAGCGATTTCTGCAAGTCGATTAAACATGGCGACCTTGTGCCACTCGGTGCGATCTTTTTGCTCGCCCGTCTGTTTGTCCTTCCAGCTCTCGTTGGTCGCCACTGTGATATTGGTCACCGCCGAGCCGCTTGGCATGTAGCGTGTCTCGGGATCAGCCCCGAGGTTGCCGACGAGGATAACTTTGTTAATTCCGCGGGCCATAGCAGGTCCCCTGTCTGATGTTTTTGGTGGGTCCTCTCAGCCGCTGGGCCGATGAGGGTCGCCTATTGTAGAGCCTGATGCACGATTTACCAGCCCACTTTTTAGGTTTAGGGGACACTTTCTAGGTTTGGGGGACAGTTTCCGGTTTTTGGTAACTGTCCCCAGGCTGGTCGCCGGCATGGCCGCCTCCTACACCCGGATTTACCCGGATTTACCCCGGTTTTGTCGCCGGCATGGCCGCCTCCTACAGGCCTGCCTCCTACAATCGCGGGCATGGCCCCCTCAGATGGCCGCCTCAAGAGGCGCTCCTATTTCCTGAACATCCCCGAAGCGGCCAGCCAGATGGCGGCCAGCAACGCGCAGACGAAGAACACGTCCGCCGGTTGCCCTGCCCCAAGGAAGCGACCGCCAATGAGGCCGCCAACGAAGGCACCAAGAAACTGCGAGCTCGAGAATACGCCCAATGAGGCGCCGCGCACATCGCCATCGGCCAAAATGGACAGCCGCGCCGGCAAGCCTGCCTCAAGAAAGTTGAATCCCGCGAAAAACATCGCCAGCGCGATAAATACCGGCAGCAAACCAAACGCCCCGAATGACAGCAACAACAATCCCGCCAGGATCAACAACACGGCGACGCCGGTTGTCGACTGCTTGCCCTGCCGTTCATCGCGCACAATTAATGGCACCGTGCCGAGCAGCGAGACAAGCAGCGCGCCCACGTAGATCTTCCAGTGCCCGGTTATCGGCAATTCGAGTCTGTTCGTGAGCAGAAACGGCAGTGCGACGAAGCACGCGGTCATGATTGCGTGCAGCAGAAATATATAGAAATCCAGGCGCAGCAGGTCCGGACGTAACGCTGGCCGAAGATTCCATGTGTGATTATCAATCGGTCGCTCGATATCACCGGGAACCAGGCGCAGCAAGGCAATGCCAGCGACTGCCAGCAACGCGGCAATCCAGAACAACACTGGCACCCCTGCATAGGCCGCGATCGCCGGACCCGCGATCAGCGCGACGACGAATGAGAAGCCAATGCCGATGCCAAATACGGCCATCGAGCGGGTTCTGACCTGCTCACGGGTGGCATCTGCTATCAGGGCAGCCAGCGTGGCCGATATTGCGCCTGCGCCCTGCAACAGGCGCCCGGCGATGACCACGAATATCGTGTCGGCCATGGCCGCTACGATGCTGCCCAGCGCGAATACGATCAGCCCGCCAATGATTACGGGCCGCCGTCCGATCTTGTCCGACAACATGCCGAGCGGAATTTGCAGTCCGGCCTGGGTCAGACCGTATGCGCCGACGGCCAGGCCGACCAGCATCGGTGTCATGCCCTCGAGGTCCGCCGCGTACAGAGATAACACCGGCAGCAACGCAAACAAGCCGAACATGCGCAGCATCGCGATTAGCGCAACGACACCAACGGTGCGTTTTTCGGCGGGCAGCATTGTGGCCATTTCATTGGCCGAAGTCGTTTGCATGGCAGGCACTCTTTGCGCCGGAGTTACAGGGCGGCGTATATTAGCAGGTTGGTCGGCGATTACTGAATCAGACTATGAAGTTCATCGACATCCGCGGTGCAAGAACGCACAACCTCTGCAACCTCGATCTGTGCTTGCCGCGCGACAAATTGATCGTGTTTACGGGGCTGTCCGGGTCGGGCAAGTCCTCGCTCGCGTTTGACACGATTTATGCAGAAGGTCAGCGTCGCTACGTCGAATCGCTGTCCGCTTATGCGCGCCAGTTCCTGTCCATGATGGAGAAACCCGACGTCGATCACATCGACGGTCTGTCACCGGCCATATCGATCGAACAAAAATCGACATCGCATAACCCGCGCTCGACGGTCGGCACGGTCACCGAGATTTACGACTACCTTCGTCTTCTCTATGCGCGCGCCGGCATCCCCAAATGCCCGGATCACGACACTGACCTCGAGGCACAAACCGTCAGTCAGATGGTCGATCAGGTTCTCGCGCTGCCCGCAGGCACGCGCCTGATGTTACTTGCGCCTGTAGTCAGCGATCGCAAGGGCGAACACGTGCAGCTCATGTCTGACCTGATGGCGCAGGGTTTTATTCGTGCACGCGTCAATGGCGAGGTATACGAACTGGACCAGCCGCCATCGCTCGACCTGCGCAAAAAGCATCGCATCGATGCGATCGTCGACCGCTTCAAAGTCAAGGACGATATTCGCCTGCGGCTCGCCGAATCGTTTGAAACAGCGCTGCAACTCGCGGACGGCGTCGCACGTATCGCATTCATGGACGACTCGCAGAACGAGGAAATCGTCTTCTCCGATCGTTTTGCGTGCAATATTTGCGGCTACAGCCTGACCGAACTCGAGCCACGCCTGTTCTCGTTCAACAATCCATCCGGTGCCTGTCCGACCTGTGATGGCCTGGGCGTCAAACAGTTTTTCGATCCGACGCGCGTCGTCGTAAATCCCGATCTGTCATTGGCCGGTGGTGCCATTCGTGGTTGGGACCGCAAGACGACTTATTACTACCAGATGGTACAAAGCCTTGCATCGCACTACGAATTTGACCTCGAAACGCCGTTTTCGGACCTGACCCGGAAACTGCAGGATGTCGTGTTATACGGCAGCGGCGGTGAGAAGATCGATTTCTTCTACGAAAACTCGCGCGGTATGCAGATCAAGAAACGGCATCGCTTCGAAGGCGTAATTCCGAACCTCGAGCGTCGTTACCATGAAACCGAGTCAGGCGCCGTGCGCGAGGAGCTTGCCAGGTTTCTCAACAGCCAGCGCTGTCCCGATTGCGCGGGCACCCGGCTCAACAAAGCGGCGCGCCACGTCTTCATTACCGATTTGTCGCTTCCCGAAATTTCAAACATGTCGGTCGGTCATGCGCGCGCGTTTTTCGCGGACCTCGCACTTGAGGGTTGGCGCGCGACGATCGCAGAGAAGGTCGTCAAGGAGATCGGTGCTCGATTGGGTTTTCTGAGCGATGTGGGTCTTGATTACCTGTCGCTGGATCGCAGCGCGGACACATTATCCGGTGGCGAGGCACAGCGTATTCGTCTCGCCAGCCAGATCGGTTCCGGACTGGTTGGCGTGATGTATATTCTCGATGAGCCGTCGATTGGACTGCACCAACGAGACAATCAGCGCTTGCTTGGCACGCTGACGCATTTGCGCGACATCGGCAATACGGTGATTGTTGTCGAGCACGATGAAGAGGCCATTCTCGCCGCAGATCACGTGGTCGACCTTGGACCGGGCGCCGGAGTTCACGGCGGCAAAGTCGTGGTGGCCGGCACACCGGAGGAGGTGCAAGACCATGCCGAGTCACTAACGGGTCAATATCTGTCCGGCAAGAAATCCATCGCAATTCCCGAGCGGCGCGCCAGTTACGATGAGCTGCGCACGATTTCCATCATTGGTGCCAGCGGCAATAACCTCAAGGAAATTGATGCAACGATTCCGGTTGGTCTGATGACCTGTGTCACCGGTGTATCCGGGTCCGGCAAATCCACCCTGATCAACGACACTTTATATAAAGCGGTTGCCGACCTGCTGAATCGAAGCAACCGTAACCCCGCGCCACACAAGGAAATTTTGGGTCTGGAGCAAGTCGATCGCGTAATCGATATCAGTCAGAGTCCGATCGGTCGCACACCACGTTCCAACCCGGCTACCTACAGCGGTTTGTTTACGCCTATACGTGAATTGTTTGCGGGCACGCAGGAAGCACGCTCGCGCGGCTACATGCCCGGTCGCTTCAGCTTCAACGTCAAGGGCGGTCGCTGCGAGGCCTGTCAGGGCGATGGCGTAATTAAAGTCGAGATGCATTTCCTGCCCGACGTTTACGTGCCGTGCGATGTTTGCCGCGCCAAGCGCTACAACCGCGAAACGCTCGAGATTCGTTACAAGGGCAAGAACATTCACGAAGTGCTCGACATGACGGTCGAGGATGCGGCCGTGTTTTTCCAGAACGTACCCGTCGTGTCGAAGAAACTGCAGACGCTTATGGACGTTGGTCTGACCTATGTACGGCTTGGGCAAAACGCCACGACCTTGTCGGGCGGCGAAGCACAGCGCGTGAAACTGGCCAAAGAACTCTCCAAACGGGACACCGGCAATACGCTATACATCCTGGACGAGCCGACGACCGGGCTGCACTTCCACGATATCGAGCAGTTGTTAGGCGTATTGCATCGCCTACGCGACCGCGGCAACACCGTGGTTGTCATCGAGCACAATCTCGACGTCATCAAGACGGCGGATTGGGTCATTGACCTTGGCCCGGAAGGCGGCGACGGGGGCGGTGAAATCATTGCGATCGGCACCCCGGAAGATATTGCCGTCAACAAGGCGTCGTTTACAGGAGCGTATCTGCAGCCACTGGTCGATGTGGGAAAACCACCTGTAGGAGGGCCTTCAGGCCCGAGAAAAGTCGCGGCTAGAGCCGCTGCTACGGCCGCGATCGGGCCTGAAGACCCTCCTACAGTCGCCGCAGTGAAATAATCTCAACCGGTTCGTTGATCAGCTGGTTCTGGAAGTACTCGAATTCAGTCGGCGCATCGGCCGGCGCTTGATGGATCGCATGCACAACGTCCATGCCAGCAACAACCCGCCCGAATACGGCGAAGCCCTGGCCATCAACATTGCGTGTCGCACCGAAGTCGAGCGCCGGTTGATCGCCAACGCAAATAAAGAACTCCGTCGTCGCGGTGCCCACTTCGGCGCGCGCCATTGAAATACTGCCATCCAGGTGTGGCAAGCCCGTATCCGCCGTCGTCTCGTGTGCAATCGGCGTGAACGGGCTTTCCGCATCACCGATGCCACCCTGGATCACGGCGATCACCGGACTGCCGTTGTCATTTTCGGGAGAGACGGTTCGATAGAAGGTACCGCCTGCAAGATGTCCGCCGTCAATTAGCTGCAGGAAATTCGCGACCGTGACAGGTGCCTTTTCCGGGTACAGCTCCAGTTCAATTTCGCCGAGCGATGTCAGCATCGTTACTCGCACGCCTTGTGGGGCTTCCTGTGCGCACGCCACCATGATGACGAGAGTTGCGATCGCGAACAATATTTTTCTCATGAGACCATAGTCCGCGCTGCCGCTAGGGCGTGCCGTTGAAATACATCTCGGCAAAGTCGAACGCAGCAATTCCGATTTGCTCGCCAATCAATCGTCCCGGGATGTCATCCGCAGGCGGATGAATGCCTCCCCAGATACGTGACAAACTGCATTGGTCGGACGCATCGCGATACGTGGCCCACTGCAAGGTCATGTCAACACTCGGGCCTTCCTCAAATACGAGGAACTCGTTCGCGGTGACCTCAAAGCTGCTCATGCCACCAGGAAAATACTCGCTGCCGGTCAAGGCAGTCAGAACCTCGGCGCCCGCACGAGAATAGGTCGAGTGCCCGGAAACGTAACCAGCAAAAGGCGGCGTAACAAATGATGGCCGCTGATAAGGCCACCAGTTTTCGGCTAGTATCCAGCCAACACCAGCCTGATCAACGAACGGATTGATGATGTAGTCGGGCCCGCGCCATGTGTACAGCTTGATCTTGCCAACGTGCTCGTCCGCCGCCCCGGCCAGCGGATCGCCGGCCGCAACCAGCTCTATGTAACCCGGCTCCAGCGTGATTCCATCGACTGAGTAGGAAGGCAGAAACGGGTCCGAACTCTGGCCGTAATCCGTCATCGCGCGAATTGCCGAAATCGGTCGAATGTAGTCGTACCAGCCCTTAATACCCCAAGCCGTTATGGCGGAATCGTGCATAGCGCCACCGAGCGCAAAGTACGCTTTCGCATCCCATTCCAGCGGACCAAGGTCAGCGCCGGCTCCGCCGAATCGCTTGACGAGATCGGGGTGGTCGTTGACCTCGTTCAGGATAACGAACCAGTGACCCGGCGGCGTTTCCGAGTCCGGGCCATCTGCCCAAAATTCGGCCAATACGCGAGCGTAGTCGCCGCGTGGCACTATCTGAGGCGCATACGGTGCGCCGGTCACAGGATTGCTGGCGTATCCGACACTTGCATCACCACCGTTCAAGAGATCATAGAATTGTGGGTACTCGCCCGGGTTAGCCGGGTATTGCTGAATATTCCCAAGACTTGCGGGCGAGATGTCAATCATCACGCCATCGCTTTGATCCAGGTGCGACGACCACATCGAAACCAGCGCAAAGCCCCACTTGTAGTCAGCCGATAGCGGCCCGGCGTAAGTCGGTGGCATGCCAGGATCGAAATAAACTTCGTAGTCGAAAGCATCACGCTGATACGTTGTCTTGTCAGCATCGGTCAGCGCAAACGGTGACACCTGGCCCCACTCGGGACCAAGAAACTCGGGTTCGTCGCTGATCACGTTGCCAGACTGATCAATGAACAGGGTTAGCGATATCGGCTGCCAGCGGTCAAGATCGACGATGTTTGGGTTGCCCGGCAACTCCGGCTCAACAGCAGGATTAACCGGCGTGTAGGAAACGTTGACGTAGTCGTTAACTTCGTTGGCACCATCTTGCAGCCCGAACTGGGTGTAGCACTCCGCAATATAGTTACCCATTGCAGCAGCCGAGCCCGCCGCATAGCTGGTCGACGTATTTGCCGTATCGAAGCCGAAAGACTGCATCAGCGCAGCGGCAGCGTCCGCAATTTCCACTGCGCCAGGCGAATTGGCAAAGCGGTGAATAATCAGCCGATAGATAGCGTAACTGATCGCTTCCTCGCGAGCGGGATGGATGTCCTGCGGCATGGTGAACGCGCTCAGGTCGCAGTTAAAGCCGTCCACCTGTTTTCCAAGCAAATAGGTGCCGGCAGTATCGTCATAGACAGCCCACGCGTCATACATTGCTGCAGATGTGTGCCACAGATTGCGCGCATGCACGGTAGGCCGCGCAAAGTCGTTGCGAACTGCGTCCAGTACGGCGTCATTCCATTGCCGTCCTACTGATGGCGATCGCACATCCGGCGTCGGCGTAAAAACGACCGGTGGCGTGTTATTGCCGCCGCCACCAGATGAGCCGCCGCAGCCGGCAACGATAATTGCGACTGCGATAAGGAGAAGGGACCTGCAATTCATATTCTTGATCATCAATTAAAACTACCTGTTTTCAGAAACCGGATTGTCAGCGCAATCGGTTGCTCAAGCCGCATCATGAACGCATGCGAATGTTCGACGACTATGAAGTCGTTCATGCCTTCGAGTTTGGTATCTTCGACTGATACTTTTCCATCAT
>Ga0255047_10002375_pt1 | contig 12474 bp, 13 predicted proteins | sample JV7_2_1_MG_FD_183640 | JGI IMG/M metagenome (GOLD analysis project Ga0255047, IMG submission 183640) | Seawater microbial communities from Jervis Inlet, British Columbia, Canada - JV7_2_1 | ecosystem: Environmental > Aquatic > Marine > Inlet | place: Canada: British Columbia | collected 2016-10-06
GGCGCCTATTGACCCATAAAGGGAAACTGGGTATTTTCTTGTAACTGGAAGGTATGTGCTTACCTATACTTAGGGATACCCTAAAATAAACCCCTTGACAGGGTATAGTATCCCCCCCTTATAATCCCCCTATCACCTGGGAGCTACGATAGTAGCGTACGGTGATTGCACCATGCGTGGTTACTCACTTCGTTCGTAGTTCGCTTCGCTCACCAGTTAAACATCCCAGGGCTGAACTCAGCGTACTGCGTAGCAATAATCGCTGTACGGTACGGTAAAGATATATAAGGCATACTCTGTTTTACCCCCCTTTTTAGCACTCCCCATATAATTCTATTTTAGCGCAGGTTCCAGGCTAAAACCTCATTAAACACCTGGGCTTTTACCACGGAGGTACTGATTGCGTAAGAAGACAGGACATTCCAAGGAGAGTAGGAAAGATAGAGTAGGTGGACCCGGTACTCCTGGTACCAGAGGAGGGTATGCGGTATCAGACCCTAATATGGCGCGGATGATTCGGAAGGTGATGCCTGAGTTTTCTAGGGAACAGCGCGGCGTAGTACAGAAGATGATGAAGAGTAAGAAGTTTACCGCTAAACTGAAGAAGATGTTGGTACTTATCTCCGGGGGTATGAGTAAGAATAAGGCGGCTATAAAGGCAGGGTACGCACAGTCGGCTTCTGGTTTTCGGGCCATGACCAATGCTAAGAGAGAGATTCAGGACCTCATGGAGGGTACCGGTCTTACGGACTTCACCCTCATTAAACATTTGACGGATGGCCTGGATGCTACTAAGTTGGTTGGGGATAGGATTAAGGAGGTCGTACCGGATTGGACGAACAAGCATCGGTACCTGGAGACCGCGCTTAAACTGAAGGGGCACCTTCGGGACCCCAACAGTATGCAATCCCTGAATGTAGGCAGTATTGTTCTCATCCGGTCCGGAGAAGATGGGAACGGTAAACGAAAGGTAATAAATGCCAAACCCCACAATTCATAATGAGGGGAACAGGGAGTTCAAGCTTAAGCCCTGGCAGGATGGATTCATATTTTCACCTAAGAGGTACGTTGCGCTGATAGCCGCATGGGGTACGGGTAAGACCATGAGCGGTATTATGCGTGGGATGGTCCTCTCAGAGAAGTACCCGAATAACCTTGGCATTATCTTTCGTAAGGAGTACACAGATTTAAGAGACTCCACGATGAAAGACTTTGAGCTATACACGGGGTTACGTGTAAAGCGGGATGCCAAGGAAGTTACCCTCCGGAATAAATCTCAAATCCTTTTCAGACATGCCGATGATATCGACACCGCCATAGTCCAGAACATCAATTTAGGGTGGTTCTTAATTGAGCAAGCTGATGAACTGGACACCCCGGATGTTTTCCTCAAATTGGCCTTTGGCCGCCTCCGCAGGAATGTAGGGGAGCAATCGGGGTTCATTATCGCCAATGCCAATGGGGATTGGTGGGGTTACAAGATGTTCATTGAGAAGCAGATTAAGCATCCTGCTACCGGTGAAGTTCTGTCGGATTGCTATGAGGCCAACACCCATGATAATGCTGATGTTCTGCCCAAGGGGTATGTAGATAATCTGGAAGCCCTGAAGGTACAGGACCCTCTCATGTACCGGCGGTTCGTACTTAACGATCACACCATTACCGGCGAAGCCGATCTCCTCATCCCTCTGGATTATCTGAACTGGTCGATTGGCTTAGGGTATAGGCCAACCACCGGCGGGAAAATTCTCGCCTGTGATATTGCACGTTCCGCTGAAGGTGATCGCACCGTGTTTACGATGATTCAGAGGGTATCCTTTAATACATACAAGCAAACCTACATCCGGAGCTTCAAGGGTTACGATCTTATGAAGACCTCCGGACTTATTGCAAATATGAACCGAACGGAACACCCGGAGATGATCGTAGTCGATGCCGGTGGTTTAGGTATCGGAGTCTGTGACAGACTTGCGGAGGAGGGAATAAACGTAGTACACTTCAACGGTGCTATGAAAGCGACTCGTCCGGGATTTAAGAATCATCGGGCTCAGTCCTACTACAAGCTCCGGGAATTTTTGCGTACCAAACAGCTTGACCTCATGGGGCATGAAGATCAGAAGACTCAACTTAGGAAACTGAAGTACAAATTTTATTCTTCCGGTGACCGGCTCATAGAGTCCAAGGAGGATATGAAGAAACGGGGACTCCCGTCCCCAGATTATGCGGATGCGCTGATGATGGCGATAAGCGTAGCCGACCTAACCGCAGAGCCTACGAAGGAGAAGACCTCCGGAGACCTGTTTTGGGAAAGAGTACATTCCGATATCGCTAAATACGAAGGTAAAACGGAAGAAGGTTCCTGGAGGAAAATAGATGTTTCCATGTAAAGAGTGTTCCAAGAAAGAATTGTATATAGGTTCAGTTCAGTCCTCCCTTAAATTGGCTATGGATGCCAAGGAGTGCCAAATCAAGGATTTGGTGGAGGAAGTCGGGTATCTTCGTAAGATGGTGGACCGGCTCTTACCCAAATTTGGAGTCGTACAGTCTCCTAATCCTCCGGAGGAGCTTGTTGATCTCCCGGATAATGACGAGATTGTTCGTAGCTCGGTGGATGAAGCCGGTGAGACCACGGTACGCTACGGTAACTAAGGGGGAATACCATGCCTGAAGGACTAGAACAAGCTGTTATGAATAATCTCAACGATAAGGGTACGGATACACCGGCCCAGAACGTAAACGAGGACCTGACCCAGTTACGGGGTAAGATCATAGAGAAAACCAACAAGATAAGACGGATGCGGGTTTCCTATGAGAGGCAATGGATTACCAATGTTGCCTTCCTCTACGGTAAGCACTATTTTGAGTTAGAAAGCCGCGGCGCCAAGAGTGGATTAGAACAGCGCATCGTCTGGGAACTGAAGAACATCCAACGGCAGAAGCTCACCCGGCGGACTTCCAACTACATCCTACCCCTTTATCGGTCCCTTCACGCACGTATGCTCCAGATGAAGGCGGTCGTCAACATTGAGGCTTCCACTCGGACCGAGAATGATCGAAATGCGGCCAGGGCGGCTACGGAGTTCATAGAGGACTTTTGGGATACGGCCAATCAGCGGAATCCTGTCCTTTGTGACAAGTACCCAGGTATGCAACTGACGATCTCCAAACTTCTTACCTATATGCTATCCACCGGAGGTGGATATTTGTACCCCTTCTGGAATCCGAACTCCCCTGGGAAGACGGTCCTAAATGGGCAGGTTCAAGAGGGCAAGATCGGCCAGGTTGAGGTAGAAGTATGCCATGATTTTGAGGTACTACCGGACCCACTCGGTCGGTCGCTTACCAGGGAGAAGGTTGCCTCCACAGAGGAACTTTTCTACTTATTTGGTAAGGAGGTCAAGCCTACGGATGTTGAAATATCTGATTCAGAGAAGCAGATTCTCAACATGTTGGAGGGCGGGACGAGTGACATGAAGTATGATAACGCGGCCAAGGTTTATTACCATTGGGAGCTTCCATCCGGTAAACACCCCAACGGGAGGCAGATGATTTTCACCGATAAGGAATGGCTCCAGGAGCCGATAGACCTGGACCCGGATTATCGGGGATGCCTACCGATGTTTAGGTTCCGATACCTGGATATCATGCTTTCCCAGTATTCTCAGGGCTTTGTTGACCAGTTGATTCAGTCCCAAGAGGAGTACAACTTCACCATATCCAAACTTTACGGGTACAAGAAGTGGATGAGTGGGAAGCTGAAGGTCCCCCAGGGTTGTGCTATGAAAACCCGGTATGACGATGAGATCGGGCAGATCATCATTTACAATTCCTCATACGGGGAGCCCCATTGGGATATGCCCAAGTCAGCACCGGCACAACTATTTAAGGATTTGGATCGGATCCGTAGGGATATGGAAGATATCGCGGCGGTCCATGATGTTTCACTATCCCGTGTACCTAGAGGGGTTAAGAGTGGTGTTGCCATTGAGAATCTTACAGAACTGGACAATACCTCCATCTCTCCTCAACTTATTTCTACCGAAGAGAAGCTAGGTTTCTTTGTGGAAACCGTGCTTGAGATGATTAAGAACCATTACTCAGAGCCTCGTCTTCTCAGTACCGCCGGTGAGGACCTGGGTGTTCAGGTACGTTCCTTCCAGGGTAGTGAAGTTGAGGGTAACCGTAGAGTTAAGGTTACACTCGGTTCTTCCCTGCCCATGTCCAAGGAAGCCAGGCGTACCACTATCCTGGGCCTCGCGGATAAGGAATACATCACCAAGGAAAAAGCTCTTAAGTTACTTGAGTTCGGTGATGTAGAGGGTATTTTCCATTCAGTTGATGAGACCGCAGAGAAAGCGGAACTTGAGGAGATGCTTACAGGCATTGTGTTTCAGGCGTTTCCTTGGGAGACTCATCATATTCGTCTGAAGGTTCTCTCAGACTTTATGAATACCAAGAAGTTCCGCGATATGGTTCAGTCCCAGGACCCGGAACAACAGAAGATTGCGGGAAATATAATTGACCACCGAAGCCAACATCAACGGTTCTTGCAACTGGAAATGGAAGAAGCCGCTAAGAATGTAGAAGGTCAAGTTGACCCTGGCGCAGGGGGTGGAGAAACTAAAAAAAGTTCTTAAATAAAGTTGTTCCTTGACATGCTAGATAGTGTTTGACGTAAACTTAAACCGTTTAATTCCGGCCAAGACTTAATCGTCAGCCGGTAAAGGAGCTTACCATGTTGAATCTTTTCCGATGGGCTTTCCCATTTAGTTTTTCTATTGTCGAAGATAGCGCGGCCGTTGCTGAAGCCGTTGCCAGTATTGAAGGTGACGCGGAAGGTGACGAGGAAGTAAGAAGTACCGACGAAGGGGACAAAGGGGATAAGAAGGAAGAGAAAGCCCCGGAAGACCCTGAGTTTGAAATACCGGGCTACGAAGGCAAAGTAAAACTATCTCAGATTAAGGAGTGGCAATCCAAGTCAGATGATTACAGCACGAAGCTTAATGATCTGACAGAGCAACAAAAGGGCGTCAAAGAGTTGGTGCAGTTATCCAACTACTTGACCAAGAACCCCAAGAAGCTCGACAAGGTTTTAGCCATTCTTGAATCTCCTGAAGAAGCGGTAGCAGGAGAAGCCGGTAAGGACAAAGGGGCCGTGAAAGCGGCCGGCGATCTTACCGAAATTATGGAGAAGTTGGGTTCAGATGACCCGGCGGCTGTCGCGCTGAAGAAGTTGATGGGGATGGTACAAGGTCTCCAGAAAGATGTAGGCTACTTCCGCGACAAGGAAACGGCAACGACACAGCAAGAAGCCGTTGCAGGAATCCGGGAGTCTTTGAATAAGACTCTTGAAGCAGAAGCCAAGACACACGGCTTTGACAAAGAGGAAGCGGAAATTTGGAGACAATTAACACTCTCCACATTGAGGAACAACCCACAAGAGTTTGAGGACGAGGCTCAGTTTCAAGCGGCGATCAAAAATGCGGCCAAGCGATCAGCAACCGCGGTTAAGAAGATCATCGACAAGACAAAGAGCCAGTACATAAAGTCCAAGTCGGGTACCCCTCGTATCGAAGGTGGAGAAGGCTCCAAAGGAACGAATACTCCCTCCATGGACAATTTAGAAGAAGTCCTCACCGAGCAACTTGAGGCCGCTAACAAAGAAGAATAGAAACGCAAATAACTATAAACAGGAGATTGAATAATGGCTCTTACAATTTCTGACATCAGCGCGGTGCTGAAGCGGATTATTCGCCCCGTCATCGAAGGTCAGTTGCGTAAGGAATCTTTACTTTTTGACAAAGTAAAACGCAACGTAGGTGTTACGGTAGCAAATAATCAAGTCTTTATTGCCGCAAGGACCGGGAGACATTCCGGAATTTATACTGTTGCAGAGGGTGTTGAACCCCGTAGCGGTAAAGCGAAATACCAACAGCCAAACACAACGATTAAGTTCGCGTTTGGTACATTAGAACTAACCGATCAAGCTATTGAAGCGGCTTCCGGTGGTAGTGTCAAGTCAATCGCTTCTATTCTATCAACCGAAATCATGGCTCTAAAAGATGACATTCGCATGGACTTGAATCGCCAGTTCCATGGTGATGCAACGGGTAAGTTGTGTCTTGCGAACGGCGCGGGAAGTGCTACCACAGCACTAACCATCGACGGTCATCCTGCCGGGCTTGATGCTTCTGACTACCTTTCTGATGGTATGTTCATTAGTATCGGTGGTGGACCGGCTAGGGAAATCGCAAGTGTTGACTCAGCAACAGGGGTTACACTTTCAACTGCGGATACCTGGGCGGATGATGATGTTATTAAGAAGGTTGACGCATCAGAAATGATGGGCTTGGCCGGTATCATTGATGACGGTGACAATGTTGCTACCATCCAGAACATTACCCGCTCGTCAAATCCATGGTCTAACAGCTTTGTGGATGATACCTCCGAGACGTTGACCGAATTGATGATGATTGACCTGTACTTAAAGACTCGTCGGCATGGCGGAGCAAACGTGATTTTCGCAGGGGAAAGCTTGTTTAGTAAATACGGCTCCCTTATTACCTCGCTGAAGAGAACCGCAAACCTGAAAGAAATCCTTTCCGGTGGTTGGAAGGGACTTGAGTTTATGGGTGGAGACGTAGGCGTGTTCCTTGACCCGGATACATGGACAGGGTACATGCAGTTCGTCAATTTTAACGCATTGACGATTGCTCAACTCACGAAGCCTTTCCAATGGTTAGAGGCGGATGCTCATGGTGGAATCCTGAAGCGTTCTTCGTCCAACCGTACTGTGTGGGAAGGTACTCTCAAGTATTACGCCGAACTTGTTGGTTTGAGATTTAAGGCTCACGGGCGTTTAAGACAGAAAACTGCTTAATTTTTTGGCGGGTACTGAATTATGCCATTGATTCCAGATAAAGTAAGACGGGAACTCAATCAAGCACGGGCGCGGGCCGAATGTGGCCCCGCGCAACGTGCCGGTAAAGAACTCGCCCAGAAAGCCAAAGCAGACCTAGCGGCCCGGACCAGACACGCAAACAATGAGGTCCACCAGGCGGCTAAGGAGGGAGCTACATACCTCCACAATAAATCCCGTGGAAAAGTCTACTTCACATAACCAACGTAAAAGGAGATTTGAAAATGCGTAAAATTTTATTTCTTTCAATGGCGGTACTTTTCATGGCAACTTCGGTTGCCTCTGCCGACCTGCTTACCGACGATCAAATGGAGCGTTTGAATCAGCTTGGTGCGCCCCGTGCGATCAATTCCAGTTTCAGAACCGAGTTGGGTGATGTACTGGATGCTGTTATCGGTGGTGGCGGTAGGGTTTCTGTGGCGGCCGATACATTGGCTATGCCTGTCGTAGATTCCACAAATGGTCGCCCGGTTAGCATGATTCTTAAAACAACCGGTAGTGATGCTGAAGCAGGAACGCTTGCGGATGGGCAATCTGGTCAGATTCTTACCATTCATCTTGATATAGATGGTGGTGGTGATCTTACCGTTACCCCGGCTACTTCTGGTGGGGGCTTTGCCAATTGCGTACTTGCGGATGCGGGTGACACCGTAACGTGGAAGTTTGTTGGTGACGACGAAGGTTGGGTTGTTCTTGGTGCGACCGGAGTAAGTGACCCGGTTTGTGCGAAGTCCTAAAAGGTTTTAGTTTAATCCACGGGGGCCGGTCTTAACCGGCCGGCCCCCATACCCCAATCGGAGTTACCTATGTTAAAGAACAAGTCTACTGCTAAGGTCGATGTTAGGTGGAACGGCAAGACCGTTGATATTTTACCTGGGAAAACGCTCGACGTTTCCAAGGAATACCCCCGCGAGAACGCGCAGTTTTTAGAGGTTCGTTTTAGCAATAAGAGCAAAGGTGCGCTTGAAATTGTTGGAGGTTCCACGGCCCCGGATACCCCCAAGGCTGAAGCCCCTCGTAAGGCTGAAGCTCCCCCGAAAAAGAAGTCTAAGGGAAGTAAGTGACCGTAAATGATCTCGTCACGGAGGCTATGGATGAAGTAGGGGCCGATAGCACCGATTCGACGTTAGAAGCAAAATTCCTGAAGTTCTTTAAGAGTACCCTTCGACGATTGTCGCTAAAGGCGCGGAATCGTTTTCTCACCAATATTATCTCCAAGACCCTTGCCTCCGCGGCGCAGACCATTACCCTTAACACTACCGATTATTTTAATCGGGAGCGGCATATCTACCGGGAGGCAAGTGGTAGGCGCATACCTATTGATAAGATAGGTTCGGTCCGCACGTTCGATGCCAACTACTCTTCTTCCAACTCCGGGGCCCCTCAGTTTTATCGGTGGTACAACGAGCTTATTATTGAGTTTGATCGGGCGGCTGACCAGGAGTACACCATCCTTATAGATGCCTTTGTGGAGGTAGATGCCGTTACTCTTGCAACTACCTGGACCGCATCTACGGCCGTGGCAGAGATTATCAAGGATGGGGTGAAGTGGTACTACGCCATTTACAATGAAGAGTCCGGTTTGGACCCAGATAAATTTCAACGGCTATTCGTGGATGGCATTGCGGAGTTGGACAGCCAGTACATGAATGACGAAATGCCTAGCCATATAGAGGAGTATTAATATGCTATCCATCCTTCGGAGGTTGTTTCTTTCCGGTTGGTTATTCTCTTTCACGAATGATTGGGACTTAACCGTACCGCTCACTCACACTAAGTTTAAAAATCAACCGGGTCATGTCCGGACCGCTAAGACCGATGTGTCTGAGCGATTGGATTCTTTTATGTACGGGTTTACCTCTGGTGAGACGAAGGAGGGGAATAAGCATCTTATTCTCCACAACGAAACCACACCTACCCACGGAGCCGATAGGCTTATCCTATACGCGAAGGATGACGCGGACCCCACTCCTCAGTCTGAGCTTTTTGCGGAGCATGAGGCTAATGTTATAACGCAGTTGACTAACCGAGGTGCAATCTCCCCCGGTGAAGTGGTTACGAATAATGACGGTGCTACTCTTGATGCTTTTGATGTGGTTATTACCGACACCGCGAATGATGAATCCATTAAGGGTACCACATCTGCGAGTGACACGACTGTTAGGGGTGTGTTACAGACCCAGACCGCAGATGGTGTTGTGGGTTGTTTGACCAAGATGGGCCGTACCCGTGTGAATACTACCGGGGCAGTTACTAGAGGAAATTACTTGGTTACTTCCACCTCTAAGGGGTTAGCCGCGGATGGTGGTGCTTCCAGAGCTACGGGGGTGTTTGCACAAGCCCTTACAGCCGATGCCGGTGGCTCAAACGGTTATGTCATTGCTGATGTATTCCCTGTGCTTTCTGTTGGAGTATCGGCCCCGGTAGGTTCTATTGTGGCCTGGGCGAAGTCTATTACTGGTGTGCCCTCAATCCCTTCGGGTTGGGTTGAATGTGATGGGAGTGTCCTTTCCGATTCTGATTCCCTCCTAAATGGAGAGACAATCCCTGATTTAAATGGGAACAACAATTACTTGCGCGGCGCCTCTTCTTCCGGTGGAACAGGTGGTACGAACTCTACACATCTTCACTCCGTTAGTGGTACTACAAGCACGGAGACCGCAATACCCGGTGCAGGTGGTGGTGGAAACATGTTTACCGGAACACATAGCCATACCTATTCGGGTAACTCCGGTGGTACGTCCCACCAACCGGCGTACTATGAAGTGGTTTGGATTATGAGGGTAAAATAATGCCAGTATCAGCAGATTCCAAACGTGCTTTACAGGGTCGTATTGCAGAGTTGAAGGCCCTTGCGGATAAGCTCTCAGATGAAATGCAATCCCTATCTGACCAACGGTCCACTATCCAGGACAAGTTCCTAAAGTTAAAGGCGGAAAGGGATGAGTACCAACGCAGGATTCAGGCGATAAGGAATGATCTCTAATGCCCTTTTCCGTAGAACCTGTATTCTTACCTAACCACGGTATCGAACTTGATACCCCCGCGCAGTTTCTCCTTAAACAGGCTTCCCCTTACAGCAGAAACATGGAGTATAGCTTCGGCTACCTAAAGGGTCGTGGCGGCATGAGTGCGTTTGATGCGGCTCAACTCTCCGGTCCTATTCTAGGTATCCATCAGTATTGGATGAACGATGGTACCTATGACATGCTGTTTCTCACCACCAAGGATTTTTACAAGTACAATTTTGGCAGTACCCGTTACGACTTTGTGACCCCTCAGTTCAGCACAGGTGTGATTCGGGTGGAGAATGGGTCCGCTGTTGTTAATGGTGGTATCAACGTAGATGATTGTGATGATGATGGCGTGGCTTGGGTGGATGGGTCTGGTGGGGATGTTACTCCCGCTAGGGACGCTGTTACGTTCAAGGAAAGCACCGCCTCCGTAAAACTTACTGTGGCCTCCGGTGCAGGGGTTGAGAATTTAGCCTACCATGATATTTCCTCCACCGATCTTACCGCTTATGATTCCATAGGGTTTTGGTTCCGGTCTGATGTGGCCCTCGATGCCGCCGATCTTACTTTTGAAATGGGTAAGGGTACAGGTTTAGCTACCATTACGGAGTCCATTGATATACCGGCGATCTCCGCAGATACCTGGACCTGGGTTAATCTTACCCTGGCGGACCCTACGGACTTAGGTGCGATTCTTTCCATTGGCATAGCCCAAGCCGTTGATAAGGGTGCCATGATTCTCCACATTGACCAGATCGTAGCCGGTGATTGGACCGCCTCTCTCGCGGCCGGGGATTACATTACCATTGGAACCACTTATTCCACCGCAGATACATGGTATGAAATCTTAACGGTTGATTCAGACACTCAGATCACTCTTACCGGTAATTACGCGGAGGCTACTTCCTATCAAAATGCTTTCCTTGCCCGGTTGATTTACACCGGGACCACTACGGATATGTGGGATGTTGTCCAGTTTCAGGATACGATAAAAGGGAATGTTTTTGTTGCTACCAACGGTATCGGTACTCCTCAGTATTATAATGGCTCTGGTCAGTTTACTGACGTAACCGGTCTGCCCACTAACTTTGTTACTTGTAAATATGTGAACGTAGTCGCTAACCGGCTGTTGCTTATGTATGAGACATTTACGAGTGAGTTTCCTACCCAGGTTAATTGGTCCTCCCCCGGTAACTTCCTGGAATACTCGGACCTCGATTTTACCTTCTTGGATGAGCCTGGAGTGGAGTGGTATATCGTAGGGTCTGAACAGGCCGGCGAGATAACCTACATTTTTAAGGAGCGCGGGGCCTACGCCGTTACGGGTGTACTTTCTTCCGAGGACTTGGACTTTGAGCTTAGGATGTCCTTCCTCGGATGTAAGTCTGCCTTTTCAACTTATGTTCTCAAGGACGATGGTTACTATTACGGGGGGGATAACCGGTTCCATAAGTGGAACGGTATCCGGGATGAAGATGCTTTTGAAGGGATTATTCCCTACCTAGCTAATTTAGAGCCGAACGCTTCTCAGTACGTTTATGTGGGGGAAGTTTGGAACAAGAATCAGGTTCGGTGGATTTTACCCTACGATACAGGTGTGTCTGCTACCCCCATGATCGTTTACGATTATAAGAATGATGTGGTTCAGATTTGGGAGTACAACACTACCGAGGCCAAGAAGCTACGGTGCATTGGAGAGTTCCTGAATGTAGCGGACCTCTATGTTGATGATGCGGCATGGGGAGACCTATACGTTGATGAGGAAGATGGTTTTTGGGATGAACGTAAGTTCCTGGCGAACTCTCCTTGGATTCTTTACGGTACGGAAGATGGGTATGTTTTTCAGGCAGACCAAACCCTAAAAGATAATTCCTTAGATTATACCCGAACATTCCAAACCAAGAAGCTCGACCATGAGGCGCCCCATGTTCGTAAGCGGAACAGGGGTCAGCAATGGTGGCTTGAGGAGCAAGGTACCGGCTCCGTTACCCTTAAAATGAAGAAAGACGATAGCGGGTCATTCGACAGTAAGACCCATACGATAGGCATGACGGATGCTACACGGGAGGTAATGAAGACCAACGTGACTTGGGATAAGGAATATGAGAGTGCCCTGTTCCAGTTGGAGGCCCAGGTCCACTTCTCTCTACTTGGCTTTATGAGTTGGATTTCTAAGAAGCGGCAGACACTCAAGTGAAGTTAGCCAGTAAGAAGCAGATTCGTCTGCCAAGTGTCGAGCTTGTCGAGGATGAGAAGGCAAGGCTCTTTGCAGAGGATATTGGTAAGGTTTTACTGCTGAACTTTCGGAACATGTACGATGACCTTAAGAATGTCTTCGATACTCCGAGCTTCAGCGTTCATAAAGGGGGGACAAACCAGACCGGGGTGGCGGATGCAACCGCTACCATAGTAACCTGGGGGACAGAGGAGTGGGATACCCATGGTGTATTCGCGTCGAACAGGTTTACTCCGCTTACTATCGGTAAGTATCTTCTTAGCGCCTGTCTTCATTTTACCGTGGGTGTTGATAATAGCCCTTTT
>Ga0255047_10002376_pt1 | contig 12472 bp, 22 predicted proteins | sample JV7_2_1_MG_FD_183640 | JGI IMG/M metagenome (GOLD analysis project Ga0255047, IMG submission 183640) | Seawater microbial communities from Jervis Inlet, British Columbia, Canada - JV7_2_1 | ecosystem: Environmental > Aquatic > Marine > Inlet | place: Canada: British Columbia | collected 2016-10-06
TGGCAACCTGTTTGCCCACTGGCGATGCCTGCCATGGATGGTTGGTAGCGGTCTGGGTGCATCGACTAACTTGCCACGTCACGTCCTGCATGGTAAGTACATGGTCGAGTACCTTCCCGACGACCAGGAGACGGCCAAGGAGTTGTACAGCAAGATCTTAGCAGCCGTGCAGAGCAACGAACTAGGTGTTATATAACACGTTGACATGGTCTCATATGACAGTTATATAACACCAACTTCAATGACGAAAGGAGGTGATATATTGGCTAAGACACCCAAGCGTCTGTCGCCCAAGGCCCGCTCCAACCTGACTGAAGACATCAAGCAGGGGGCCACGGCTCAGGCGCTGATGAGCAAGTACGGTATCTCACGGGCCACCGTCGATTACCATCGCAAGCGTGTCAGGGTTCCGCCGGCCGGGCCTGGGAGTAATGGTACTACCCAGATCCGCACCGAGAACCGCCTGCTGCGTGAGCTTGTAATCGACCTGGTCCTGGAACTTCGCCAGCGATCATGATACAGTTCATGGTGCCGGTGAGGATACCGTCAGGCAACAGGTGGAAGGACATGCACTGGGGTAAGAAGCGTAGGCTCAAGGATGTAGCGTTCGAGCACATGTTTCGTCAGATGCAGTCGATGGATGTGAAGATCCCGATAGCGACACCGTGTAAGATACGAGTGCACGTGTTCTTGAAGGGTACGCCAGAGGCTGACCCACGGAACTTCGTAACACCCGTGGACAAGATGCTGATCGACGCCCTGTGTGATCCGTCACCACCAGTAACCAAGAAAGGAACCATCCGTCAGCGGTTCAAGCGAGGGCTTGGACTAATACCGGATGACAAACCAAAGTACATTGTGGATGAGCGCATGCCTGAGCTGCACTATATGGCAGACGAAGACATGGCCGTGCTCAATGTATACCCGAAAGGAGAATTGGATGATACGTAAGTATTCATCTGAGACGTGGGTCGCTGTTGCTCGTGCGTATAAGGACGCACACAAGCGTAACGTGGGATCCACAGAGGCAGTCCAGGATGTGGCTGCCAAGCTGCACATGACGTACACGAAGGCTCGGTACTTAGTGAACTACCTTCTGTCCATGGATCGCAAGGTCCGTAGTGGTAGGCGCCCACGTAAGGGCATATGGCAGGAGATCCCGGCGTTACGTGCCGAGTTTCCTCTGCCCCGCTTCCGCGCTATGACAAAGCGTCGTCATACGAAGCGTGGCCTACGTGGTCCGTACAAGAAACGAGCGCCGCTCTCTGGCTCGCCGTTGCGACCGGGGGCACCGACGTTTGAAAGGCCCGTCATGCCTAAACTGGCTGACGTGCCGACCGAACTGCTCATGACTCCGGTGGATGGTAAGCCGGGACGTGTGCAGCTGCAGATCACCACGAACGTCAACATGGCCAACGCTTTGCTGGCCACCATCGCTAACGGAAAGGAACAGAAGCGTGCATGAGGTAGTCGCTGAATCTCCCGAGATTCAAGAGACCCAGCCGTGGGAGCCAGACCCGATCGAGACAGATGAGGCGCTCGAAGAGGCACTGCGCGAACACGCCGGCCTGGAGTTGAACAAGACCACAGGTCAGATCGAGGCCCTGAATAATCTCGTGGGCAAGTACCAGTACATGCGTGACCAGTTGGTAGCCCGGATCGAGAAGAAGCAGGCCATGCTGGAGATTGTGATCGAGCACTACGCTCGCGGTCGTCTCCATGAGATGGATAAGCGCCAGTGGAAAGGCGCGTTTGGTACGGTTCGCTTGACCAAGCGTAAGTACAAGCACGCCTTGACAGACAAGGCGCTGTTCATCGAGTGGGCAGAGAAGGCTGCGCCTCATCTACTCAAGAAGGAAAGTAAACAGGTGGTTACAGTGGATCGCCTGTTCGTCGATAACTACATCAAGCAGAAAGGAGAGATTCCGCTCGGGACTGAGGTGCAGGAAGAAGAGGGCTGCACGATCAGACCTGACACGACCGGCCTTACGGGTGGGTCGTAAACCAGGGCTGTTTCAGTCCTATGTCCAGGTGTTCAAGATGGCTGGCATGTATCTGCTGTGGATGGGCGGGGTGATAGCGGTGATCAGGATTCTGGTATGGCTATCGTCCTAGCCCGACAGCAGATCGTCAGTGGTACGAAGACACGCGAGATAGTCTCACGTGACTCGGGTACCATCATGCGTCTTGACATGTGGACGTGGAGACCCTTCGTCCAATTCTGGATCGACAATGGTATCGTGACAGAGGAGAAGGGATCACGGATGATGACACAGTCGGGCGAGCTGATACTCAGGATAGAGTGTCTAAGGCTCGCCCGGCCTCTCCACTGGAGGATTCATCCATTGGTATACGTGGGCCTTGCAGGAGACACCCCTGTAGGAAGCTGGTGGCAGAAGAATAAGGAGTGGTTACGTTCTCTGCCGCCACTGGATGTGTTGAAGTGTGACGGCCCCTTAGTAAAGCTCGACGATGGGCGTATCATGGACCGCAGTGCAGCTGAGAATGCCGGACTGGACTATGATACGCCCTATCGGGCGTCAATCGAGCAGGTGGATCGCGTCTGCGACTACCTACTCACAACACAGGAGGCGATTATAATCAAATGACTAACCCTCAATGTGACGAGCTGGCACGGCAGCTCTCCAACCTGGAAGCTAGAGTGTCCGAGGTTCAGCAGGACCTGTGGACTACCACCAAAGAGGTGGAAGGGCTACAGTCGAAGCTGGACGCACTGGAACACAAGGTGGACTACTCATGAGCCACTACTACGGTAGGATGCTGGGCAGCAGAGGTGAGGCTACCCGGTGTGGCACCAAGGACAGCGGCATGATCACCGTGGCTGCCGGCTGGGGCGGTGCCATTCGTGTCCAATTGTTCCAGGACGAAGGCGTAGACATGTTCGCCATCGAGCAGATACCATGGGAGGGTACGGGTGTAAGCCAGACCATAGCCTGTGGTGAGATCGGCCAGATGCTGGACACGGACTTCAACTCAGGTAAGTTCAAGATCCTGACCACAAGGAGACAAAAACGGGAGAAGGAGGACAAGTAATGGATGCTAACTTTGTACAGTGTGTAGGGGAGTTGCCGTGGGTGGGCTTTATCGTCGGCTGCATACTCCTCGGTATCACGTTGGCGTGGCTGATCCACAGGGGTGTCACCGGCCTTGTCTGGTTACAGGAATGGAGGAGTAGGCGTCGGAATAAGCGTTATGAGAGAGCAGGTCTCAGGCAGAAGAAAAGAGAGGCTCGACCCGGCTACTGGGAACGGAGGGCTAAGTGGGAGAATATCTGGAACACGGTGGGTAAGTGGGTCGGGTACACCCTCTTGTTTGGCTTTCTTGGAACCGCCGGCACGTGGATGATATGGGGATTTGCCCGTGTCATCATCTGTATGACATCAACCTAGAAAGGAGGGGACATGACGAAACCACCGTTGACGGCAATCGTAAGTAATCAGGAGCGGGGCCAGACATGCGCTTGGCACCTGTGTAATTTTGATGAGACGGGCTGGCGCGACGACCCTGAGACTGTGGCTGTTGATTTCCTGGCCGACCTCATGCACCTGTGTGACACTGAGGGCTGGGAAGTAAGCAGGATTGTAGCCGCAGCCACGCACTACTATGAAGCAGAGGTACTAGAGGAGGAGACGCATGAGTAAGGATCAGCTCTTCAAGGCACTGGAGACCATCGCAGTGATGTGCTCTGATGAGGTAATGCCCCACGATCCTCAGACTGATGAGGGTCAGTGGGCGTTGGACCAGTTAGGTTTGATCTCTGAGGAGGCCCTAAAGGCCATGAGTGAGCACTTAACAGGAGGAGATGCGGATGAGTAATCAACTAAAACCCATCACCGACCCGGCTAAGCTACAGACACTGGCCGAGACTGAGGGCATCAGCAATGCTCTGGCCCGCCAGTTCTTTATGCAGAGTGCGAGTGGTGATGTGTTCATCAAACGGCCCGGCCTGTTGTATAAGACCGAGCGTAAGTTCAAAGGGATCGGATACTCCGTACGTGTGGAGGTCCCGACCAAGGACGAGTTGGAAACCCTTCGGGGGATGATGGGGATTGACTCATCAGCACCACATGCCATCATGCGTGGCGTGGTGGAGACCAATGACGGCCAGCGGTACGACGAGTACGGGACAGCGACTCACGGCAACACCAACAGCACTACCCGTGAGTACCTGCTGGAGATGGCGTGCACTCGGGCGACTAACCGGGCCATGAGAGTGGCCACGGTGTCAGGGTTCACGTCAGTGGACGAGCTGCCACCCAGTATGCACCCAAGGAAGGTGGCTCCAGTGGGCAAGGTCCAGGTGTTGGCTGAAGTCAGCTCAGATGAGCCGCCAGAGGCCCCTGAGACCATCTCTGACGCTGACTACAAGAAGCTGTTGGACCTGGAGACTGAGTACAAGGTGGTGCCGTGGCACTTCATGAACTGGATCAAGAAGTACTTCGGCTATGACGACCGCAAGCAGATCGAGGTCAAGAATCTGGCTGAGATTCAGGATGTCATCTGCGGCGGGAAGTTCAGCGAGGAAGGGTTCCAGCCCTAATGCCAGAAAGGAGTGATTGCCCGGACTGTAAGGGTAGGCTGAAGTGGCATGAACGTAGGGTCGCTACTAAGCCACAACAGGCCAGCTGCCTGGACTGCTGGAAGACGTTCTATGTAGGCAGGAAGGGCGAGCTGATCGAGACTACCAAATCCAGGTGCCGATCAGGATAACCAGGGCCACGACTAGCAGGGATAGCGCAGACGAGAGGATAATAAGGCCGTATCGGATGCCCTCGGCCACATCTCGCTGCGCTTCCTTGTCTAGTTTCAAGAGGTCGCCCACCAGCGGTCCCCCGCCAGTGAGCAGACCCTTGATTGCTCCAAGTATCGGCAGACCCATCAGAACTTGAACACGGCCCCACCTTCGAGGCCGAGTCGATCCGCTGCGTTGTCGATCGCTTGATGTGTGACTTGTATGTAGGTCATAACCTTGTTCCCGACGCTGAAGTCGGGTCGAAGTTCAATCCCTTTCTCGTTGTTGTGGAAGGTAATCTTGGATGACCCCTCCGTACTGACAACCTTGCCGATAGCAAAGACGTGTAGCTCCTCTATTTTGATGGGACCCAGGTTCACCGCCCCACTCCATAGGTAGAGATGTGCCGTGGCCCCGAGCTGTATGTTCGTGGTATCCAGCTCAGCACCACCACTCAGGCCTACGAATCCACCGACACCGATACGGTTGAAGAAGACCCGTGGCTGCAGTGCGAACTGAGCCTGCGCCCGTGGTGACACAGCGACAGATATGCCGGCCGCAAACTCAGCCCAGCCATCATCGCCCACGTCAGCGCGAGCAGTTGTGCTACCACACAAGCAGCCGAGTAGCAGTAGCCCTGCCAGTATCCAGCCGCCGTACTTCTTAACAAACTCCATAAAACCTCCCTAACCAGGATTCTTGCTCGGGTTGGCCCCGAACGGGTTCTTGGGTGTCACGTGTCCGAGCCGTCCCGAGGTCGCAAGCTGACCCACGGACAGTAGGAACGTACCAAGTCCACCAACAACAATGGCTGCCGCACCCAGTGCAAAGAACTGCAGGGCAGACACCATACTTACCACCAGGCCTAGTCCTACGACCATCCAGCCCTCCATGTTCAGCCACTTATCAAGCCGTCTCTTCAGGAAGGCGACGACGACTATGACATCCACAACCGAGGTCCCCAGGTTGTGTACTGGCACACCCACCGAATCAAGTATAGGCTTGATCCAGCCGATGACCGTTTCAGTTATTCCCATCTGTAGCCTCCGAATTGACCATGAACCCGGCCACTACCTTGCGGAACAGGTCCATGTCGTTAAAGTTAGGGCATGTCTTCAGTGGCGTCTCTCCTCTTTTGAGCCAGTACTCACGATGGCCCACCACGTCGTCTGATTTCAAACCGAACCGCCGGCACAGCTGAGCCGCCAACTCAGCGCCAGCGTCGATCTGGTTGCAGGAAAAATGCTCATTGCCCACCAAACATACACCAACAGTATCCTTGTTGTCACCCTGCACGTGAGCGCCAACTCGCTTCAGGGGCCTCCCCTCCCAGACTGCGCCGTCAAACTCCTTCATCGGGATGGAGTCCTTCCAGTTCATGTACTGTGGGAACAGGTTGGTGATGACATAATGGTAGCCGATATCCGACCAGCCCCGGCCACGTGGAAATGGATCCACGTGCCAGGACCGGATGGTCTCGACATCCCCCCACTCACTGCCTGAGCAGTGAAAGTATATCCGCTCTATCTTTCTCACCACGTGACCGTATGTGTCGTGCTGTCAGGTGCTATGTAATCCTCGATATCCAGTAACGTCTCACCGTCATGGATGCTGAAGATCTGGATGATGTACGGCAGCTGCGGTGTGGCCGAGCTGGATCTCAGTACCGTGACCTGGGCTATCTTGGTGTCAGATGCCGGGGTACCGAAGACTGGATCGTTCTTGATCAGGTTACCGCTGTCATCCACAGACCCCTCCTCCTGTAGCTGAGGCACGACTCTCACAGCGTAGTCGGTGGACGGCAGGTTGAACACCAGCGTGGTTGAATCCGAGCTGCCCGGCGCCGTTGGTGAGAACGAGTAGACCTGCACCGTTATATTGCTATCCGTGGCTGGGAATAGAACCGAGTCTGAGCCTGCCTCTTGGAAGTACCCTGTCTCCTGTGGTGCGAAGGTCAGGTTCTCGTTGTCCAGGTTGGCCAAAGCCAGCAGCCCACTGGCGCCCGTGTTCGGCCACGCTTTGCGCGTACGCCCGAAGTCGAAGATCTGGATATCGACATTAGTGAGCGTGTCATCCGGGACCGCCGACGTGTCCACCACCCTGACCGTGCACACCGAGGCACCAGAGCCACTCGCCCCTGCGCCCGTAGCCGCCCACAGTTTTGCCGAGTCAGCGAAGCTGCCGGCCTCGCCATCTCGATCCACGAACATAGACCGCCAAGTCGTGTCCGCGAATAGGGTGGCCAGCCTAAGTTGGTGCGCCGTTGACAGCGTGTCCAGACCGGAGCCACCCGTTGTCATATCGGTAGTTACGCCGTCATCCACCACGAAGAAGCCAGAGTCGGCTTGCATACCTTTACCCGTGGCTCCACCCACCATGCGGAAGCCCTCACCGGAACCCTGACCGATAACCTTGAACCCGTCACCATTCCCACCAAGAGATTCAAACTGCACCCCGTCACCGGAGTTGCTGGCGACCTGTATACCGTCACCTGAAGCGTCACCGCCCTCGACGTACAGACCGACACCCGTACCGCCGCCCGCCTGTTCACCGAGGATACGCATACCGTTGCCCGTACCGTCACCCGTGAACTTGACCCCGTGATTATTTCCGCCCTGGGCTGTGAACTGTGCCGCATCACCTGACGTAGCACCGCCAAGCACCAGCATACCAACTCCGGTGGCACCGCCTACAATGTTGACGCCCTGCTCTGCACCTGCACCGAGAATAGTTATGCCATCGCCCGTTGCTACGCCGTCGATATAAAGAGCCGCGCCAGATGTGCCCCCGCCGTTGATCTGGACACCGTTACCCGTAGCACCAGCCACGGCAAGTAGGCCGTCACCTGTTCCAACGGCTGTAAGTTTTAGAGCGTTCTGGTTGCCTGCCTGCGCCGTGAACTGCGAGGCGTCACCACCACCAGCACCACCCGTCACGGTCAGGCCAACGCCTGTGTTGTGGGCACCGATGACCACGCCTGAGTCAACAACGAAACCAGAACCACCCGTGGCACTGGTGGCGAACTTTGCACCTGAACCATCCCCGGTTACATGGAAGCCAAGCCCGCCGCTGCCATCCCCTCGCGCACGCAGGGCGACTCCGTTCGTGCCTGTCGCAACAAGGTCTACGGCGCGAGTAGCGTCTGCGATGACAACGCCGCTGTCAATGTCGAGTCCGATGCCTGTCGTGCCAATGCCACCCGCAATACGCAATCCGGTCCCATCGGTCGCCGCCGCGAACACCGTGCCTGAGTCCACGGTCAGGCTGCGAAGTTTCATCTCCATGTCGCCGGACTCAAGAGTGTCCCTGACCGCCTGTGCTACACTCTCCTTGGTGATCCCTGACGCGGCACCCTGGTAGATGGATGAGTCGGCCACGTAGGCCACCTTGTCACCATCCACCGTGAAGTTGCCGTTGATGTCAAACCCTTCGCCGCTCGCCGAAACGAACTCAGTTGCATCGCCGTTGAGACTGTTAGCGGCATGGACCTTCAAGGCGGCCACGTTGCCCGCTGCGCCTGAAGTGTGAACGAGCATCCCAATACCATCATCCGACTGTTGAATGATGACCGATGTGTCCCCTGTAGTACTGTTGCGCACGGTGAATTGCGTCAGCGCCATCGGTGCGCCGGTATCATCGCCGTCAAGGATCTCGCCGAGGTTCACAGCGGGTGTGGCATTGTTGTTGATCTGGGCTACATCGGCCTGAACTTCGGTGACGTTCCATTCATCATCACCGACTGAATTGGTAGCCATGACCGTACTGGTGATCATGCCCGCCTGCATAGCGAACACATCCACACGAACATTGTTGGAACTGAGGGCCGTGGGTATACCCGTGCGCCACTGCTCCACGTTGACCGAGGGTGTGTCGGCGGTACTCAGAGTGACGGCGCCCACATTGCCGATACTGGTATCACCAATCGCAGGCCGTGCCGACAGTGTAGAGTGGTCGATGATCAGCGAGTCGTTATCCGTGATCGGGTTCCAGGCGTCGATGTTCGCTACTTCGTTGAAGTGAGTCTCGATGGGTTCGGTCACAGAATACACCACGTATTCATCAGGCGAGAACACGTCCACGTTGCCAGACCCATCGGACGCGACCACCACTGAGATGTGAAACGTACCTACCGCATTGTTAGAACCGTTGATGTCGCCCCACGTATCAAAGAACACAATGTTGTCACCGTTCAGGTTGCACGTAGAATCGGCAGCCTCAAACCATGAGTCAAAGAGTTCCGCACCAGCGGAGTCCGATACGGTGATGCGCATAGAGTCCGGCGTTACCATCGCACGACCGAGCGTATCAAGTACGCCAGCCTTTGATATGACTATCTGACCCGTCTGTGCGGCAAAGAACGTGCCACCACCGAAAGCCGTGCCACACAGTAGCGCGAAGAAGATTAGTACACGAATGAAACTACGCATGACAGTACCCCTAACAGGTTGGATTGTTCTATTGATCCACGCAGAAGTCTGGTTCTGCGCGTGTAAGAATCGTCGCCACCGCCACCACCGCCCACCTCATAGTAAACTAAGCAATAGAACATGTAGTTAGCGTCTGTGCCCGTCTTTGTGCCGAATGGGTCCTGGATGCTCGTCGTGCCCTGCCGGTAGGTAACGCCCGGCCCACCGGAACTTGCGATGGAGTTGATAATCGAGTTGGTGGATGTGTTAATCATACCAATGTAGTATTCGGTAGACGCACTGAGCGTAACGCCATTCTCAAACAACAGGGTATACACCGTCTGAGTATTACTTGTGATGGTCAGGCTTGCCGTGCTGTCAACGAGCGTACCCGGTTCCCCACCGGAACTCGTATAGATTAGGCCGTGGATGACATCATTGGTGCCACCGTTACGGACACGAATGTCTACGCTGTCGGCAACTCCGCCCGTGCCATCGGTTGTTTCCGGCATCGTTTGCGTTACACCTGTGCTGCCCCAATTAGCCTCCGACGCCGTAGGCGTCTCTCCGAATGTTGCGGTATGCTCGATATCTCCGGCTGGCCATGCCCTCACCACCGACCACGGGAACCCTTCTGCAAGATACCTTGTCGGCCCGTTCCTAATGATCCGTTGATACAAACGGTCGAAGTTGTTGCCTGACCTGTAGTCCGTGCGGGTTAAGAAGAACTGAGCCACATCGTTCTGTGTAAGCGGCACGACGCCTTCAAGGTCACGGCTGGTATTCAGGTCGAAGGTGCCCATGCTGTCACGCCATTGGAGGCCAAGCGAGTCAACATCAAGTTGAATGAGCGTGACCACGTAGGCGTCAGCCGGTGCGCCGTTAGCCTGCCACCAATTCTCAAAGGTAGTTCGGAACGCATCGTGGAAGATGTACTTGATACTCACCTGATCCGGTTCGTTGATGATCTTCACATCCACGCCGGGGTAACAGTTCGTGAGCGTGACCGTGTTACCTGAAAACGTCTTGTTCGAGAAGTCTGGCCCTGCGAGGGCAACGCGCTGGTGGGTGCTGCGCCGGTAGGCGTAGAGTGAGTCGATCCGCTGCTTGATGATGAAGTCGCCCCACTTCATACGGATACGCTCACCGTCAGTCTGGACCTTGTGGAAGCTAGAGTCAGAGATCAGTGACTGCCCCTGCTGCCGCCAATCGGTGTTGATCTTACGCCACGTAGCCCCGTCCAGATAGTTCCATGACGGGCCACCGGATACCGTGCGCGTCCTATTCAGGTCGGCGTTGAAGTCCTTGATCCGGCCGGATGGCACCCACTCGGCCAGAGCCACGACTGGTACGAGTAGCAAAACAGCAGCAGCCCCGGATACTTTACCACGGGCGTAGTTAATTAGCCTCCGGCCCAAGACCCGCATCCTCTGCTGTTTAGCGAGTGACGTTAAAGTTAATACCAGCGGCAGGAGCCGTGTCATCAATCTCGATCCTCACAATGTTTGATATTCCCGACCAGTTAAACCACTCGTCCCGTGTCTGATAGGCCACATACCACGTACCCTCTGACAAGGGAAATAAGAAGATCTCCGGTGTGCCCGATATGCTTGGCACAGGCTCACCACTCACTTGGGTGGCCGCTATCCATGCGATCAGGGTCAGGGAGTCTGCCGCATACCTGACATCATACTCGGTGGCCGTACCGACATTGCCATCATCGCCCGGTGCATCCCACGTAGCCGTCACCGTGGCTGCCGGTGCTGTGCTGCACGTTGAAAGCAGCATCAGCGACATTACAAATCCCATCCAGCGTTTCATAGACTGTCTCCATTGATAATAGAGCCTGCCCGTACAGTGTCCAGGATCACAGGTGCACCCACCGCCTTCGCAATGCCGGCTACCTGCAGAACCATCTTGGATTGCTCCACTTCTTGCACGTTCATACGCCTCTCGATCACAGTGATAGAGTCGGTGTTGTTCTCAACCTTCATGTTCACCTGGTCACCTGCGAACCCAGCCAGGGTCATAAGAGCCACGGCAAGACCACCCGCCGTCCACTTGAAGTACTTCCCACTGCCGTCTGCCATGACTACTTCATCCCCTTCTGTGTCTCTCTCACTACCCACTTGGCAGCCTCAAGCCACTGATCAAACAGATCCAGCTTGGCTGCCACGTAGGCGTCTCCCGGTGTCTGTGTCTTGTCCACACTGGCTATCGCTATCGGCTCCCCTTTGTCGTTGTGGAGAACCAGGAACTTGGCAATAGTCATGGCCCATCAAAAGCCCCTCATCACAGGCTTGTCCTTCTTTACTCGGGTGCCGTACTCGATCTGGTTCGTTCGTTTCAACCTGAACTCCAGCCGAGGGCTACCCAGTTTTGCCGGCCGGTACCCTCTCTTCTCTCCGTAACTCCCAGAGCCAGGAGCGTAAGTCTTTAGGTACCCACCAGTTAGAAACAACATCCGCTGCCGCTCACAGATTTTGGGCTGTCCGAACTTGCCCCACACATCCAGGCCTATGCCTTCATGTACCAGGTACTCGTGCATGTGAGCCTGAGCGATGAAGTCATGGTCTCCGAAGAAGTCAAAGATTCTTGACGCCGCCGAGACCTTGCCACCCACCATAGTCGAACCCTTCTCTGCATGTGAGAGGACGCCTTTGATCACAAAGGATCTACCGTTGCGCCCTGTACCATGCCGTAGGCGTATCCTCACCTGCGACACAGTGGACAGTAGTGGGATGTTCAGCACCCCTGCTATGTAACCACACACATCAAAATGATACCTGATCCTAATCTTCTCGTCGTGGTTGCCGGGCACCAGGCATATCAACTTGTCCTTGATCGGCTCATACAACCGGATGAACTCATCAGCTGCCCTTTTGGGCAGGTCATCCATGGCCGGGATAAGTGTTGGTGCCACCTGCTGTACGTCGAACCGCTTGTCGGTGAAGTTCACGAAGTCACAGCAGTCACCCATCAACGCCACACGAGAGTACTGGTCCTTAGATATCTCCTCTATGTTCTCACGGATATGATCAACGGCACATCCGGATGATCCGTAGTGTTGGTCGCCAACAAACCAGAGCTTGTGCCAGTCGGATAGCTGATCTGTGTCCCAGTCGTGATCCAGGCATTGCATTAGCTCCTCCCATTTAACGCTTCTTCCTTGGCTTCCCCTGTGCCCTGTCGAGCAATCCCTGACCTACAGCCAGGGCCGGGAAGTTACGGCGCAGGAACGCTCCACGTTTGTCCTGCTCAAACAGGTCGCCCGAGTGCAGGGCGAACTCAGAGACAAAGTCCACAACGGGCG
>Ga0255047_10002380_pt1 | contig 12458 bp, 19 predicted proteins | sample JV7_2_1_MG_FD_183640 | JGI IMG/M metagenome (GOLD analysis project Ga0255047, IMG submission 183640) | Seawater microbial communities from Jervis Inlet, British Columbia, Canada - JV7_2_1 | ecosystem: Environmental > Aquatic > Marine > Inlet | place: Canada: British Columbia | collected 2016-10-06
GCCGATGGCTCCGGGAGATATCTGGAGAGGACCGCCCAGCATTATGTCCTCGTCATCGATGAGGACGGGGTGACCCAGCAAGCCCTGCTGCCCATGAAATCGACGCAGTTCAAGAAGTCGAAGCAGTGGAACAGCGCCATGCGTTCGCTCAAAATGAAGGACGCCAAGGGGAATCTCTTTACACCTCCCCGCTTCAGCCACATTTGGCAATTGGAAACCGTGCCGGAAGAAAATAAAAACGGCTCATGGCACGGCTGGCAGATCTCCAAAGACTCTGTTGTGGAAGATGCCAACCTGTACGCCGAGGCAAAGCTCTTTGCCGAAAGCATCCAGGCTGGAAAAGTCAACGTGCAACATCAGCGCGAAGACGAATCAACCTCTGACGACGTTCCATTCTAAAAAGGGGGGAATGAGGGGGGGCTCCGGTCCCCCCTCCGTCTTTTATGGAACGGGAACTCATTCAACGCTTTGCGCGTATTTTTCGTGGCCTCGACCGCGCCTATGGTGCCGTCGATGTCAGCGGGAAAGCCGAATCAAACGGCAAGAAGAAGGCAACCTACACCATCGTCCGCGAACCACGGACCATGGCTACCTTCAAAGCGCACCTGACCGGCGAGCGCGGCATAGGCATCGTCCCAATCAACGAAGAAAACCAATGCCGCTGGGGTGCCATCGACATTGACACCTACCCGCTCGACCACGAGAAAGTGACCCAGCAAATCAAAACACAAGGCCTTCCGCTGGTAACATGCCGCAGCAAATCCGGGGGAGCCCACCTGTACCTCTTCCTCGCGGAGCCTATAGACGCGGAGAAGCTGCAAACAAAATTGAAGGAAGTGACGGCGGAGCTTGGCTACGCCTCCAACACAGAGATCTTTCCGAAGCAGGTCCAGTTAGTCCTGGAGCGCGGCGATACCGGGAATTTTCTCAACCTCCCATACTTCAACGCGGAGACAGGCCTCCGATACGCCTTCAACGAGGACGGCAGCGCAGCCACGCTTGAAGAGTTCCTTACCATGGCAGAAGCAGCCATGGTTACAGAGGCGCAGCTAGATGAGCTTCTGACAGTTGAAGCAAGCACCGTGGACCAGCGCCTGACGGAAGGCCCCCCATGTCTACAGGCACTCCTCCGACAGGGGTTCCCCCAAGGAACGCGCAACAATGGCCTCTTCAATATCGGCGTCTACCTACGCAAAGCGTTCCCCGATGAATGGGAAACAAAGATTCTGGAATATAACCAGACCATCATGTCGCCGCCGCTCGACCTCCAGGAGATGAACACCGTTGCGGGCCAGATTAAGAAGAAGGATTACCAGTACAAATGTGAAGACCAGCCCATTCGCGGCTTCTGCAATCGGGACCTCTGCCGCAGCCGCAAGCATGGGGTTGGCGGTGGTGCCAATACGCCAACCGTAGCCAACCTCCGGAAATATGATTCGGAGCCACCGCTCTGGTTCTTGGATGTCAACGGCAACCCCGTTGAACTGGACACCGAGGCTCTCCAGGCGCAAAGCCGATTTCAGATATTATGCATGGAGCAGATCAACTTCATGCCCCGCACAGTTGCGCGTCCAGCATGGGAAGCCCAGATGCACCAGCTTCTTACTAGTATGGTGCAGACTGAGGGCTCAATAATTGACACCAGCGACGATACCAGCATCAGGGGTCAGTTCTACGATCTGCTGGAAGAGTTTACGACGCACATGCAGGCCGCGCTCGACAAGGAAGAGATCCTGCTGCGCCGCCCATGGACCGACGAGGAAACAAACCGCACCTACTTCCGGCTCAAAGACCTGGAAGCCTTTCTGAAGCGCAACAAGTTCTTCGAGTACAAATCCAATAAAATCGCCCAGCGGCTCCGCGACATGGAAGGCAGCGCCGAACAATTCAGAATCAAAGGCCGAACAGTACGTTGCTGGTCAATACCGGCCTTTGCAAAAGTGGAGGGCGAATTCGCCTCCCGGTTTGACGAAGAGGATGTTCCGTTTTGACAAGCCTCGATTGGCCCAAGCTCTTGAGAGATCTTCGGAAGGAGGCTGGACTCAGCCAGCGCGAACTGGCCGACCTGACGGGCCTACCGCAACGCACCCTCGCCGAATACGAGAGCATGATCAACAATCGCCATCTATCCATTTACCGCGTTGAAAAGATCCTGGACTGCCTGGGCTATGATCTCGACGCCTGCTTGAGAGACAAATAATGTTTCGATATTTTGGCCCCCCCGGCACCGGGAAAACCACCACTCTTCTCAACCAAGTAGACACGCTGCTGGCGGAAGGAACCAACCCAAACGATATTGGCTATTTTGCTTTCACACGCAAAGCGGCCCATGAAGCACGGGACCGTGCCGTGGCCCGTTTCCAGCTAGATGCAGAGGAAGACTTCACCTATTTCCGCACATTGCACAGTCTCGCCTTCCTCCTCCTTGGCATGAATACCTCAGAGGTTCTCAACGACGCCCACCTGAAGAAATTCAGCGAGGAGGTGGGCGTCGATCTGACGGCTGACGGCGTTGAACGCAACGACGACGAAGGTTTCATCATCATCCGGTCCAACCATCCGGTGATGCGCTGCATCGACATTGCACGGTCCTCGTTGCAGGGACCGGAGTACGCCTACAGAGACAGCGAGCTTTTAATCCCCCTCTACGAGTTCGAGCATGTTTACGATGAGTACCAAAGGTTCAAGGCCGCAAATGGTCTGAAGGATTTCACCGACATGCTGGTGGATCTGGCAGCGAACCCGGCCTACATACCACATCTGAAAGCCGTGCTCCTGGACGAGGCCCAAGACCTCACGCCGCTGCAATGGAAGATTGCCTATCACCTGGACGAAAAAAGTGAGCGCATGTACATTGCAGGCGACGATGACCAGGGCATCTACCGCTGGGCCGGTGCAGACATCAACAAATTCATTTCAATCCCAGGAGGCTCCAGCGTCCTGGAACAATCCTACCGCGTCCCGAACAGCGTCCACCGCATTGCTACTTCCATCACCAACCGCATCCGCTACCGGCAGCAAAAGAACTGGTTCCCGCGCCAGGAGGAAGGATCAACCACACGAATCTATGACCCTTTCGACGTTGACCTCCATAACGGTGAATGGCTTGTCCTGGCGCAGGCCAATTACATGTTGCACCCAATGGCCGAACACCTGAAATCAAGCGGCCAGTTCTTTGAAAGATTCAACAAGCCCTCCCTTGGCGCTAAAGTCCGCTCCGCCATCAATAGCTGGAACCATCTGACAAGTGACGACACCAACCACATCCTCCTGAATGAGGTCCAGAATCTCTACGCATTCATCTCCTCCGGGGAAACCGGCGTAGAGCGCGGCGCGAAAAAGCTGCTTGAAGGAACCCAACCACAAGACCTGTTCAGCCTGGAGTCCCTGCGCCAGCATTTTGGGCTCCGCGCAGAGGGCTCCTGGGAAACGGCCCTCGACAAGATCAGGGACGAAGACCGCGCCTACGCAACCGCACTCCTCAACCGGGGCATTGATATAAACAAAAAGCCCAAGATCCGACTGTCCACGATCCACGGTGCAAAGGGCGGCGAAGCCGACAACGTCCTCCTTTACCTGGACCTGTCCGGAAAGGCCCTCCAGCAAATGGAGCGCAACCCCGATGACGCGCACCGCGTCCTCTATGTCGGCGTCACACGAACCAAGGAGAATCTCGTGCTAAAAATGCCAGAAGATTCGCAACGAGGATGGGCGATATGAAAGTCATCATTGAAAGCCCCTACCGGGCACTGTTACCTGCGGGGGACAACACCTTTGACGTTGTTTCCGTACTCCGACGCCAAGCAATCCTAGAAGAAAACATGTGCTATGCCCGCCGCTGCCTGTCTCACTCCTTGGAGGAAGGAGAATCCCCGTTTGCCTCCCACCTTCTTTATACGCAAGTTCTGGATGACACGGTGGCTGCCCAGCGGGAACTCGGACTGTCCCTGGCAAGCGCATGGTATGATGTTGCCGACCTCTGCGCCATATACACCGACCGTGGGATCAGCGACGGCATGAAACGTGGCATTGAATATGCCAAGAAGATTGGATTAAAAACAGTAGAAAGGAGCATTCTTGATGACGAATATACTGCAAAGAGCTATCGATCTCGTTGGGGGTGACCGCGCCGCCACCTACGGAAACATGTTCGAGAACCACCAGAACATTGCAAAGCTATGGGACGGCTACCTGCACAATATCAAAACCGTGTCTCCGGAAGATGTCGCCAACATGATGGAGCTTCTCAAGATCGCCCGCCGGAAAACCGGAGCCTTCAATGACGACGATTATATTGACGGCGCAGGATATGCCGCCGTCGCCCATGACTGCGCCAGGGTAGAAACGTTCCGGGACAGCAAGTTTGGCGAGGATGTGGAACCCCATGACCTCGCCGCAGAAAATAAGCACCTGCGCGCCGGTCTAGAAGAAATCCGTGACGTGGCCCAGATCTCAGAAGGCGTCGAGTGGTACGTGATGATGTGCCAAAAAATCCTGGAAGGGGACACCGACATGCGCGACGACGACGGATGACCTCCCGGAAACACAAAAAAGCGCTCCAGAATCTGCAAATGGTCGTGGGTTCGTTGGTGGAATCCGAGGCTACCGTAGAGCGCGAACTGGAGATGCTCCACGCGGCATACGGCACATACCTCGCCGCCGTAAGGGCAGTCATAGAAAGCCGGGGCCACACAACAGAGTTGTCCGAAGCCGTCACACAAAATGCAACCGGAGTCTGGAAAGACAACGTCATCCCACTCCGGAAGGACACCAAAAATGAAACAGAATCTTAAACAACCACAGTATGGTGTGAAAACCGAATGGGTGCCGGTGGAAGAGCTACCGGCAACACCCCCAGGCATCACAGAAATCGCAATAGACCTGGAGACCAAAGACCCACGGCTCAAGACCCACGGGCCTGGGTGGCCCACCGGAAACGGCGACGTTGTTGGCATTGCAGTAGCCTATGCTGGCTTCAACACCTACGTTCCATTCGGGCATGAGGGCGGCGGCAACCTGGATCGCCGCATATGCCTGGACTGGTTCAAAAAGGAAATTGCCCGGCACCCCTCCGACAAAATCTTTTACAATGCCGCCTACGATGTTGGCTGGCTGCGCCGCCTGGGCATTGTACCGGAAGGGCGCTGGCTCGACGCCATGCTCGCCGCACCAATCCTCAACGAAAACCGCCGCCACTACAGCCTCAATGACGTTGCCTATGAGTATCTTGGGGAAATGAAATCCGAAGCGGCACTCCGGGAGGCGGCGCAGGAGTTTGGCGTGGACCCAAAGGGGGAGCTTTACAAGCTGCCCGCTTGTTTTGTCGGTGAATATGCCGAGGCCGACGCCCGCCTGACCCTCGACCTCTGGCAAATCCTCAAAGCGGAAATGACCAAGGAAGAGCTTTGGCAAGTATTTGATCTCGAAACCAGCGTCCTCCCACTCTGCATAGAAATGACCTGGAAGGGAGTGCGCGTTGACCTGGACGCCGCCGAGAAGTGCAAGCAGCAGTTAACCAAAAACGTCAAGAGCCTGCTGCGTGAGGTGAAAAAGGAAACGGGCCTGGAGATTGAACTCTGGGCTGCGGCCAGCATTGCCAAGGTCTTCGACAAACTGAAAATCCCCTATGGCCGAACAGCCACGGGCCTCCCCTCCTTCACCAAAAACTTCCTCTCGGAGCATGAGCATCCGATTGCCCAGAAAATCGCCGAGGCCAGGGAATATGACAAAGTCGGAAACACCTTCATCTCCTCCATCTTCCGCTACGCTGACGGGGGCCGCATCCACGGCCATATAAACCAGTTGCGATCCGATGGCGGTGGCACCGTATCGGGCCGCATTTCAATGGCAAATCCCAACCTTCAGCAAATCCCGGCCCGCAACCCCGAAATGGCCCGTAAAATCCGGGGCCTCTTCATCCCGGAAGAAAATGAGCAATGGGCCTCCATTGATTTCGATCAGCAAGAGCCACGCATCCTGGTGCATTTCGCCAGCCTCACACAAAAGGGGCTATCCGGCTCCGAGGACTTTGTAAACGCCTACTGCTCGGACCCGGAAACAGACTTCCACCAGATGGTCGCCGAAATATGTTCCATTCCGCGCCGTCAAGCCAAGACCATCAACCTGGGAATCATGTACGGCATGGGACAAACACGGCTCGCGGAGCAACTGGACGTGACACCGCAAGACGCCAAACGGCTCATGCGGCAGTACCATGAAGATGTCCCCTTCGTAAAAGAGCTTACCGACATTGTGCAAAACCGTGTCGCACACCGCGACAAGGGGGGCTTCGTCCGCTCCCTCCTGGGCCGCAAATGCAGATTTGACCTCTGGGAGCCCAACAAGTTCGTCGTCTCAAAACCCCTCCCCCAAGAAGAAGCGTTCTTGGAATACGGGAACAACATCAAACGCGCTTACACATATAGAGCCCTCAACCGGCTCATCCAATCCAGCGCGGCGGACCAGACCAAAGCGGCAATGGCCGCAGTCCACCAGCAAACGAACAAAATTCCTCTGGTCCAAATCCATGATGAACTGGCCTTCAGCGTCGCAGACAAAAAAGAAGCCCGCGAGTTGTGCGAAATCATGGAAGGTGCCGTTGAACTGGAGGTGCCGACGCCCTGCGAGATATCGCATGGGCCATCATGGGGCACCTTGACCACCGTTGACTAGTCCTATACTGTCCCAGACAGGAGAAGAAAGATGAACCCATTGAAATGGAAATCAGTCGTCGTCCCAGTGGCAACTTATTTCCGCTTAAAAGATCTGGCCGAAAAAGAGCACCGCACCATCTCCGGGCAATTCACACACGTGCTCGAAGAGGCACTCAAAGAAGAGAAGGAGGAAGCAGCATGATGACCGCCGCAGCAGCACTCGCTGCCTTTTACGGTTTCTGTCTCATAGTCTATGCTATCGGACACGCCCTTTGAATTTTGCAGTCATCTACGCCGACCCACCCTGGACCTTCAAAACCTGGAGCGACGAGGGCAAGAACCGTTCACCCGAAAACCACTATGGCTGCATGAGCCTAGCCGACATCGAAGCTCTTCCCGTCGCAGAAATTGCCGCCGACGATTGCGCCCTGTTCCTCTGGACCACAGACCCGCTGCTTCCCAAAGCACTCAAGCTCATCGAGGCCTGGGGCTTCACCTACAAGACAGTGGCCTTCGTCTGGGCCAAGCTGAACAAGTCCGCACCGAAAATGATGTTCAGCGAGAAAGACTTCTTCACGGGTCTCGGCTACTGGACCAGGGCCAACCCGGAGCTTTGTCTCCTTGCTACAAAAGGAAAGCCCAAGCGCATTTCAAAAGCGGTGCGGCGGCTGGTCATTGCACCGCGCCGCGAGCACTCCAGAAAGCCCGACGAAGTGGCCGACCGGATCGTCAAGCTTATGGGGGACGTTCGAAGGATTGAATTGTTTGCAAGAGAAACCAGAGATGGCTGGCAGGCCTGGGGTGACGAGGCCCACAAATTCAACACCCCCCAGCGCGTCGGCGCTTCTCCCGTGGCTGACTCCTCGCGAGGAAGCGCCGACGAAGCGCGTGGCAGTAGCAGCCGGAGCGTTCCTCAAGGCGTTCCGGCTGCTACCAGCCCAGGATTCTCCCAGGCATATAACGCAGCCTCCAAACGGTGATCGATAACGGCGTCGCCCTGACCGCCGACGGGCTCGACGACGCCATCGTCGGTATCGGCTCACGATGCGGCCAGCCAGACCTGTTCGTATATGACGTTGAGAAGGTAATCAAAATCCTGATGGAGCGCGACGACATGACCGGGGAAGAAGCCTGGGAATGGTTCGATTTCAACATTGGCGGAGCTTGGATGGGCGAGGGCACCCCAGTCTGGCTAGACAAAAGAGGACCGTTGCCATGACACAAAAAGCAGGTTGGGAAGCCCCGCCTCCCCGGCGAACCCGGCGCAGGGGAAATCTGCCGCCCCTCAACCAACGCAAAAAACTTGGACCAAAATCCCCCTGGCGCGGCGTGAGGAAAAGAAAGCGCGGCCAAGGTTAACCGGACCGTTGACCAGTGCCCACGGTCCGGTTAAATTCAAGACCCTCCCTGTTGGGGCTCTTTTGAGCCCTGCACTCGCGGTTGGCGTCTCCTGGATGCCAACCGCTTTTTTGATTCCCCGCTCCGAATCCGTTCAAAAAAACCGGAAGTCTAGCCCTCCTTGATTCCTCCGGCCCGTAAGTCATTGAAACCATTGGCGAAATGAGTGCTTGATCTTACCCTTCCTTTATGGGACTATACTCATATAAGAAGAGCGCCGGAGACAACCGACGCCGTGCTCTTGAACATTGTGAATAGGAAAGTTTTTGAGAGAAGCCGTGGGCTTTTTCCAAAAGGAGTCATGCCCATGTCTTTGAACTATGACCTCGGCGAGATCAAAAACTACGACGATCTTTGCTGGTTACCCGACGAAGTCGGTGAGGATGGCAAAAAAACATTCTCAATCAACCCCGTCACCCGTGCTCTCACACTCCACGCAATGTCAATCGGAATGGGAGAAATCACAAAGAAGAACTGGAAAGAGTTCTTCATCAGAGTCGCCGCATACGAAGCGGTCGAAGGAGCCTCCCTCCACGGGTTCGATGAAGAGGAGAAGAAGCCTTTCCCTCGTCCCATCACCAAGGAGGATGTCGTCAACCACATTGGACTGGCGACAAACGTCTCAAAAATCAGCGCCAACGAGTTCCATAAAAGCTTGGCGAAAAACCTCTTCATTTCCGACGAGCTAAAAACTAAGCTCGATTAACGAACCACGGCCCACGGCTTCTCTCAACAACTTGACCTGGAATTGAAAATGACAACATACACCACACGCATAGCAGCGGCAGCAGCAGCGGTCCTGGCAGCTTGCGCCCCCGCTGCCATGGCCGCGCCCCCCGACCCGTTGCGCTGCCTGACCGAAGCCTTGTATTTCGAAGCCCGGAACCAGGGCTGGAAAGGAATGCTCGCCGTCGGCGTCGTCGTCCAAAACCGGGTCCGCTCCAAAGCCTATCCCAACAATATCTGCGCCGTCGTCAGACAAGGCAGACTGTCCGACGGCAGACTGAAGCTGTTCTCATGCCAGTTCACATACTGGTGCGATGGCAAACCCGAACGGCCCGCTGACAAGAAAGCCTGGGACAATGCCAGCAATATCGCCGCCATGCTCCTCTCCACAGACATCACCGTCGAGGGGCTGCAAAAAGCTACGCACTACCACACCGTGGAGGTGCAGCCCCGCTGGGCACGGAAATGGAAGCCGTGCCAACGGATCAAGGAACACATATTTTATTGCAAGGAGGAGAAGAATGGTTCTGAAAACAGAAAAGATTGAACTGGATACGGACAACAAAAACAAGCTGGCGTCGGCGGCAATTTCCGTGATTGGGAGGGCCTCGATGTCGGCGAGGCTCCAATCGGTGCTCCCAATGGCCGGTGCAATGAAAGGAAAACCGCCCAACCACAAGCCCCAGCCGCTGAAAAAACGGGGCTGAATGCCAAGCTGAAAAAGCTCAAAGACTTGCTCGACAATGAAACCATCACCGCCGCCGTCTACGAACGGTTCGCAGACCCCATCATCGAGGAGGTAATGGAAAAGTTATGAACCGCGATAAAAAATGCCGCCGCTGCGGCGGAACCGACGAATATATCTACGACATCGAACTAAGCGCGGTGTATTATTGCGCCACGTGCGATGTCGAACGGCACGTGACACATGAGGTGTACGGGCCAGAAGAGCAAATGGCGGAGGAGGCCGGAGAATGAACCAAGTCAATATCACACGGCAAGTGGCCCTCGCGCAAAAACTCGATGCCACCGCCTCACGGGCCAACGACCCGGAATTCAAAACCATATGGCGGCAAATGGCGGCAGAGGTCCGGAACCGGTACATACTATCCCGCCGCCGCGAACAACTCTTTGGAAAGGAAATACAATGCCTGGACTAGCTATTACACTATTACTCATCTTGCTCGCCGCTTGCTCTACAGCAGAGCAGGAGTTCATCGAGGCCGTAAACAAGGACCGCGCTGCCGGGGCCACGTGGCACTATGTGGGGCCGACGGACCTTGACCCGACTGCCAAGGCGCTGCCAATACAGTGCGTTGATGCAGAGACCGGCGCGGTCTGCGGAGAGCCCTTTATTCTCTGGAAGCTCAAGTTTCCAAAATAGTGTCCCGCCGTCCCGCCTATAGTACCATTTTCCTGAGAATCAAAAAAAAAAAAAACCAAGTTTAAAGGCGGGATAGGTGCAATTGGTGGGACAGGGGTATAACTGTATGTTCTATATAGAGAAATTGCCTTCATTTTGTCCCATGACTGGACTCACCGAATCTCGCTCATGGGACAAAAAACAGTGAAAAATAGTGATAGGGTTCACTGTTTTTCAAGGTTTTGACACAATTGGGCCGATTCTGCCTTATTCTGTTAACTTTTGAGCGATAAATGGTGGGACAGTGCCGGGACAGCGTTGATTCCAAAGGATAAAACGCCTCTGGTATGCTAGAAGTCTTATAGGAAGGAGGCCGCTATGGCTGAAGAAAAAGAAGTGAAAAACGTGAAAAAACGAGGCCCGAATCGGGCTCTGACCCGGAGGCAGGAAAAATTTGTCCGCGAAATTGTTGGGAACGATGGCCTGATCACTGGGACGGAAGCTGCGATTAGGGCTGGGTTCACTGCACGAAGCGCATACCAGCGGGCATATGAACTCCAGAATCCGAGAATTAATCCTCATGTGGTCGCTGAGATTCAGCGGTATCGCGACGAGCTAGACGAGCTTTATGCAGTCGATTATAAGCGGCATGTGCGTGATATGAAGACGCTGCGCGATGCTGCGAGTGCCGCCGGTGCGTACAGCGCAGCCGTCCAGGCCGAGAAGAACAGGGGCTTGGCGGAAGGTTTGTATGTTTCGAAATCGGAGGTCCGGCACGGTTCGATAGACCAAATGAGCCGCGAAGATGTGGAGAAAGAACTTGAGCGAATTCGACAAGGCTTTGAGCCAATTGACATCACGCCAGAAATCATCGAACCAGATGCCGAGGGAAGCGCTGACGCAGCGGGAGTCGGGCTTCTGGAGACTGATATCGGACGGGCTGACGAAGACGGGCCGAAAGATTCAAACGACAAGGCTTGAGTCATGGTCTATGCCTGGAATCCCGGATGCCCTTTTCTGTAGCGAAAGCGGAGTGTTTAGCTTTGTCGAACTCAAAATTGTGCGCGGAAGCAAGGTCGAACTGTCGCCTCACCAAGTTTCTTTTCATTCTCGCCATGCCCATGCGCCTTGTTGGATTGCTACTCGCAGCCGTGATTTGGCTATCCGTGTTTATCATGGTTCCAACGCTGTTGATTTGCGTTTGGACGGCGCTTCAGCCGTATCGCCTTTGGCTGTTTTTACGGAGCCATACGACTGGGGTGAATTTTTTGCTTTGATTTGTCCGATTGAGCCTGTATAAGAGAAATCCGATACATTTTATAAAGGAGTCTAGATCATGGTTTTAAAGCGGTACAGTGTTACCGGAAGCTATTGCACGAAATTCGGGAACCTTCGAACCTTCGAACTTTTCGAGAGGGCCGAGACTCACGCGGCGGCAATGAATCAGTCTGCGGAGCGTGTGCGCCGCGGCTTGCGCCTTCGAGGCTACGCCGGGAAGCTCGATTTGCGGTGCTGCGTTGTGTCGTCGCCCGCCATCGACTTGTTGGTTTAGGAGGTGGCGTCATGGACTGGCTAATTGACATGCTGACCCGATTCTTCGAGCGCGTCGCCAAGTGGGCCGAGGATGCGGAAAACTGAAATTTGACTCCCTGTTAGACTTGAGCGCCCGCCAGGGATATTCCCAGCGGGCGCTTTTTTTGTTGCATGGTATGAGAATAGTCCTATAATTGGGCTCGTTTTAATCTAACAGGAGTCAAAATAATGGATACGAAAAAAGGCCGCGCTTTCGCCGCCGCAAAGGAGCTTGGTAATGCGCTCAATGATACGAACTTTGATTGTGAGTCGTTCGCGACTCATATTACGAGATGCGAACACCGGACTATTCAGCAGTTAATTTTTAAGGCTTTTTTGGAACTATTGGGCCAGTGGGCGGAGGACGCCGATTCGGGCAATTTCGATGCCCGCAACGAATTTACCGTCCAAACGGCGAAACAGTTTTTGGACGTTTTAGATGGCGAGGTACCAGCGCCGCCGCATATATAAACTTGTTGTGTAATCTTGCGCCCGCTGGGAAACTAGCGGGCGCTTTTCTTATTGTAATATATGAGAATAGTCCTATAATTGGGCTCGTTTTAATTTAACAGGAGTCAGAATAATGCTTAACTGCGTTGAAATATCGAGAGCCAAAAAAACGGCGGGCTTGGCCGTCACGTATCGCGCCGGGTCCGGGGATATGTTTGGAACGTGTCCGGATTCGTGCCTGTTGAAACCAGCGCAAACCGGGACCAATAAAATAGACCGGAAATACGAGTCCGCCG
>Ga0255047_10002382_pt1 | contig 12451 bp, 17 predicted proteins | sample JV7_2_1_MG_FD_183640 | JGI IMG/M metagenome (GOLD analysis project Ga0255047, IMG submission 183640) | Seawater microbial communities from Jervis Inlet, British Columbia, Canada - JV7_2_1 | ecosystem: Environmental > Aquatic > Marine > Inlet | place: Canada: British Columbia | collected 2016-10-06
TTGTATCTGGTCAAGAGTTGGTGTCTCTAGGATACCAAATCTCTTACCTCCAGGATTAAAAGTGGTAACTCCTTTGCAGCCATGCAGCCATGCAGTCATATAGATCTGCTTGAAGTCTTCCCAAGGCATGTCTGGTGACACATTACATGTCTTAGATACAGCACTGTCCACCCACTTAGTAGCTGCTATCAGTACCCCTAGGTGCTCCTCAGCTGTGCACTGTGTAGCAAGCTTACCCTTCACTCCCCAGGTGTTCCACCCATAGTCTTTGACTGTGACAGTGGTTGGTCCATCAAATGTCTGGACGATTCTATCGTATTCATAGGACCAGACTGGCTCAATACCGCTACTAATGTTATCAGCACATAAACTGATAGTGCCAGTAGGAGCAATAGAAATGAGGTGGCTATTTCTGATTCCGTACTTCTTGATCGCTTCTTGTACATGGTCATCCAACCTTTGTATGAATCGGCTCTCTAGATATCTTTCATCATAAGCAGGGAAACTACCCTTCTCTTTAGCCAGCATGGCACTGGCATAGTACGCTTCATTAGCCATGAGTTTCATAACCTTCTCAGTGAAGGCTAACATCTCTATCCCACCATAGGTATAACCTAAAGCTTCAGCTGCATTAGCCAACCCAGCAATACCCAACCCCATCCTTCTTTTATCTTTAGCTTCAAACTCCTGTTCAGTTAGTGGGTAGGTTGCACGGTCAATGACGTTATCCATTGCTCTGACAATCGTAGGGATTGAATCTATGAAACTACCCCAGTCAAACCTACGTCCACCACACATATCATCACCTATGATGTACGCTGCTAGGTTCTGACTGCCCAGTAGGCAAGCACCGTATGGTGGTAGTGGTTGCTCACCACAAGGGTTGGTGGCAGTAATTGTCTCACAGTAGTTTAGGTTATTCATCTCATTAATACGGTCAATGAACAGCACACCTGGGTCAGCCCAGTTCCAAGTGCTGCGCATGATTTGTTCCCAGAGGTCAGTAGCATTAATAGTCTTGTACACTCTCCCTTCGAACTTCAGGTCAAATGGCAAGCCATCTGTGACACACTTCATGAACTGATCAGTGACACCTACGCTGATATTAAACTGTGTTAGCTTATCTAGGTTCTGCTTCGAGTGTATGAACTCCTCGATGTCCGGGTGATCGACACGTAACACCCCCATCTGAGCACCCCTACGGTGGCCTGAAGACGATATGGTTTTACATAGTGCATCAAAGATACCCATAAAACTGAGGGACCCAGAGGACTTGCTGTCCAAGCTTTTAATGTTAGAACCACGGGGCCTAAGCGTACTGAAGTCATAACCAATCCCTCCCCCCATCCTCATTGTCTCAGCTGCCTCGGCTAATGCTGCCATAATGCCAGACATACTGTCAGGTATGCGTCTAGATACGAAGCAGTTGTATGGTGTAACCCTACGTGCTGCACCCATAGCACTCTGCACCCTACCCGGAGGCAACCATTTCATCTCTAGGCACAGCTGTCTATAAGCGTGGTAATGTGTTTCATCATCTTTCTGAGCATTAGCCTGTCTACTCATACTCTCCTTGAAGTCTTCTCCCAGCTGCCTATACTTAGTCTTGTGTAGGTCTTGAGAGAAGGGTTGGCGTGGTCCGTACTCAATGTCATCCATTAATCATAATACCTTTCATCTGATCTCACTCAATATATTATCTTTCTCTTCCTTGTGCACTAAGCTAGTCTTATTCCTCATCCAACTACCACACTTCATGCAGCGTAGGCGTTGGTAGATAACAGTAGCTGTGTGATAGAAGCCCCGCCTCTGCAGTTTAGCACTACCGCATTTGGTACACTCTCGTTTAGGAATTGCATCATTATATAAACTGACATTAGGGTGGCCATCAATCCATGGTAACAACTTGTGGTAAACTTCCTCAAGTAATGTCACGTCCCTCTTGTTATACTTCTCCATCTGCTTCCAAGCTTTAGCATCACCTGCCATACACTCAGTCCAGAGTGCCATTCCTTTGTGAGCTTCCTTGTTCCTAAGTCCGAGGTGGGTAGCCACGTAATCAAGTTTATTACTAGCAAGCCTGAACTGCCGTCTAGCCGTCTTAAGTAAGTCAATCTGTTTGTACGGAGAAGGCCTTGATAGTCCGTTAATGATAAACTCTCCGTTAAGGGTTGGCATATCAAATCTTGTCCCGTTGTAGTGCACAACTGCATCAGCTTCCTCCAATAGTTTGTGCATCTCAGACAACATCTTCTTATCTGTATGCTTCCTAAACATCATAGGGTTACTTTTACCTAACCACTTAGCTGCCCAGCATAAAGTGTATCCTGGTTCAACTATCTGGTTCAGCCCTATGTTCTGATCCCATAAACCCCAACAGTACACTTTATGGGGAGCCGTTTCAATGTCTAGAAGAAGTATCTTCATCTCAACAACTCCTTATCTGTCTCTGGGATTGCGAACGTCGTTCTGCATCATATAATCTCTATTATGATAATAATCCCATGTCTCACCACGGGTAGAAGAGTTTATGTAACCTTCCTGACCCGAAGCAGCTAGAGCTTCTCTTGCTTCTGCTTCAGAATACCAGTAACCTGGACTAGTCCAAGCCTTCTCCCAAGGATTAGTATTTTTAACTATAACAATAAAGATAGGTGTATCTGCTGGGGCTCCACCTCTATAAGGTTTATATTTTATCACACATCACCTGTAAAATCATTGAGATCATACTTCAATCCTCTAGCTTCCAACTCCCAAATGAACATTTCAAACAACACCTCCCTACCAGTTATAGGAGATGTCTCGAACACATCAGCCAGCTTCTCTCTCAACTCATCAGAAGGTGGACCATGTTCTGTGTCCACTTCGTATATATCTGCAAGTACGTTGGCTGTAAACTCTAGGTCAGTTGTCATTTCTTCTTCCTCAATTTGCGCTCATCAGCTGTCTTAGCATCATGGCATTTCTTACATAGCACTTGCAGCCCCTCCTCTTCTAGGAACATGCGTTCAACATATACATCCCAACTCATGAACCCAGTTGCTGGGTCAACCACTGGACTAATGTGATCTACATGTATGTTATTAACTTTCTTCCTACCATTCTTAACTGAAGACTCCACTTGATGTGTCTTACATTTGTACCCAGCACATAAGTACCACCCCCATCTGATGTTAGCCTTCTTCTTAACCTTATGCATCGGACCCCATCGTCGTAGGGTGGAGCGTAAGGCACCAGTGATGAAAGAATGGAACCGAGCTTCTGTCCAAGTTCCGGAATTGCGTGGTTTACTCTTCATGCTATTAACAAGACTGATCACATGGGGCTGACCCGCAAGTGTCACATACCACTGGTGAGTAATTACACCCTACTGAAGCATCTCCATCAGTTGTATCTTCTCCACAATCAGGACAAACACCGTTAGGTTCTTCATACCATCCATCACAACACGACATAGTAATCTCCTTGGTTAGTTGGCAACTTGATCTCCTGTCCTAATGTCTATCAACTCTAGCTCATCGTCTTCACCAACCCGGTAAGTACCAAACCTAGTGTCAAGATAGGTGACACCATCCCACTCAGCTACGTGCCAGATGCTGTCCCATATGGGTAGTTTGATATAAGCTAGCCCATCTTCTCCCATGGTGCATCTCCTTTATACACTCCATCTCGTATCAACCACAGTAGCGACGCTTGCTCTTTCAAATAGTCCTGCCATGTGTACTTTCCTTTATAGCTAAATTCATAAACATCCCTCACAGCTCCCCACATTTCCTTGATAGTGTCTTTGTTCTTCAGTCTTTCCCAAGCAGCTGTAGGGCCTTGCCCCGGTAACCCCGGGATGTTATCAGCGCTATCTCCCATGATACACTGAGCACAGAAGAACTTATACCCTGTGCCAGACAGCTTGCCTTTCTCGTACTTGAGAGTGCCAGCTTGTTCTATGTAAGTAGGACCAAACTCAGCCTGAGCCCCGCATTCCCAACTGTAGAACCACCCTGACACTTGCCTTAAGTCTTTATCACGAGAACATACAATAGTGTTGTCTGGATCTAGAGTGTGGTCAGAAGCCATCAAATCATCTGCTTCTAAACCTAACTCTTCTTTAATTGTGAATACACAATGTAAGTACACTACAATATTACGATGATGCCAGGGTTTGTAAACTCTGCGTGTGCCTTTATATGGCTTGCTAACAGCCACTTGATCACGGAAGGTAGGACCTGGAGTAAGGTAGACTGTAAGGTCAGTGCCTCCAGCTCCTTCCATAATCTTATCTATGCGATTATGTAGAACTTCATGAACGTAGTCCCACGGAGGTAGAGTTCCATCATCGTCATGACTGTGCCGCCAAGATGACTCAGCAGCAAACCCCACTTCGTATGCAATTATATCTCCGTCAAGAAGGACATGCATTATGCGCCCCTCACATCCATTAAGTCCCGATGTAGCCTATCAACTTCAGAAAAGTGGCCATCCTTTGCACATTCGCCATCCATTTTATACATAGCCAAGCCAGTTATAAAGTACTGTAACTCTTCTTCAGTTACCTCTAAGATGTAGGCAGATTTTGTTGAAACTCTCATGACTCTCCTTTCTATATGAAAGAGGACGGGGTGCTGCTCTTTAGACAACACCCCGCCTTAGTTAGTAGGCTAGTTCTTCTAGGCTATCATTAGGTGCTTCATCGACTTCAGTCGTATCAGCTGCCTCGTGATTTGATAGCAGAGCTTGCAGCTTAGAGTTCTCGAACTCCAAGTTACCTACTATCTTCTTCTTCTGCCAGTCGTACAGACTGTTGAAGACATCCATGTCTGGTTCATCTAGATCAAACACTTTAGAATCACCAACCATGGCTGGAAGCTTGTCAACTTCCTTACTACGCATTGGACTCAACCCCCCGACATTTTCGTATATCCTCTCAGGGTTCTTCCTATCAGGTGACTGGACAACTGTAAGCATAATCGGAGTACCGACTAGTGCTACCCAATCTCCTTCGTGTGTACCAGTCGGATCAAGTACCTTATACCTGATCGTAGACTTGGCACGTTCAGCATCCAGTGAGTAGAAAGGGAAAGACTCACTGACCTGCCGAGGTTTATCCTCTTGAGGTACACCAGCCTCATCAAGGACAAATTCATCACTCAGCTCATAAGTTACTAGCAACTCATGGGCTGGTTTCTTAGGCTGCCCCTGGTAGGGACGCTGTGGCTGTAACCCACAATCTATCACAGCCAACAGACGTGCTGGATATGATCCTGATTCAAGAGGGATGCGGATGGTATTGCCTGATCCAGGCTGTGTCTTAGCATTCAATGGCATTGTCTAGTAACTCCTTGGCATTGTCTAGAAACTCTATATATATATATATATATAGTGTTATTTTCAGGAAAAGAGGACAAACTTTCTCAACTTTCTTTCATGTTCACCTTGTGTTCTAATGTGTCATCGACCAATTGTCTCCAATCTTATACGTACCTGCTTGTGGTACAACTAAACCCAGCCTCAAGGCAGCTGCTGTTATACAACTGCTCATCAGCTGTCCTACACTCTCAGCTAACTCAGGTTTACACTCAACTTGTACCTCATCATGGTACCAACACAGTACACCATAGTCTTCTCCATGTGTATACTTCTTACTCAACTCCTCACAGATATCATTGTACGCATGAGTCATCATGATAGCTTCATCACTTTGTAAGGCAGAGCATAACACTTTATGTTCTGAATCACAAGTTATTCTTCTACCATCCAACCCTGTAATCCAACCATTCCTAAACTCTATCACTCCAGGATATATCTTACTTTCCCTAGGTCTAGCATGGCTCCTCCATTCAGTATTCAGCTTATCAACTGTAGCCTTCATCCTAGGCAGCTGCTTAAAGAATATAGCTTTTGTCTGCTTACCTACTACGGCCCCCTGTCCTGTGATACTACCAATCTTAGCATCTCCTGCACCAAAGATTAGAGCGTAGAAGAATGTCTTAGCTTGGTCTATCGTTTCTAACCCAGCTGCTACACGGTTAGCCTCGTGTGCATTGCCAGCTAGTGTCTTGGCTGTGTACTCTGCATCCCCCATCCTATCACACAGCATACGCAACTGACAGCTGGCAGCATCAGCCCCTACCAACTTCCAACCTTCCCTAGCTGTGAAGCATGACCGTATAGGTTTACCAAAGAAGGAAGTAGGGCGAGGTACATTGACCAGTCCTTTGTGCCTTGCCCTAGCTGTCACTGTCAAACCTGTGACAACTGAAGGCATCCTACCATCCTCCCTCACACTGTCCCTCCAGCCCTCTAGGACGCTCCTCCAGTGCCTACACTGCACCCTACGTACCACTAGCCTACCTAAGCCACCCTTCACCCCATCGAAGGGGTCATCCTTGTTGAGCTTAGGACTAGTCTTCTCTCCTTTATCATTGTAGTTCCAGGCAACTGGGTTCCACCCTTGATCTCTTAAGAATGTCTTAATCTCATGACCAAGACTAACATCTACTTTCCTAAATGCGACTCTAGAGAAAGGACCAGCAATATGATCACTACCAATTCCATCACTAATGCAACGCTCAGATACACTACTAAGCTTTCCATCTTTGTTAAACGGTTTCCTAACGTACCCGTATACGCCTTTAACTTTGTTCTCCTTGGGTTCGCATAGAAATGGCAAGTGTGGTTCGGTTTTCTCATCTATCCTATCTATCCACTTGGTTAGTTGAGTGATGCTACGTTCTAGATGTGGGACATCAACTGTCCAACCATACTCGGCTTGCTTATGAAGGTTAGTAAACAGCTGCCCCGTAGCCTTGATAGCTGCACCCCACCCTTCATCCTTACCTTCATTCTGTAGTGCTGTCAGTATCTTATGTTGTATCTCTACATCTGTCTGGCATCTCTCCAGAATAAGAGGCGAGTAAGTAGCCCACTCTGTTTCTTCGACTTTTGTTTTACCCATACCGACTCGCCATCCCCATGCTTCAACACTATGCGGTCCAGCTTTACGGTTAACACAGTGGACAGGGAGTGTACGAAGGGGCCTTTGTAGTCTGGACATAATGAGAGTGTCAATGTGCTTCCCGCTATATCTATATTTAAATAGTCTGTTAAGAAGGGGCCAGTCATAAAAAGTACCTCCATGTGTTATGACAATATCAGCCCTGTCTAAGGCTGCCAGCATAGCTCCTATGTCAACAGGGCCATAAGATTCTACAGCTCCTGATGATATGTCTTTAGTCACACCACACCACACCTTAGTAGCATCAGCGAGTAACCCATTAGCTTCTAGATCGAACACTACACTCTTCATTAAGCACCCTCTCTATTTGTTCTAAATCATCTTGCATAAGTATAGATGGTGTTAAGTACGCTTTAACATAGTACTCACCTATTTTAGCAACACGATACACCTCATCAAGTCTATCTTCTAGTAACTTTATCTCGTCATAAGCTTCTTGTAAGTCACTATCAACCATCTGACTCTCCTCTCAAACTTTCTTTAAACCTAACTATAATCTTCTTAACATTCTGGACACTCTCAGGCAATTGCTCAGATATCTCCTTAGGATCTAGATCATTAAAGAGGTAGAGTTTTACGATGCGTTTATGAGTAGGATTAGACAACTCCTTGATCTTCTCTAGTACATAGGCTTTCTGATATCTAGACAACAGGCTAGCTGTCTCTGCCCTATTGTCCCGACTCTCAACATATTCTACTACCATACCATGTTTACTAATATCAGCCCATTTCTTACTGATGCAGTTGCGTAGTATTTGCAAGAGCCAATCATGAAGTGTAGCATCACTATCGTAACTTTCATAATACTTTAAAGCATTTACGTAAGTATCTTGAACTGCTTCCTCAGCATCAGCATGGTTGTGCAGAGAGGTGTAAGCCAAGCTTATTAGCTTTGATCTACTGTCTCGATAGTGCTGCTCAATTGCTCTATAGAATTTATCCTTCCTTCGTCTCTTCTCACTGCGTCTAGCATCTGCTTCCCACTCTGGGTCATATGTTATGGGCATTTTATTTACCGTTATCCCACCATATCTTCATACCCTCAAAGATCCCAATCATGGCGTTGATATTCTCTGGTGTTTCTATCATGACTCTTCCTTAATTTCGTTAAACAAACCAGTCTTATGATCCCAGTACAAATTAACAACACCTGAGCTGCCGTGCTGTCTATCCTCCAACATTACTAACTGTCTCATATTCTGCTGCTCTAATGGCAGCTCAGGTGCTTTATTACCTTGTAGCCCTAGCATATACTGGCAGCTTCTCATCATACTCCTACTACCTGTAAACTGGTGAGACATAACACGTCCACCTCTCTCATGTGAGTCACCACTGTCAGGGGATTTGAGATGACAGAACATAAACACTGCTATCTCTCTCTCCTTAGCCAGCATAGCTATGTCTTGGGCTATGGCACCAAGCATGGTGTTAACGTCACTACTCCCCATGCCTAGAGTTAGGTTGGTGATAGGATCAATGAACACAATCTTAACACCAAACTCATTAATAGCTTCTTCAATGTCTTGCTTTAGGACAGCCCATTGCAACTCTTGGTACTGCTCAATCACATGACATCTGTCTTCAAGTAGTAAGTCAGCTTCATCCACATCATCAGGGTTGATAGGTATGTCAGCATCATACATGATCTTACCTACTGCCTTGCCGTACATATGCTTAGATGTATGCTTCAAGGCTTCTTCAGGTTTAGCTACCAAGATGTGTAGCTTGTGCTCAGTCATGAACCAGACAGCTAAGGCGTTGAGTAGGTCAGACTTACCCATCTTCACACCAGCACCTAGGTAATACACTTCACCCCACCTTAACCCCCTTGTCATCTGATCCAGCTTCTCGAAAGGCATACTCAACCCCCGTTTAACTGGAAGCTTCACGTCTTCAATGAAGTCTCTTATGTTACGGATGCGGGTGTTCTTAGGTTTAGCTGCTTGGAATACTAATGCTTTCCACAGTGCATCCTTGTGACCAGATACAAGGCAATCGTTAGGATCTTTCCCTGGAACCACAACAGATGTGGCTTTAGGGTAGGATTTGATTGCATCAGCAGTCGCCTTCTCTCCTGCTTCGTCCTGATCAAAGACCAGAACCACTTCCTTGAAGCTATTTCTAATGGCAGTAGCATTCTCAGTCAACCCCTTCCTTGCACTGCTTGAACCATTAACTAAACTAACAACTGCCGGAACCTGATGTCTATACTGCTCAGGTCCCTCCTTAATCTTACGCATCAACACTTGCCAGACAGTCATAGCATCTATCTCGCCTTCTGTTATGTACAGTCTCTTGCTGCCAGAAGTGATAGCTTCTCTCCAACCAAACAGATCAGCGCCTTTAGTAGAACCAATGGTGAACATCACCTTACCCTCTACAATACGGCATTTGTACCCTGATATAGGACCATTATCAGTTCTATATGGGTAAAAATGGGAAGTGATTGTAGAACCATCTTGCTCACTCAACCCCACCTTAACACCGAAGTGTTCTAGGGTTTGCTTGTTCAGATGCCTATCATGTAAGTTGGCTACAGGATAGGTTGATATGATGTCTAACTCTGCTTGAATTTGAGCAGGTGTTTTAACTTGGACTGGATGCTGTTTAGTCGGGGGGTTATCTCCATATGGGTCTGGTATATAAGTTCTACACGCAAAGCAGAAACCACTGTAAGCCCCATCCTCCTCAAACACCTGTAACCCATCACTGGACCCACAATCATGGTTTATCTTCTCTATACACTTTGACATATCTATCCTGCATTAAATGAAGCACATAAGACGTAGCTATTTACTAGCTTCTCTGTAGAAGCTGTACAGGGTCCGATTAACTCAACTGTCACGTCTTCTAGTTCTGGTACCCAGTCACTATTGACAATCCCGTCGTAGTTTTCTTTACCCCACCACTTTACACCATATCCAGAAGGGTGTGTAGCTTGTGCCTCTTCAGCTGTAGGGGCAACTACGACAGCTGAGTCGTATGTGTCATAACCTATATTCTTACTCTGAGATATCAGATACACGTTCATTTTCTCTCTCTCTCCTTCTCATATTTGTAGACAAGCCTGCTCAACCTATTAATCTCGTCAAGCAATGAATTACCTTCTTCCTGGCCTAATATCTTGCCACGCCTAACACACTCCATAGCAAAGTTGGCACCCTTACGCATGTCTTCTTCAGTCATTAACTATCCTCCAATACTATAGCCTTCAGTGTATCTATAGAGTCACGTAGTCCAGGAATATATCTAACATGATATCCTGTAGTGTCAGTCTCTCCTAAGTCTATTCTAAGCAATTCCTCTTTATTTGCTATTAACTCTAGCAAGGCGTTTAGCTGCCTTTCAGTCATCCTACAAACCTCTCTATAGTGAAGATAAAACACCCTATGTGTAACTCTCTGTACCAATAGGGAGTGGAAGGGAGGTTGCGCCTATAACGCAACCCCACTTTGTTAGTGATTGTCAAGCAGATAGTCATCGGGGATCGTCATAATCCTCTAATTCATCTTCCCACCAAGGTGTATCTTCATCATACGCTTCTTCATACGTATGCTCATAACCCTCACCGTACACACTCTGCTGGAACCACTCAGTACGTTCCTTGTCCGTCATACAATGCTCTGCTACTACTTCGTACTTACAGCACCTGCCTTTGGTGTTGTTGTAATCTGATGGTATGGATACAACGTCCCTGGGATTAATCTTAACGATAACCACACGTCCTTGTCTTCCGTAGTACGAACCAAGGTAGTCCATAGCACAGAAGTGAAGGCCATAGCTGCATGTCCTGTCTCTATTGTCATCAACTTCCCTCCGCTTAACTTCAACTGTCTTACCAATTGAGTTATCAATTGTCCGAGTGTAACAATCAAGATAGTTATCTGTAACCTTCTTGTATGCCAGGAAGCACCCATCTTCTGTGATAGGTAGCGCTCCATGCTCAAGGAATAAGTACAACTCCTTAACAGCTGTCATAGAAGGGTTAGACATTAGATTAGCTACAAACTTACGCATAGGGTCAATGTTAAAACCCTCTCTGTACATTTGCATGACACGACTAGCCAATGGTCCAGCCAACTCCTCATCACCAAGGTAGAGATGTCCATCACGCATCATGACATCACCATCACTCCACTCCTTGAGTGCCTTGGCTACGTCAATAGCATTAGCTGCCTTTTCAAACTCCTCGTCAATGATATGCTGCCTGATTTTGTTAGCATCAGGGTGTGTTGCACTGATGGTGTAGGTTTTCCCATCAAAGAACAAGGAGATTGTACGTTCAGTAAAGATATAAGCGTTACTCATTTGGTGTGTTCCTTCCTATATTCGGATATGATTAGATTAACTAGTGGATGTTCTGCTGATTTAGTGTAATTGTAATAACTACTAAACCTACCACATCTCCACTCAATACCAACCCTGAGTGTTGGGCAGTTCTCTAGTGCTTTCTCAATATCATCTTGTAACATCTTAGTCAATTGTGCTCCCCATCTACTAACCCTGTCTATTGCTCTAGTAGTATTAGATATACGCAAGGTGTCTAGTATTAGTGAGTTGTCACTTAGCAAAGTGGTGTCATTTGTTTCTTTGCTTCGTAATAGTGTAGCAAATCTCTCTCCTTTCTTTAACATCTTTTGTGTCTTAACACTTAACACTTCTCTCCAGTCTAAGTCTGACTGTCTTATAAAATGACCTAGTGTACTGTCATACATGTACCTTGTACACCATCCTTGATTGTTTGTCAACCCCCTATATCCTAAGTACTTAGTATTTAAGAATACTTTATGCTGGATCTCTTTACTCTTCTCCTTGATCAGATCAGCTAGTGGTATCCAATTGCTATCAAAGTCATCAATCAACTTGATGTTAGACTTAGGAACTGCATACACTGACATGGTATCGTCTATAGCTTTAACTCTCTTAAGCTGATCAAGCAGAGCTAGCAATGTGTCTTTACCAAAAGTAGCACCATTGATCTGAACTTCAAACCTGTTAGACTTGACATAGTACTTCTTAGATGTATTAGTAACTAAATCTACAACTACATTATTGTCTACTGTAGTCCAGTAATTACTACTAACTAAATACAAAGGAGTTGTACCGTAGTTAGTCCTAACACCCTTGACTTTGTCTGGCAGTTGATTAGGCAACTTACTAACATACTCTACATCAGCCCCCCATTCATCTTTAAACGCTTTAACAGCGTCTGCTAGGTCTACGTTAGGTGCTGGTGAGATAAGGATTATACCTTTATCATCGTTCCATTTACTATTCTCGAATAACCTAGCTCTCCACCTATGGTCATCACATGCTAAGAAGACAACACTACTCCAATTTATTCTAAACCTATTCTCCTTCCTAATACTCTGTGCCCTAGCACCTATTAAGCTATGAGGAGGTACTTTATCTAGCCTAAATAACGGTTTGTAAGGTATG
>Ga0255047_10002383_pt1 | contig 12445 bp, 20 predicted proteins | sample JV7_2_1_MG_FD_183640 | JGI IMG/M metagenome (GOLD analysis project Ga0255047, IMG submission 183640) | Seawater microbial communities from Jervis Inlet, British Columbia, Canada - JV7_2_1 | ecosystem: Environmental > Aquatic > Marine > Inlet | place: Canada: British Columbia | collected 2016-10-06
TCGAGTTTGTAAATAGTTTTTTGTTTCCTGATGTTGATATGCTTCTTTCTCTGCTCGGATGTTGTAGTAAGCTAGCGCACCATCGCGAAAGCGAATGTAATTCTTAATATAGTCGTAGGCATACATCAGAAAAAATCCCGCGAAGCATGTTTCGAGGAATTGTTGAAAATGGATAGTCTCGTGTTGCTTGGTCTTATCGCTTATCTCCCCTCTGCTGAATACGATAAAACCTAATGTGATTGCTCCGATGTTGATCGGTGCCACATAAGATAATATCTTTGGTATTCTGGAGTTCTCTATAAATATTGGTTTCCAATTTCTCATTCTTTAAATCCTCTTTATTTGTAAATAAAAGAAAGCCCCTCCAAAAGACTTCGGGCTGGACGGGGGGAAATGAAACAACCCACACACACCCAATGACCTTCGCAGGGGCTTTCTTTATTTATTTTTGCGCCAAGCGTAACTAATCCACTAAACGGCTTTCTTCTTGAGAAGAAATTGCTTCCGGCACCATACTCGCCGATGACGGCTTACCTACCGTAGCGGGTGTTGATAGCCGAATCGATAAGAAGTGAGGATCTCTCTTCAATTCCTCATCCATGCGTTCAAGAAAAATCCCTAACATTTTTAGTCGAATGCCTCGCTTTTCTTGATCATTTTTAAGTTTATGATAATACACGTTAGTGGACACGTCGATCTCATTGGAAATATCATTTCCCTCTTGCACTTTGGATTCATCTGTCAACTTCTTATCGAAGTGAGTAATTTCATCGAAAAGATCACCATGTGATCCCGGCTTAATCACATAGCCCCTCCCATAAAGGACACTAATTACACCAACCGCAAGGTGACTCATAAATTTCCCCACCGGGGATGATGGTGGCTTTGCCGTTTGGGTTTCTGCCCCCACCAGTGCAGCCGTTAAAACCTCTTGTGCAAACTTAAGCGCCTTTTGATCATAGGGACAACCAGGATCACTCATTTCCAAATAACCCAAACCTTCATTATAGAACTTTTCTAAGTCCTCCTTCTTGCACCCTTTATACCACTTAGCTTTATTACTTGCTGGTTGTGCGATTTGCTCTTGATAGGTTTGCAATAACAATTTTGCCACTAACTCATCATCGCCCATGCGGGAGATTGCATCTGCGTTTAGGATACGCGAGAGCCCAGGCTTTAAATTTTTAGATACATCCCTCACTACTTGAGCAATCGGGGTATCTCGGCAATTCCGCAATTCTTGAGGAACAAGCGCAACACCCGCATTTATACGTTCAAACGTCAAAGCCAGTTCAGGACGAGTCAAGCCCACAAGCTCTACCCATGGAAGCGTACAGTCCGTAAAGCGATCCTTGAGGCGTTGCGGTATTTGTTTATAAAATTTATTGATCAGTTCCACCGATTTTCCATCTGCGTCGGTAAACACACCAGTAACACTAATTTTATTGTTCATAAAATCCGCTATCGCCGCAAGCCGATTGCGCCCATCAAGGCCAGTAAATTTAAACCCCTGACCATTGAAAGACCTATAATAGTTTGCCGAGATTGTCTCTCCTCGCGCTTCACACGCATCCAAAGACTCTTCAATGTTCACCGCAATTATAGGTTGCAAGGCAAAACCTGCCGTCGCACTTGATAAAAACTGTGAACTTTGTGCTCGGGTCCAAACTGGTCTACGTTGTAGTCCGTCTGGGAACACTATCTGATTCGAAATCATCAAATCAGATACCTCTGGCAAAGAAACTTCTCTCACCATCTTTTTGCTAAAAAACGCCATATTTATTGGCTCCTTAAAAGCATTCTCGTTTTAGTTTCCTTTCCTTTTTTATTTTCAGAAAAGATTCGAGATTGCTGGTTATTCAGGTTGTCAATTGCAGATACCTTTGATCTAACTTATTGCTTCCCCTACTGTCTAAAAAGATTATCCTCCACTTGCTATACAACTGTCAAGTATTATTTTTGACCCTGGTGTTTTTTTTGTGTAAACAAAGTTAGTTCACTCAAGTCCGCGTGATAATGCATGTTATCTAAAAGCCTTACCAATGCGATGCTTTTTCTTATCTCCACCACTTGACCGATCCACGGTTGATCTCTAATGTTTAATGTTACCATTGAATTAAGTTTTATCATTTTATTTTTTGTTGCTCGGTTTTGTTGTTGTTTGTTCATTTAATATCCATTCCAGTGCTCTTTTAAATCCTAACCAATAAAGAAAAACGCCTCTACGATCTTCCATCAGGTTTTCTACTTCCTGAAGTTTTTTCTTTATGTCAGTTTGTGATTTCACTCTTTATGCCAAAAATAAAATAGTTGTAAACATATATCCCAAGCCCACAAGCAAACACAAACCCGCAAGATCTTTAATCTTGTGTGTGGTGGTGTATTCACCTACCTCGAATCTATCAACTTCTTTCATTACCATTTGGTTTCACCTTCGAGCAATAACACTTTTTGATTAGAACCTAGATGAAACCACCGCTGATCATCCAAACGACGGACGCGCCAAACACGCTTAACCGATGCATATTCCGCACCACCATCGTCATGCCCGTCAACAACTTGTTTATTATCAATCAGGGTGCAGATCATGCCACTATTTGTTGTAATAGTGGCACCATCTTTAATTCTTTGAACGCTTATCATCGCGTCTTGTTTTTTCTGGCTTATTGGCATTGTCCAAACTCACTTTCTTTCCAATTATCAAGAGTGTCTTGAGGAATTGGTGTTACCTCGTTTTGAGACTTGGGATCAAAACCCTCTTTGCGTAACCACTGATTAATGTGCTTACTAGTTGTGACGGACCATTTGCGGTCAGTCTTATACGCTTGGTTTGAGCGAATCAATGCAACCGGGGTTTCGTAACTGTAAAGAACTTGGCACCCAAGATCCTGAACGAGTGTTTGATTTGAACCGTAATTTTTAACTTTCATCATTTTAGTGTGCTCCGTGTGTAGTTTCTTCATCAAAGTTGTAACCTGAATTTTCTTTCATTCGCCAATAAAGATCAAGCGCACAATCACGCAATCTCTTTTTAGTGGAAGTGGGATAAACCTCGTATCCCATATCTTTTACATACTCGTAAAGTTCCCACTTATCAGCATTTTTAATTTCTATTAGATTCATTTGTTTTCCTTTATTAGCCTTGAAAAACAAGCGAACCCCCAAGCGGCTAAAACTTGGGGGTTCGCTTACTTGGTTAGGAGTCGTCGGCAGTATCTCCGACAATTTGGGCAATATAGCCACCAAAGTTTAAGTTTTCGGTGACATCCGTTGACCAAAGTTGTTTGACCACTTCAGGACTAACGTTAGTTAGTTTCTCCCATGCCTTCATAGCAAGTTCAGCCTGAATGGAATAAATAAATTTGGCAAGGTGAGTAATTTGTTCAGTCGAAAGACCGTTTTTTAATTCCTCACTTGCAGCGAGTTTGTCAATCATAGCGTTAGAATCATTGACTTGAAATTTCTTAATCAAGTTTTGTTTCTTACCCGCCAAAACATCCTTGACGCTAACTTGAGTCTCATACTTTTCAACATAATCCTTGAAAGCAATTGACGCTTCTTGGCCAATGAAACCCTCACCAATGAAATAAAGAGTCATCGGAAGTTTTCCATCTTCACACTCAAGCAAATTCACACCCGCTTGATCAGAATCTTGAATACACTTATCAAAGTGATGCCAAGAACGACGAGAAGGATAAACTTTATTAGGGTCAATTTCGCCCTTATGTTCTAGGTGATCTTTATTATCGTTAATGAAATTCCAGACCATATCAGTCAAGCGACCTTGACCCCAATCTAGCCAATCACTAACCGTAGGCTCAAGATTGACATGCCACCAACGATCATGTTCAGCCGGATCAAGCTCAGAGACTTGATAGGCATTGTTTTCATCGTGACTACCACCGTTGACCATCGCAACAATGACGGTATCAGGGTGAAGCGTATGACCGGCGATTTTACGACTGTCGGTCAATTCCATTAGAGATTGACGCACATCATTATTAGCGCGATCAACTTCATCAAAAAACATAATGCAAGGTTCGTTGCAAGCACGAGCGAACCAACCCATTGGCGCAAAAGTAGTTATGCGACCATAGTCAGAGTCTTGAGGCTCTGGAACACCGATAACATCACCGGTATCCGCCATTTGACTGGCTCGACGTTCGATGACTGGATAAACATATTTCGGATCTTCAAGACCGAGAATGCTAGCGAGTTTGTCCGCTAATTGATAAACAATAGCGGACTTGCCGATACCATGGGCTCCATGTCCCATAATTGGTTTGCGTGTCCGCAAGATATGTGGCGCAACCTGCGCGAATTGTGAAAAACTGATTCCTTGTGTAGCCATGTGTATTGTCTCCTTAACCTTACAACCTATCTTCTCATGGTTGTGTGTGACTTGTCAATTAAATAATTCATCTTGATGTCGATTTTCGTGTAAACCCTTAGCCCTCTAGCCCTAATTGACGATTGACCGACAAATCGCCAGATTTCCATTCAGCCGAAAAGACACTTTCGATCTTTGACGCATCCACCGGACACCCCATTTTCCAAAATCCGTTTTTACACTCGTCAGAGTTAGGGGCAACATGCTGAAACTCACGCGGAAGACTCAAATGGGTTTTTTTGCCATTTGGAAAGCGTACCCGCAAACAAGCTTGGTTTCGCCCCAAGTATTTATCGGAATTAGCCAAGTTACTATTAAGGTTCCGCTCGGCAAAACCAATGACCATCGCAAGGTTGCCAAAAGCCTGTCTTTGCCGTTCTAGCTGGCTTTGGCGATAGTCTAGCCCCCGATCTCCATAAATTTCTTCAGGAAGGATAAGCTCAAGCAACGCGCCCGGATAAAGCCCGAATTCTTTGCAACCCTCAATAAATGCCTTAGCAAATTTCTTGTTTTTGACTCGGTACTCTACACGATCAAATTTAAGGGTCGTACAAGTTTTCTTGTTGTGACCTGTTTCCTTACAATAAGAACATCGGCGGACTGTGGGTCCGCGTCGGGCCTTTTCTTTGGCTTTTCTTTCAGCCACTTGAGCTTGATATCCGTTAGGATTCTTCTGAATCTCCCTTCGAATCTCGGGGCAAGTGGGTCGCGTATGTCCGCGACCGTAGCAATATGAACAGTGTTTTCTTCCCATTGTTTAGTTTCTCCTTAACCTTACATAACAAGTTTACACCCGTTGTATGTAACCTGTCAATTAAATAAATGCAGTCTAATGTCGATTTTCGTGTAAACCCTACAAAAATTGGGGTTTGCGCTCTAGGTTGTGTGGTATTGTTAATCACTCTCGCCTTACATATATAATATAAGCACCAGAAAGAGGGTGACTATTATCGTTAACCCTTGGTAAAGTTCTTTTTTTTATTTTTCTGTGTTAACCCTAGGTGTTTGGGTAGGTCGCGAAAAATGATGATAAATTCTATTATAAGGATCACCACGGTGATCCCTAAAGCAATATAGATCTTTGTCATTATTTATTAAGTGCGTTTTCCGCTTCTTTTGATGTTTTATAATAACCAACCACTTGATTATTTTTATACGCCACCCATCGGTGTGTTAGGGCTTGCGAATGATTTCTATTGCGAGCAACAAACCGAACGCCTTCAGGAAGATTCCAAATTATTTTAGATGGTCGTGGTTTTCGGGGTCGTCCTCGACCTCGTTTTACTTCTGGATTATTCTTCTTCGCCAAAATCGCTCTCCTCATTATTCAATGCTAAAATCTCAATCAATCTCTTGAATCTTTCAAAACCAATCTGTTCTTCTTCATCATAACTTAGATAGACTTGATCCTCCATTTGTTCCAATTCTGATAGCTTGTCTCTCAGCTTTTTGCGCTGACGATATTCTTCTAGATCATAGACTTTCATAATAATAACATAGTGAAGTTCACCAGCCCACTATAATGTTTTTCGAGAATGTTTTTGCGCCACCTTACTTTTCCTGAATAATAAATAATCTTATCAATGTTTTTAGAATTGCGCCAACGTTGACCACCGTTATAACATCGATAAACCTTATCACCCTTACATTGTTTGAAGTTCTTCTTAAAGTATCTCAAGATATGGACACCAGCATGGATATTTGCGCGGCTGTCCATCATGGTTGCACGACACTTCTTGATGTTTTTAAACTTGAGGTTCTTCCACCACCAACGGCAATTCACCTGCATCAAACCAGAATCCTTAGTCCGCGAGAAGGCTTTTTCATTTAATCCTGATTCAGTAATAGCAATTGCTAAAAGCTGATATGGATCTTCCCCGTTTTCCACCGCATACTTGATGATCTCTTTGGCATTTTTCATTCGTGCCAAACTCCTTCTAAACCGGAGTGGATCTGATGGCTGTGGATTAGTCATCATTATTGCGCCCATAAGCGCGACAGTGGAAATCATTTAATCCTCGAATCCGGGGATATACCACGGGTTATCTGTATCATAAGTGTCGCGTTCCTCAGAATCTTCGCCTAGCCTTAAATCCCATTCAAAAACAATTTGCCCCTCCTGATCCATTCTATTCAACAATCCCTCTAAGTCTTCTCCATCGTCATCGGATAAGAGTTCATCTAGCTCGGCTTCATAGCCTTCAACAAGCATTGATACAACTTCGTCATAATGCTCGTCAGTCATTCCCTCTTTCATTTCTCGCAAGTTCCGCCAACCCTCGGTCACGGTTAAAGTCTCTTTTTTAAATTCGACACATATTAAACACATTTTCTCTATCACTCCTTTAAGTGTTGTTTATTATATTACAGGTATATTACTTATCCTGTCAACAACTAAATACAAATGTTTTGGAAGATATTCCTTAATAATTCAGTATATCGCACTGGATCAGGCGGATAAATGTTAATTAATCTATCAACTTCATTATTAACAATGTCATTCCACATTTGAAAATAATTATTATTTGTTATTATATAGGTTTCGTACATGTCACCAGGAGAACACTCACCAACACTACAATTTAATGCTTGGGCTTGAACGTGAGCTTCTGTTGTGGACCCCCATGTTTGTGCGGGTTCGTCGGTGATCATAATAATATAAGGATAGGCATCAGTGCGCCAGCTAATTCCAACAGGATCGCTAGGGTCTGTTAAAGAATCCATTACATCCCAACTTGGCTCATTACCTCCACCATTACATGACATATTCAATAGTGCTGCTCGAAAGGATGCAACATCCACCAGTGAAGGTTGCGAGCGCAATTCATAACGTGCTGATGAATTGGTTTGGTACTGGCCGGGAAATGAAACAAGAGCAAATCTGTGCTCAGTGTTTTGAAACTGTGAAATGTATTGTGTTATTCCTTGTGTTAGTGCTGCGATAAACGGGCACATTGAACCAGAAATGTCTATCACAAAAACCATATCAACTTTGGCGTGAGGATTTAAATCTTCGTCGATTGCCCCATCGCAATCATTATCCAAATGATCACAAATTTCGAGTTGTGGAGATACAGCGCCAATACAATCAGACCACACGCCTAGTGTGCAAGAACTAGTTCCAACGCGACATTCGCCAATTCCAGCAGTCGCAGTATTTCCACAGGTCATTCCCATTCCGTCTATAGTACCATCACAATCATCATCCCAGTTGTTGCATGTTTCTGGTGTTATGTTATAGAAATAGCATGGACCCCATGCACCATACTCATCGCACAACTCAACTCCAACACCACAATTAACAGGCGTATTTGTAACAGGATCAAGTATATTTTGATTACATGTGCGAGCTTGACCAAGCACACAACTGCACCCCTCGTCAACTACACCATCGCAATCATTATCAATCATATCACAAAGTTCTGCCGTGGGCTGGACTGCATCGCAATTTACCCACGCACCACTTGAACATTCCTCAACGCCGGAGCCACAGGCACTAGCACATCTGCGTATCAACCCTTCATCCACTGCGCCATCACAGTCGTTGTCCGCACCATCGCAGGTTTCGGCTTCGGGATAGATCGCATCAATACATTTTGATTCTCCGCTATCACACAGCACTCTTCCAAATGCACAAATTCCTACTGCTTGAGATGGTCCGCAAGTTGTTCGCCTTATATCATCAACTGTCCCGTTACAGTCATCGTCAATTTCGTTACATGTTTCCGCAGTGGGAAGTGTTTGATTATTGCACGGGCCCCAACTACCATCAATACAAAATTGCTGCCCTTGTTGGCATATTGAATCTCCACCGAATACAGCCAGCGTCGGACCTCGCCAACAACTTAAAGGCGCGAGGGCTTCGTCGATCTCATCGTTACAATCATTGTCACGCCCATCGCAAACTTCTGTTGCTGTTGGATTTACTGATTTTCGTAAATCGTCACAATCGCCACCGCAGGAAGTATAGCCATCGTTGTCAAAATCAAATCCTTCATCAACCTCTCCATCACAATCATTATCTAAATCGTCGCAGATTTCTTCAGCGGGAGAAACAAAGCCCGCACAAGTTTCCACGCCTTCGTCGTCACACTCAATTGTTCCAAATTGGCAAACGCCTGTTTTATAAATATCATGATCTTTGAGGTTGTCGGCTAAAATGACTGTGCCGTTGTTGGTGATACCGCAGGGTCGGTTGAGATGGCAAACTTTGGCTATACCACTGCCGTCATCGCAAGACGAGCACCCTTGAAGAATGGTCGCTACCGCGATGGAAAATAGAAAAACTTTGTAATAGGAAAACTTAATCCCCACACTATACTTATATCATATAAAAGGAAAAGGATAAAGTATTTTTATCTGCTTACCCGAAACTTGAACCGCATCCACAGGTTTTAGTAGCATTAGGATTGATAAACTTAAAGCCCATTCCCATCAAACTGGTTACATAATCTATGGTAGTTCCCTCAAGGTGCATCGCAGACATGGGGTCTAGATAGACAACAAGTCCATCAAAATTCATAATAAAATCATTTTCTTTTGATCCAGTAAAGTCTAGAACGTAAGAAAGTCCAGCGCATCCCCCGCCGCGCACCATAACACGCAAGTTTTCTCCTGGCTCTAAGGGCTCAGACACAATAGCCTCTTTAGCCGCCTGAATCGCTTCATTAGTAAAAGATAGCGGCAACTCCTCATCATCGTCAAATTCTGTAAATTCTATTTCTTGGGTTTGCATTTATATCTCCAATCTGCAATAGCCGCTTTGATCGCATCTTCGGCGAGAACAGAGCAGTGGACTTTTACTGGGGGGAGCGATAGTTCTTCGACGATTTCTTTATTCGTGATCTTTTCTGCTTCTTCGACCGTTTTGGATTTGACCCACATAGTAATAAGAGAGGAACTAGCAATAGCAGAGCCACACCCAAAAGTTTTAAACTTAGCATCTTCGATTATCCCTTGGTCATTTACTTTAATTTGAAGGCGCATTACATCGCCACACGAGGGGGCACCAACCAAGCCGGTTCCAACATCAGGGGCATCTTTATCTAAGGTGCCCACATTTTGTGGGTTCTCAAAATGTTCTATTACTTCTTTTGTATAAGCCATCTTTATAATTATAGCCTATCTCATAAAAAGAAGTCAAGTGTTTTATTTTTTAGATTTTATTCTAACCCGCACGGGGTTACTATCGAAAGCCACTCATTCTTCAAGTTGAGATTCGCTAAAATATCTTTTATCATCAAGCTGTTTGATCAATTCGATTTCTTGAATCAATGCGCCCAACTCTGTCTGGTATTGTTCCCCTTCAGGTGTTTGTGGTTGCCAAGCTTCAAATAAATCCTGAAACTTATCAAGGATAAAAGCTTTCACTGTACCGACTGCTTGTCGTGAACCACTTCCCGATGGCTCGCCATACTGTGTTTGAGGAGTCCGAGAGATTTCCTCAAGTTCCTCTTTAATAATTTGTTTTAGTTTTTGTTTTGTAATTTTCATATGTATAGTTTTCCTTGTTGTTTTAGTTTATCAGTCATTTCTGAATTGTTCTTGCGGTATAGCATAGAGGTAGGTTTGTGATTCCACTCGCCGCCACCTTTCTCAGCCCACTTGATAGAAGATAATTGAGTGCAGTTGTCTTCATCCTCGGGTGTTAAACTATTTTCCAAATCGTCAAGCTGAACTTTCTCAACATCATCGCGTTGGTCCATATATCTTTTCCAAACCGCATAAGCATCTTCGCTTACCCCGTGGCGATCCGATACTAGACCACCCCCATTTTTGGTTGCGTACTCCATCGCTACATCATATAACATCGGACCCCAACCAGAACTTGCGCCGGTTGAAGAAACTTCAAATGCACCCATACAATCAAAGCCTTTGTTGTCTTTTCCATAAGGACGAATATACACAAAACCGTAAAACCATCCCCATTTGTCCCGCATCTTGTCCATATCTTTACGAACGTCTTCGCCAGTTTCTTCATCTACAAACATAAAAACAATATCACCGCCACCTTTGTCTTCGATTCTTACTTGAACGCCATCAGGTAAATCGGTGGGTTGTTTCATTCCTTCGTTAAGATAGTTGCGCCAGTTTTCAAATAAGAGTTTCACCGACCCATCTCCTGTATCATTGTCTTTATTGCCCCGTTCAAGCGGTTTCCTAATGTTTGTAAGTCTTTATTTCTGTAAGCATTTAATTCTGGTGGGACTTGTTTTGTTTCTTCCCAGTTCTCAACACTTTTTAATAAACTCTCAGATAAAGAAATTAATAATTGATAAGTTAATCTGCCAACTGCCATTACTTGTGGTGGAAAATCTGGTTCGGTTGCCTCAACCTTATCTAATCGTGCTAGTTTATCCTGTGCGTTTTCAATAAGTTTTGGTGCTTTCTCTCGTATGTCGGCAACCATTTTTTCATTTGCTTCTCTAATTCGGTCTTGGAACTGAGGCTTGTATTGTTCGATGTCATTGATTTGCCGTGTATAAACCTCGCGTTGGTATTCTTTGAGTGCTTTCATGATGATTCCGATTTCTTCTGTTAGGTGTTCAGTTTCCCCATAAACCATTCCTTCCCATTCGGTCTTGTCCATGTCTCCTGCCAAGGAGCCAATGCGTTTTCCAAGCGATCCCAAAATACAATGTGCTGCTTCTGCTATGTTTGATGCCGCCACTTCATATTCGGTCGTGGCAAGAAAAGCACCACCCGAAGGTATTCCGCCATAAATCCCGCCGCGAATAGGACAGCCCATACCTTCTTCTTCGTTAAGATAGTTGCGCCAGTTTTCAAATAAGAGTTTCATAAATTATTTTGGTGCGGCGAGCATATCCTTTAGGCTTGGCCAAAATGTGGCAGCTAAATAAGCTTTCACTTCACCAGCCTTCACTGCTGCAAGGAGCGATTCAAAACCCGCGAAAGCGGTGTCGCCTGACTTTGCGGCTGATGCAGCACCGACTCCTGAATATATCATTAGAAAAGCGATCAAGAGGTGAAACAATAAATCAGTAGCTTGTTTTGCTTTGGTTTCATCTTTAATTCTCAAAACCTTCTCGACAAAAAACCTAATAGGCTTGTGAAATAGGTGATGAAACTTATCTGCATAATGATTAATCTTTTCTGCTACTTTTTCAATGCCTAGATCTTTTCCTGTCCAACCTTTCACGGCGTTCCCAAATACTTTCGCAATACCTGTGAAAAGTTTCACAATCGCGGGGGCAGCAAGAGTAACACCAAGCGCAAACAAGACGCCTTCATCAAGCTGTTGTTCTGCTTCTATTTCTTGCGCGATCTCCTCCGTAGTATCACCCACATCATCGCCAAAAAGTCCAGCGATCTTTCCAAAAGTCTTTTCTAAAAAGCGATCAAACGCTTCTTCTTCTTCGGCTTCGTTAATATAACCTCGCCATTGTTCCATTAAAAGTTTCATAATATCAACGATAAAATCTCCTCTTTCTCTTATAGTCCCGAATAATGTCTCCTAAAACTTCGTCGTCGATGGCTTGAAATTTATCCCAAGGGATTTCTTGGTTTGCCCTTACGGTTTCAATAGATAAGTCTTCGGGATTTAAGCTTCCCTGTTTAACTAAATCATCAATCTCATCGGCAAGCTGTCGTTGGACCTTCGCCTTGTCCATAGCACCTCCGTATCCTGCGGGTGTGTCTGGTTCATCCGGTATACCTCCGTAATAAGCTTCCTTTAAATACTTCCGCCAACTTTCAAATAAAATTTTCACCTGTCTCTTACCTCCGTGTGACCCACCTTTGTAATTAGTCCCGCTGGTGCTGCGGGTTTCTTTTCGGATGTGCCATCTGCTTTAATAACTTTGAATGGCGCGACAACATAACCTTCTGGGTTCACCCGCTTCACCATATATGAATTTCGCCTTTTAGTTCCTATCTTGATTACGTGTTTGATGAGCGCATTTTTGGCTTTGTTGATCACTCTATAAACTTGCTTGCTCCGTCCAATAATAAATTCATCACCTTGATCTAATGCTGCTAAAGCATCACCATCGGGATCGCTTTCCTCATCCTCAACATCAAAACCAAATCCTTCCA
>Ga0255047_10002384_pt1 | contig 12444 bp, 21 predicted proteins | sample JV7_2_1_MG_FD_183640 | JGI IMG/M metagenome (GOLD analysis project Ga0255047, IMG submission 183640) | Seawater microbial communities from Jervis Inlet, British Columbia, Canada - JV7_2_1 | ecosystem: Environmental > Aquatic > Marine > Inlet | place: Canada: British Columbia | collected 2016-10-06
ATAGTTGCAACTTGAGAGTGCTGTAATATTTGATAGCTTCTAAGATGTCACCTGCTGAAGAAAACGAGATGTCCATAATATCAGCCGTAAACTTATCCTCAATCTCAGTGATATAGTTTCCCTCTTGCGCTGTCATGACTTGACGTGCTGCGCGTCTAATTGTCGCCTTTGCTGTGCTGTCCAACTCGTCCTTAACGATAAACTTTACATGGCCCGCGCTGTGTTCAAAGCCCATGCCCTGAATCAGCTGTAAAGCAAAATAGTGGCGCTCTAACCGCCATAATGCCTCTAATGGGCTTAATCCTTCAGGGTTGTTAGGGTCGCCAAAAGTCAAATGTATACAACGTTCGGCCGGCAACAGTATGCGAGGATGCGGGCTGTCTTGCTGCCATAGTCCTAATACCCGACCTGTTTTGTCGTCAAGTTCCCATGAATCAAATGATGAATGATCGCGGAAGGCAAGGCGACGAACACCAATTAAGCCATCGCTGTATTGACTTTTCCAGGGGTCGTTTTCATCTGGTGCTGACCAGTTAGGTGAACGAACACCGGCGACAATTTCAAACAATGACCAGCCCCAAAAAGCCGTATCGACGACAGTTTCCCAAAACGGACGCTGTCCGCCTTCAATGTCGTCTATAACCTCATTTAAAAAGATGTTTATTCTTTGGTCGCCTGGGGTCGCGTCTGTTGGCAACTCGTACCGCGATGTTTGACTTCCAGCCCATGACCTGAAATGACCTGAACTAATAACAGTTTCAGGGTCCGACCTTAGCAATCGACTATAAATGTCGTAAACATCGGGCCAAAATAGGCGCGTGTTATATGCCTCTTGAATATAGCCACCGTATGCTTCGATTCCTGCTGAACCCATTTCTTCAAATGGTTCGGCCTCTTTCTCTTTCTGTCCGTTTTTAGTAGGTGCAAACATAATCAGCTCCAAACGCTATCATAATCGTCTATCGTGCCTAGTCCGTCAATCGAGGACCAATCTATTCCCGTTTCAGGTTGTAGCCATGCTAACATGATAGCCTCGCCAACATCTGGCGAACGACCCAACCTTGCCTTAATTTTATCTTTTGATTCTATCTGAATCACACCACCGGCCGCTGGCGTGTACTGAGCTGCACACAAATCAGATACTATTTCATTACCTGGTGGAAGTGCCAACCCCGAACCGGTTGAGGGGTCCAACGCTTCACGTAGCCGCCAATGATACTCTGCCCTCATGTTCCTCATGGTTAGTATTGGCTGGCTATTGCGCCGTTCTTTTACCGCATACGTTGACTTTTTAGAAGCATTGACAGCGTTTGCTATTCCAGGCCACATAGCCTTTGAGCTATCGTAGCATGACGTACCAACGCCTATCACGTCAATGTTGATATAACCGACCACCCCCCGCTCATTCTCAAGGTCATTGGCAATTATAGCCGCTGCTTTGGGGCCATCTTCAACTTCAACGCCTGGAACGGCCGTAACAGGTGCGAACCATGCGCCGTAACGTTTTGATATGACTAGCTTATCACGCCCGCCTCTTGCAACGTCAACGCCAACGCCGCTTAAGGGTGTACTTGGCTTTTCCATGTTTAACCAACGTTGTTGGGCCAGCTTGACCCAAGCGGTGGGGATAACTTGCCAGGGGTTTGCCGTTGCTGAAGCTGCAAAGTTTCCATATAGCAATTGAGAACGCAACGGTTCAGGCATGGCGTTCAATACGCTTCTATAATTTGTGTTAGCTAGATGCGGATTGTCATCAAGTTTGGCCGGTATAAATGTCCTGCTTAATGGCTTGATTGTCTCGCCCTGCTCTGTCGTCAATGGGTCGCCGCTTTGCACTTCGGTTTCATTGCCGTCTATGGTTGCGAACCATCGCAATTCACCAGGAGCAGCGGGATTAGGGTGGCTGTACTGGTCAGGGAACAGAAAGGCAATCCAGGGCATAAAGTAATCTATAACCCATGAACCGCTATCATCAACCGGTGGATTAAATGTCATCACAACACGGCATCGCTGACCCTGAATTGTGGACCGGTTCCAGCCTATGATAAATTGAAATTGCGACTTGCTAAATTCTGTCACTTCGTCGAATACGTACAAATCACGTGGTCGCCCTCTTTGGTCGCTTTTGTTTTTCTCATGCTGGCATGATTCAAACTCAACTTGTCTACCCCCTGATAACCGCCAACGGTGTAATGATTCGTTAAATGAATACTTGCGATCGGTTTGTTCTGGTTCAAATATCTCTCTCGACCGCTCGATTGTCTCTCTCAAATTTTTAAATACACGTCTAAGGATAACGCTTTTTTTATGGTGCATTGCTGCCAACCCTAAACCTAAATCAGTTTTACCACCACCAGCCGCGCCGCCATAACCTAGAATATCGGCCTTTGATTCAACTGCTAATCTTTGAGGGTTGGGTAGTCCTGCTTCGTTGTCAGGGTTGGGTAGCCATAGAGGTACGCTATTATTTTGAATAGCGTCACCAAACGAGAATAAACCAGTGCTTACTTTGGGGATTTTAATCAATGGCTGCATTTGACATAGCCTCAAGTAATCTAATTGACTTATCTGTCATAACGCCATACAAAACGGCTAAATCGGATGCCGTTTGTTTTTTTAGCCATTGCACGTCTTTTGTAAATTCTGATTGCGCTTTTATGGCTTCTAAGTTGGTGAATAAAACGTCTATCAACAATACACCTATCTCATCGGCCTTTTTTTGGGTCGCTTTTTTTACCGACCCCTTCTTATTTTTCCATGAGCTGACTGTGCCTTTTGGTATATCGTACTCTTTGGCGACCGACGATATAGATTGACCAGTAAGAAGAGCCGCCATAACCGCCGCTTTGACTTCCGGTGAATATTTACTCATTTCAAACGACCACCATAATTATCATTTTCTACCGTCTCGACAGTAACAATTAGCCGCTTACCGCGCATCAGCAACAACTTTGCACCCTCGCCGATGTCTATCTCGGGTATATCAAATTGCACTCGCATACCATCACCACCGGTTTTTATGCCTGACATGATAGGAGGTATCGAAGCGTTAAAGGTTGCCTTTGTCATCCTATAGGCCGTTTATCCATTTATGCCATCTCTTGCCCTTAACCGGAGGCAAGTCATTTATCCATGAAAAATACACTTTAACACGGAAGATAAAAGAATCAATTAGCTTTTGCATTTTAGCCTTAGTCGTCACTATTCTTAACCCGCAAATATTCAGCCTGACTAAGTGCGAACACCATAATAAACGTATTCACAATATGATCAGCGGCTAACATTTCAGGTTGCAATTGTCCCTGAGCAACTGCTAAAACTATGGCATAAAATGTACTAACGGCAACAGTCAGAACAATTGCCAATCGGCCGCTAACATTCGATTGAGACTTAATCCAACTAACAACACGAGTAACACCGCCCACCCCAACGAACAAACTTACTAGCCATCCGGCTGCCGCAACATAGTCAAAAGTTTCTACTGACAATTCCATTTAATGCCCCTTTAATTACATTTATTATATCTGACAAGAACCTACTCAATCGCGTAATCGTCCATCCATATCTTAACAGCATCCATACCAGAAATGCCTACGTCTCTACCGTGTTTGCCAGATGTGGCATGAGCGATTAGCCTAATAGCGCAAAAGTAAACTAATGTCTTGGGTGCCATAAAACTCAATCTTTGCCAAAAGTAAATCATTTAATGCCCCTTTAATTATTAGCTACTCGTAATATACCTGTAAAGTATTATACTTTTCCATTATAACATAATTGTCAAGGCAACAAAAAAGCCCGCTTGTTAGGCGGGCTTTGGGAGGAGGTTGTTAAGTTTTAGATGTTTTCCCACGTTGCGCGAGTGCCGTTCGAGAATGTTATCACGCCTGTCTCGTGGTCCACCAATTCCAAGAGGCTTTTTCGATGGGCCATTATCGCCATATGATGATCTTTGTCATGAGCCAAGGTAGATTTATTTTCATATACAAAATGTTGCGCCGTTGATTTATCCTCTAATCGTCTGCGTAATCGCCAGCTATCTCCACTCCATCCGCTTTTTGCTATTACTGTGTAATTCATTTCGTACTCATCCTTGACCACAACTCTTGGCGGCCGTCTAGTGCTTTGTCGATTAGTTGGTCTGTTGACGCTTTCTTTATCGCCTCAGCCATCAAATGTTTAACCATGCCGCTCATTGTGCGGTTCTGGCTTTTGGCCAATTGCTTAAAGTTGGCTTTTAGCTCGTCGTCAATCCGTATCTCTATTTTTGCCATTGTTAGTCCCGTTGCCGGTTATGATGCCACCGGCGAGGCCTTGAAGGTTGATTAAACATCACCCCAGAATTTTGATGCTGACCATGCCTCGAAAGAGGTTTCTGTTGATTCGCCGCGCTGGGCAGTTGCATAACCGATTAAATAACCGGTTCGGTACACACTATCAAAGTGTTCCTGACCAGCCCACTTATTGCCGCGCTCTTTTCGTAAATCGTCAGCGCCGTTGTGAAAACCGCCATTAAAGCGCATCTGAGGTTCGGATTGTGGTGTGCTGGTTAAGTTGGTCATGGTGTACCCCTTGCCTTCCGGCGGTTAAGTCGAGCGGTTAATTCCGCTCAATCAATACAAGTATTATAGTACATCGTCATGACGATGTCAAGCATTTATAACATATTGGTTGAACTTGGTTGGCAACAAAAAAGCCCGCTTGTTAGGCGGGCTTTGGGAGGAGGTTGTTATTCTATTTAGTTATAGTAACTTGCAAGCCAATCAACAATATCATCAACGTCAGCATCATTCAACCATTCTTGGTGCTCATCAGCATTGTACCAATCTGCGAGCAATTCAGCCTTAATAGTCTCATCATCTGCGCTTGGGTCTACATCGTTGTTGAATTTGCGGATTACGTTTTCTAATTTGTCTTGTTCCATTTTGAATTTCGTTGTCTGTTGTCCTTTGTCTAATTCGCTAATAATTAAATGTTTAACCATGCCGGTCATTGTGCGGTTATGGTTTTGGGCCAACTGTTTGAAGTTGGCTTTTAGCTCGTCGTCAATTCTGACAATCAGGTTTGTTTTTGCCATTAGTTATTCTCCAGATGCTCAATTGCTTCTACCCTGGCAATTTGCAGACTATCAGCCTCAAAGCTCTCAGTTTCCCAATACAGCCCGTTTGAATCTACGCCACTCAATGTCCATTTGCCATTCAAGCAAGTCAGGGGCTGGTCAATCACTTGGTCCCAGTTAAAAACAGCGCTCTTTTCTGCTAATAGGTTTTTTAGTTGCTTTTTGTCTTTCATCATTGCCTTGAATCTGCTTGCCATTGTCCGTTTCCTTTGTTGTTATTTGTCTACTCAATCGATACAAGTAGTATATACATTGTATATACAATTGTCAAGCATTTATAACAAATTGGTTAATATTGGTTGGCAACAAAAAAGCCCGTTGCCGTTACGGGCTTCCTTGCAATTTTGAGAGATTGTCATTGTACAATAAAAATACCCGCTAACCAAATGGTTAACGGGTAAAGGGTAGGATGGACAGCAATAAAAGACAAGACAAGGTATTATAAATTATTTTGTATTCATTCGCAATACCTCCCCCCATACTAGACCGCCCAATATCTTTGCTGTAAATTGGCCCAGCACAATCCAGGGATGCGAACCACCAAAGGCAAGGAACGGAAATACTAAACTATCAACCATTGCCGCCGGTATGTTACTGCCGTTAATTTGCAGCCGTTTTGATTTACCGGACAGCAACTGATAAATAATCGCATCGACTAAACCCGCCGCCAAGAACGCCACAAATGAAGCAATAGCTATTTGCCCAGCATTCCGATTGAGTAGCCAGGACAACAACGAGCCAGCTAAAATTAAGCCAATCATCTTAATGACTAGGTTGTCATTGTTCCATTTGTCATGTAATTTGTCTCGTGCTGTCAAGTCAAGACCAATGAATAAAAAGGCGTTTATAATGGTTGCATTTGGTCCGAGTGCAACAACTGACAAATTGGCGGCAACGATGGCCGCCAGATACAAGATAATATAAATCATAATAATCTCCTTGTTTGTTTACGTGCCATGCACCACGCAATTGCAAAAGTTAAATTCTCAATCTGTCTCAACCTTGACATGGATATAGTAGTACCGTCCACACTGTCAGCATACCAAAAGCGCCGTATTCTTAGCGGTGTATTAACCCGCCCAACATGTACCCATTTACCGCGCCGTTGTGCCTCGACAATCCACTTTGGCGATTCTTTCAGCTTAAAATGATTATCGCCACCGATAAAAAGACAATCAAACTCGGACCAGGGTATCTTGATATCTTTCATACCGTTTTGAGCTACAAAGCATTTTTTATACCCTGGCTGAACCACATCTTTGAACGCGTGCCACTTTTCAAGCGTTGCCACCGCATCACCAACGACATCAGGTACAACGACACCTAAGCAATTATGACCATATGGCTGTAAGTTTTTCATGGCTTTAATCCATTTATCGGCGTTAAATTTGCCAGCAAATTCGCCATTGTCAAGCATCCACGGCCGTCCAATAGCAAGTGCTTTCTTTTCCATACGACCGGCAAGCGAAGACATAGCGCCGTAATAACTATGATACTTTTTCGGTATTCGTTCGTAAGGTGTTGCTAAATAAATCATGATTATTAAGTTTGGCCCATGCTATCCTGACAATTTGCCGCCATGACAAGTTGTTGGCAAATTCCGCGAATCGACATTCTGGGCATTCGTTCAAAGGTTGATAAATTTCTGTACATTGGAAACATGGTTTTTTAGTCATTTTGGCATTGCCTCCAGCACCGGTAGCAACTCAGGATTATTTGCCACTACTGAACCCTTAACACTTGAGTAGCCTGGAAAGATTGCCACTATTGCCGGTTTGCCCTCGTGTGTAGTGTTTGCCACTATTGCCACTACGCCTTTGTCACGCTCTAATTGTTTGGTTCTGGCTAGGATATACGTTATCCCTTCGTGTTTTTCCATGCTCTCGAAATAGTTGTCTGTCTCGACTTTCTCCCATTGCTGCTTTTTCTTCGTGCTTTTTGACATATTTGCTACCTCTTAGATATGATTTGTTACCGTTTTTATTTATCCGCACCATAGACTTGCCACTACTATCTTTCTTTTGCCACCGCCACCGATAACGCCCGTTACTGTTCAATTCGAGCCGCCAGCTTTTTGCCACTACGCCAACCTCGTCAAGCGGGCCAATTGCCACTACTGGCAAATCATCATCCAATAGTGGCAAATTATCGTTGTGCGGCGGCTGTGCTAATTTGGGCGATCACTACTTTCCCACAAATCATTGTTCGTTGTTTTGCCGTTGCTATCCTCGTTCACTTGCCAAGCTAAAGGCGATTCACCATCGGCATAAATAACGGGTGACACATTAACCGCCCTGCCCTCTTGTGAACTTTGTCCAGTTATTTGAGTGTGTACTCGCTGCGCCTTGTTCGTACTTGTCGCGGCGACATCAGCGAGTAATTTAGTATAGGCCTCTTCTAATGATTGCTTACCCGTTATCATGTGAAAGTCGCGTTGTAGGCGGTTAATATCGGCCTCATGCTGACCATTGGCTATAATGTCTTGTATGCTAGGGTTTAACAAAATAGTGGCAACTGTCGCCAAACTGGACACAACAAACGCCATAATGATTAAACCAGATCCAAGTAGCTGAGTACCAGATATAACAACTTCTGGCATAATGTCACGCAACGAGGACAATAAAATAATACCGACTACACTGGCCCCAATGCTACCAAAAAAGCAAAAGGCGGTTTGCAGTACAATGGTAACTCGTTGCGGTACTGTTTCAGCAATCCAAATCAATGACATAATGCCAACAATGAAACCACCGTCTAACAAAACCACGGCAGCAATACCACTCATTGCGGCGGCGGCATCTTCGCCAAACACTGAACCAAGCAAAAATCCGCCTATGACATCATAGCCAAACGAGAACGTGAACACTATATTGATTATTTCAGCAACCAAAACAAATAAGGCTGCGAAGATTGCCACAATTGAACGTGCAAAACTTGTATCTCTATTAAACATTTCTCTTACACTCCTATAACAAAAAACCCCTAACAATTAGTAGGGGTTGGGGCGTTCTGTGTTATTATATTGTTGGCTGCCATATGCCCCTAACATTTGGTAGCTAGTCTCAGGCTAGACACCTGAGACTTTTTTATTATAGCATAGTTGGGTAATGGTCGTCTATCGTTCAATCGTTCGGAAAAGTAGCCGGGTTGGGGATGCGATAACATTCAACCCGGCTTGTGATGTTCAGCGTTTAAATCCGTTGCACCTCCTTGATTGTTGATGAGCTAAATAAGTCACAATAAAATACTAGGTGAATAAATTAGAATAATCGTTGTGATCTTGTTTGGCGACAATAGACAATTCGCTGCTGATGTTTGGTGACAGCCATAATGATTCTATTGACGATTTGCCGCTATTGGATAATGTCCGTTTGGTTACGTGCGTCCAATCAGCATACAATTCTTGGTACAATTCGCAATCGTAACCAGATAAAACAACCATGCCCTTTACGGCCGTTAACTTGTCGGCTAAACCAATATGTTCATTGTCCGTTTGCAGTTCGCACAAATAACGATTGCCGGTTCTGGTTGACTTTGGATAGGGTGGGTCCACATAGAACAATGCTTTTTTATTATCGTATCTGTCTATCACGCCTTCATAGCTATCACTTTCAATCTGTACGCCGTGAAAACGGCTTGCTACCCTGTCGATATGACCGCCGGTTATTAGTTCGTGAAATTCTTTATCCGGTGGTGTGTCCCTGCCCTTTAATGACTTTTGGAACCGACAACCAGTTGCGCCACTATGCCCGATTGCCATCCAACAAGCGACAAAAAAACGCCGCGCATCTTCCAGGCTGTCACCTGTCGCAACTGTTGATAAATTATATTCCTCTCTCGAGTACGGCGTATAATTCAACTGATGGGCCAACTCGTCTTTTCTATCTCGCAGCACTCTGAAAAAGTTTACAACGTTGCTATCTAAATCGTTATATGTTTCTAGTCTAGAACGAGGCTTTTGCAACAGCACCGAAGCCGCACCGCCGAACGGCTCTATATAACTGTCATGGTTTGGAAAGTGGCTGATTATCCATTTGCCTAATTTCCATTTGCCGCCAAAGTATCTCAGTGCCGGTCTGGTTAGTTGCTGGTTCATAATTCAATCCTTAAAACGGTGCTGGTGCGTCACCAGTCACCAAATAATGATTACGCGCTTCTGAATCCGTAACGGTTGACGTTTTGCCGGACAGCTTCCACGTACCACCCTCAACCATTGACCAGCCCGCCTCTTGCATCTTGTAACCGTAATCAAAATAGTAATCACTGGCCGGTGATATTGCAAACGGTAGCTGATTGGTTTCATAATAATGATCTGCTGCGTAACGATCCGTAATGCGTTCGCCGAATTTACTTGTCCAGATAGTCTCCAGCTTGTCAAGTGTCCAGCCCGCACCCATCATCATTTCCGCAACTTCGTTTTTCCACATCTGCTTTGTGTTCATTTTGTCCCCTATTCGATAATTTGGCCGTTTAAAGCCTTGTTAAGCCGTCTATTACTTGTATTGCCTAGTCTGTGTCAATTTCTCGCCTAATTTCGTCAATGTAGCTAATTACGTCATTTACATCATCAGCTACTAAACCATGACCGCCACGTTTGAACCACTCTTCTAAAAATGTATTTTGTTTATCAGAACCACCATATCCTTTATTGCGAATCTTCCCAGGTGCCTTAACCTCAATAGCCATGCCAACAAAGCGACCATTGATTGTGTTAAATGCCAGCACATCAGCCACGCCATCGGATAGCCATTCAGTCATACCACGAACTATCCACCGGTAAAATACCGTAAAACGCTTTTTGCCGCTTGGATACGTATCAACTCTTTTGCCGCCATTGATACGGATGATTAGCCAATCTGTCATCTGCAAATAATCAATGATTGCTTTTTGTACGGGTGCTTCTGGTCCTTTAGACATTCAAAACCTCTTTACTGTTGCGCTTCCATGTTCGCTTAATCACATCACCCTTTAATCTAGTCACAATCAAGGACCGCTTCTTGCGATCCCGCTGTTCCTGAACACACCACCGACAAGTCAATGAAGCAAAATTGACGATTACACCACACTTGCAACCATGACCATAGTCAACTATTACCGGCCGGTGGTACTTGCTGGGCTTTTTATGGCTATTACGTTCGGCTTGTTGCGCTTTACTAACAGCAATAGCTCTTTGACTAATTTGTTCCATTGTCATTTTTCCAGTTAGTGCAATTCTGAATTGTAAGAATTTCACACTGTTACCAGGGTTACGCCGCCTTAATTCCGCCAGTGTCATTGGTTCGCTTGTAAACTGTTCGTATAATTCACTAGGTAATTTTGTTCGACTACATGGCTCTAGGTGCCGGTTGCCGTTGCGCTTCACCTCAGCGCCACAACGGACACATTGACGATCAATAATTTTAGCTGGTACGTCATTACACATCATTCACCAACCCACCAGACAAACACGGCCGCTAAAAATGCTAGGATAAGTAAGAATGTTAAGATGTTCATTGTGTCACCTTGTTCCATTCAGCTAATTGTTGTTTGGTATGAGCTACCGTAAGGCTTTGATGATGAGCTGCCTTAATCGCTTGCAATGCCTCAATCATGCCGTCAATGTCATCAACAGCACAATGGATGTAATTATGTTCATTGGCTGACAAAAACCCCTGTTGCCAGATGACAAAATTACCACCATCGGATTTGATACCCAAACCGTTGAAATCAGGGAGGTATTCTTCATGGGCTTTAATACGCTCTTTTGTTTGGCGCTTGACTTGTAATTCTTTTAAAGCCAGAACCGGTAAATCATTAAGGAAATCATCTTGCAATGACATATACTCGATCATATTTCCAATTTCTTCGTCTGTGTAATCTGTTGTGCTTTCGTTCATTGTGTCCTTCCTTGTCTATAGGTTAAAGTTCGCTCATTGGTGTAATGGCAAAAGGTTTGATTATGCTATCATGGCACTTCGGGCAAAATGGGGCAGCGGGCTTTTTACTATTGTATAGATAGTTACCATTGCCTAAATCAGACCGCTTTCTCATTATTCTCCTGCATCTGAAACACATAATCATGCCTGTTGTCTCTATGACCTTTACCCAATTAACGCGAATATCAAATATATCTGATTCAGCGGTTGCTTTTATGGTGGGGCTTCGCGTTGCCTTTATTGATACGCTTTGTGTAGACTGTATCAAAGAGATGTGAACTTTCCGTCTTGAAGCTGAGAGAGCCGTAAGAGATACAATTAGATTTGCACCAATTTTCGGCGTGCTTATTGTGGCTCCCGTTGAACCATACCGTTTCGTATCCGTATCGCCTGTATTCTGCGGTTCGTCTTTCATATTCCTTAATTCCCTGGTTTGATATTTGTGCCTCTAATGCAAGTCCGTATTCCTCAAAAGTAACCGCTACGTCAATGAATCTTTTTTCCCCATCTATTTTTATATACATTTCGCACTCAACAACAGCTTCTGGCCACATTTCACGAGCTTTGACCATTAAAGCCTCTTTTGCTATTACATGCTCTATTGATTCATTGGAAAAGTAGCAGCCCGCATTACTGTCGATATGTCGGAAATGTTGAGTGACAATCTCCCCCTGTACAACTGTCAGCTTGCTATTGCACTCAACATCTGGACAAACCAAAACACCGTCGCGCCCAAACAAGCCCCGTAAATCGTATTTCGGTTGAATATGGTCAAAAATATAAACCGCTTCTTTTGTGTCTGTTCTTATTGCTTTTAATGGCATCTTTTGTCCTTTTTGTAACAGTTTGTAACACGTGTAACAGATGTAACAGATGTAACAGCGTTTTCTAGTCGCTCCCTAAGTATATATATATATTAGAGAATTGACTGAGATTTGCTGTTACATCTGTTACAGGGCCCTCTTCTGTTACACTTCATCCTGTAATAATCCAATATTATCGTAAATTCTTGTCACTTTCCCGCCGATTCTTTTTGTCTTTGAGACATGGCCCCGCTTCTCTAAAACTTGTGTGAAGCGCTTCCGGCCATATGGCTTATAACCCTCCTCTTCAGCCCACATCTTGTAGGCTGAATATAGATGCTTACCAACGGTGTAATAGTCTTTGCCGGTCTTGCAACTCATACCAATAAACTGCGCGATGCTGTCCAATGCGGCTCTATGCTCGTCTGTGGCTTGTTTTACCTTGTCGGGCAATGGTAAGCCATTGTCTCGAATTTCGTACCAGGAAACGGCCCCTGATAGAATCCACAACAACACACCCTCTAGGCTTTCTTTTGTTTTTAGTCTGGCTTTCAATCCTTTGTCCTCTTTGCCTAAGAATGAGTTTGGAAAATGAATAACACGGATACGA
>Ga0255047_10002385_pt1 | contig 12440 bp, 16 predicted proteins | sample JV7_2_1_MG_FD_183640 | JGI IMG/M metagenome (GOLD analysis project Ga0255047, IMG submission 183640) | Seawater microbial communities from Jervis Inlet, British Columbia, Canada - JV7_2_1 | ecosystem: Environmental > Aquatic > Marine > Inlet | place: Canada: British Columbia | collected 2016-10-06
CACTGCGATATATTTATCCTGAATGGGTTGACTATGGCTGGACGAAAACCAAAGCCTGACAGTTTGAAGATTGCGGCGGGCACTCTGCGGAAATGCCGAGTGAAGAAAAACCCGCCGAAGGCTTCGGGAATTCCGAAGTGCCCATTTCAGCGTTCGACGATTGCGGCAGCGAAATGGCGGGAGGTCACGGCCGGACTCAAACGCTTGGGCATCGTCGACAAAATCGACGCAACGCACATCGAAGGGTTGTGCCATTCCTATCAGGTGGCGAAAGAGGCCGACGCGGTGGTGCGTGAATTGGGAATGTTGCTGCCGACGAAAGAAGGCGGGCTGATGAAGAATCCAGCCACGACGATATCGGGCGAAGCATGGCATAAGGTGCGGATGTGCTGCAACGATCTGGGGATGACACATCTTAGCCGGCAGCGGATGGAGTCAACTAAAGTTCCGGTGGAGGTCGGTCTTGAGGCTAAGTATCTTGGATGATAAGGGATACGAGCTGGACGAAGCGGCAGCGTCGAATGCCGTTGAGTTTTTCTCTGACATGCTGATCCATGTGAAAGGACGGCAGGCAAATCAGCCGTTCGTTTTGCTTCCGTGGCAGGCTGATATCGTGCGGGAGTTGTTCGGCCGGAAGCGAGCCGATGGAACGCGGCGATATCGCAAGGTTTACATTGAGTGTCCTCGCAAGAACGGCAAGTCATTATTCGCGGCCGGTCTGGCACTCTACATTCTATTGTGTGATGGCGAGCAGGGTGCTGAGGTGTACAGTGCAGCCAGCACGCGAGATCAGGCAAGCCTGGTCTATTCGATGGCAGCACAGATGTTGCGAAAGTCGCCGATACTGTCGAAGCATGTCACGATCCGGGATAGCGTGAAGCGGATCAATCATCCGAAGTCGGCGAGCTTCTATCGGGCGATTGCGGCGGACTCGGCTGCAGCTCATGGGTTCAACGCTCACGGCATCATCTTCGACGAATTGCACACGATGCCGGATCGTGAGTTGTGGGATGTGCTCGATACATCGACCGGCGCCCGGACTCAGCCGCTCACGATTGCGATCACAACGGCCGGGCACGATCGATCAACGATCTGCTGGGAGATGCACCAGTACGCGGAAGCGGTGAGGGATGGGCACATTGACGATGACGGATTCCTGCCAGTGATATTCTCTGCGGGTCCTGACGACGACTGGAGAGATGAGTCGGTATGGGAGCGGGTCAATCCGAGCTTGGGCGTATCGGTGACGTGGGATTATCTGCGGGAGCAGGCGGCGAGAGCGGAGGAAAACCCGGCATTTGAAAACACGTTCAGGCGATTGCATCTGAATCAGTGGACACAGCAGGAAAGCCGGATCATTTCAATGGCATCTTGGGACGACTGCGAGCACGAGGTTGACTGGTCTGGATACGATGGGCGGAGCTGCTTCGCGGGGCTGGACTTAGCAAGCACGATGGACGTGACGGCGTTTGTGTTGGCATTCCCGGAAGACGATGGCGGGATGACGGTTCGGCCGTGGTTCTGGATTCCTGAAGATAATATCAGCAAAAAAGCACGAGCTGATCAGCGGTTGGTGCGGAACTTCGGGGAGCGTGGCGACGTGGAAACCACGCCGGGCAATGAGGTGGACGTGATCTACCTGGCGGAACGGATAATGGAGATATGCCAGAACTACGACGTTCGATATATGGGATATGATCCGTGGAACGCTGCTGGGGTAGTGCAATTGCTGCAGTCTCATGGCATGCCGCTGCACGCGATCCAGAAGATGAGTCAGGGATCCAGCACATACAATGAGCCGTTCAAGCGGCTTCTATCGTGGCTCGGGAACGGTAAATTCCGGCATGATGGGAACGTCGTGCTGAGATGGATGGCCGGGAATACCAGCCACCGAGAGGACGTGAACGGCAACATTCGTCCTGACAAGGGGCGCAGTGCTGATAAGATAGACGGAATATGTGCTATGCTGATGGCATGTGGGCTGCTGATTAACTATGGCAGCGAGCACGGCGCGTACATGGAAGCCGGGTCGGGCGTCGTCTTATTCTAGGAAAAGTCATGGCTACGGACACCGGGGCGTTAATTGACGCCAATCCGCTGGAGAATCCTAGCATATCCTTGCGTGATCCAGTGGTCTGGGCCAGCATCTTCGGCGGTGGAGGGACGGACGCAGGGGTATCAGTGACACCTCGCACAGCGATGGGATACCCGCCGCTGTGGCGTGCAATCAGCCTAGTCGCTGGTGATGTCGCAAAGATGCCGCTGCAGATATTCCGTAGGCTGCCGGACGGAGGCAAAGAGGCGGCCAGGAATCATCCAGCTTGGGGATTAGTCACGCGGCAGGCTTCCGAGTTCATCGACGCCATGTCCTTCCGCGAGACAATCACCGCAATGGCATTACTCCGTGGCAACGGATACGCGGCGATTGAACGGAACAACCGAGGTGATGCGGCATCGCTGATCCTGATGGATTCATCCGCGACGTATCCAATCATGGCAGATGGCCGATTGTGGTATGTGACGAACTCGAACGGCGAGCAGTTCCGGTTGCCATCTCGCGACGTATTCCACATGCGGGGACTCAGTCCCGATGGACTCGTGGGCTATGATCTGGTGACGCTGATGGCGGATGCGTTGGGCGTCGGCATGGCAGCTCAACAGTTCGGGGCGAAATTCTTCGGTCGCGGTGCGAACGCATCAGGGATGCTGATGGTGCCGGGCACGTTCTCGGAGGAACGGATCCGGAACACAATCAAGGACTTCGAGGCGATGTCGACGGGGATGTCGAACGCTCACAAAATCGGATTACTGCAGGATGGCGTGAAGTTTCAGCAGTTGACCGTCACACCCGATCAGGCACAGTTTCTGGAGACGAGAAAACATGAAGTCAGAATCGTTGCCCAGATTATCGGCTGTCCGAATCATAAACTCGGCGATACGGAAACGAACAGCCATAGCAGCCTGGAGGCGGAGAACCAAAGCTACCTTGATTCGTGCCTCGACAAGTGGCTGAGGAAATTCGAGACTGAGTGCAACTGCAAGCTGCTCAGCGAGACGCAGAAACAGAACGACACACACTTCTTCGAATTCAACCGGAAGTCACTGCTGCGGATGTCGGCGAATGACCGGGCGAACTATTACGCGAAATTGCAGGAGCATGGCAGCCTGACTGTCAATGATGTCCTGCGGTTGGAGAACATGGCGACGATTGGCGAGTCGGGCGACCGACGGTATCGGCCAGGGAACCTACTAGAGATTGGCGACGAGCCAGATGGACCGACGCAGGAAGTGATGCCGAACGCTCCGGGGCCGGCGAATGGAATGCTGGCATCGTTGGTTCATAGCAGCGTGACGAAATCACTGACGGTTGAATCAGACAAAGTGAAGCGAGCGGCCGGCAAGGAGAAGAACTTCATGCAATGGGCTGACAAGTTCTACACCTCGTGGGTGACGAACAGCAGCACGACACCGGAGATGGAAGCGGCATTCCTCGTGCACGCCGATGAATCCATGCGAGCACTGACTGAGGTAGCGTGCAGTTCAACGGCGGATAGTCTGCCGGGTGCGATTGGTGAGTGCGTAGCGACATGGGCCGAACGCGGACAAATCCTGACCGACACAATTCTGGGGAAGACCAATGGCTGACGTGAACCTGTACGGCGAGATCGGCGGAGTATCCGAAGACTCAATTAGTGCGGCTGGATTCGCCGAGATGACAGCGGCGATCGATTCGGACGAGCCGTTGACAATCTACCTGAACAGCGGCGGCGGGTCTGTGTTCGACGGGCTGACGATCTATCAGAGCCTCGTGGCTCGGGAAGGCCCGAATCACATTGTTGTTCAAGGCGTGGCCGCGTCAATTGCTTCGGTGATTGCGATGGCTGGCGACACGATCGCGATGAGCCAGAGCAGTCGGTTCATGATTCACAATCCGATGGGGCCGAGTGCGTTGGCATTTGGGACTGCGGATGACCTGCGAGACGCGGCTGAGGATACGCTGAAGACTGCGGAACTGCTGGACTCGGTGGCCGGAACATTGGTTGACATCTACGCCAGCCGGACGGGTTCTTCGCGGTCGCAGCTTCGGGAGTGGATGGAGGATGAGAAGTGGCTGACGGCAGCCGAGGCGAAGAAATTCGGATTCGCTGACACGGTGAGGGCGAACAAGAGACTGGCCGCGAATACGTTCGCACGGCCGGTCTGTTTCGCGATGGAACGTGACGAACTGGATCAGGTGGCGGAGTTGGCACGCAGCGTCCAGATGCGTCTGCAACGGTCGGCAGATCCGGTCAGTCGGGAGTCGCTGGAGCTATCGAAAGCTCGGTTGTTCTTGACAGAGCAGTCATAGTCTGCAATTCTAATAGCTGAGCCGTCCAGGTCGCCGCGATAGCAGGCAGCCGGACACGCAATGGCAACAAAGCAATAGCAGCGTTGGTCAGAGTGAAGATTCTATCTTCATCGGGCAATGCTGCTTTTCGCATCCCCGGTGACACCATCAACCAGGGGAGCGAATTATGCCGCTGCAAGACAAAGTAGATCAGCGAGTGAAGCTGATCGCCGATGCTCGGGAGTTCCTGAGCGAATGCGAGAAGGACCACGAAGGCCTGACCGCTGATGAGACCGCTCGTTTCAACAAGATGCACGATGACGCCGACACGCTCAAGGCAGAGATCGATAATCTCGTAGCTGAAGAGAAGTCTGCCGCTGATCGTGTCGCACGGCAGGAAAAGGCCGAGCAGGATCTGGAAAGATTGCGAGGTCAGCACGACTTCGACAAGCTCAAGGCAAACCAGATCATCAAGCAGAACCTGCCGAGCGCTCCGGGAATCAACCGGCTGCAGGCGGTTGACCATACTCTGCAGAACTGGGCACTCAATGGCCGAGCTGCCTGCGATGCTGATCCGCAATTCCGGGACAATTTCAAGGCGTCCGGGTGCTCGTGGGACAGCGGGGCCGGTGGTCTTCATGTGCCGTTACTGAATCAGGCACCGAAAAGACTGGCAGATATCCGCAACGCTCAGTCAGTCGGGACAGCGACGGAAGGCGGGCACACCACGTTTCCGGGGTTCGTCTCATCGCTGGAGACCGCCCTGTTGCAGTTCGGCGGAATGCGGCAGGCTGCCACAATTCTAAGGACCGCGACTGGTTCATCTCTTGATTGGCCGACCGTCAACGACACCACGAATACTGGTGCCCTGCTGGCGGAAAACATTCAGGACTCAGAACTGGATGCTGTGTTCGGGAACTTGACGCTCGATGCGTACAAGTACACATCAAAGCTGGTCCTTGTCTCGAAAGAGTTGATGCAGGATTCTGCATTCAACATGGGGCAGGTCATCGGAACGATTCTGGGCGAACGTCTTGGGCGAATCCAGAATACGCATGCCACGACCGGTACAGGCTCAAGCCAGCCTAACGGCATCGTGACTGCTAGTACTGCCGGAGTGACTGCGTCATCCGCCACTGTTGTGACAATGGACGAGGTCATGAATCTGGAAGCGTCGGTTGACGCAGCCTATCGACCGGGTGCCATGTGGATGTTCAACGACACCACACGCAACGAGATCCGTCAGCTGAAGTCAGCCGACTCGATCTACCACTGGCAGCCCGGAGCACAAGCGGGTGATCCAGACATGCTTCTCGGCTATCCGTTCGTCGTGAATAACGACATGGCAGATACCGCGACAGCAGAGAAGTCGATTCTGTTCGGCCAGATGTCGAAGTATCTGATCCGCGAAGTGCTGGGTGTGACGCTGGTTCAATTGAACGAGCGGTATGCCGACTATCATCAGGTTGCATTCGTGGCAATCATGCGATTCGATGGCGACCTTCTGGATGCCGGCACTAATCCAGTTAAGCATCTGGTGCAGGCGTAGGCGAACCAATCCAGCGGAGTCATGTGGCTCCGCTGGTTTTCATACTCTTCTGAGGAGCCAATATCGTGGCTGAAACAAACTGGAATCGTGACTACATGAAGGGGTACACGAATGTGACATCAGCAGCGGTAACGCTGACTGATGATGATTCGGGTACTGTCTATCGTGTGAATGTGGCTGATTGCGTGTTCACTCTGCCGAGTTCCGAGGCTGGTCTGGTGTATCACTTTGTGATTGACACCGTGTCAGCAACGACCGGATGTTCTTTGAGTCCGGCTGCCGCCGACAACATCAACGGCGGCACCGACAATAAAGACCTGATCAACACTGCGGCGACTGACGTGAAGGGCGACAGCGTCACTGTAGTGGCTGACGGATCTGAGGGATGGCTGACTCTCGGGATGCACGGCGTCTGGGCGGCTGAAGCGTAAGTGAATGGGGATGCGGTCCGGGCAGGCAATAGCTCGGACCGCGTTTTCGTCTTGATAAGGGTACGGCATGAAAATCAAGCTCGCACATTATTCACGGCTGTCCGGAGCCGAAGGCGATCCCGGTGAGGTCATTATTTGTCCTGACGACATCGGCAAACGATTCATTGCCACGGCCGGGGCCAAACTCATCGAAGAAACTACGGAACCACCGAAGGCTCCGACAAAGCAGTCTCGGAAGGTGAAGCAATCAGCGGAGACTGACTGATGGAACTGGGTCACACCACGTTCAATGTCTCAGTTGAGCCAACGAATGAGCCGCTCAGGTTGGAAGACCTGAAATGCCGCATGCGTGTCACAACGCACGACTTCAATGCGGAGTTGCGGGAACTGATGACCGCAGCACGGCGGCAGGTTGAGCACGACACGCGGCGGAAGCTCGTGACGCAGACGGTGCAGATACTGATGGACGATTTCCCGTCGACCGAGTATCTGGAAATGCGGATGCCACCGATCTCGGCAGTCACATCGATCGGCTATACCGACAGTGCGGGGGCATCCCAGACGTTTTCATCAGCTAGCTACAATACGGATTTCACATCAACTCCGCCGCGAGTCAAAGTGATTGATGGGGTGTTCTGGCCGGCCACTGATGACATTCCGAACGCGGTGACGATCACGGTGACCGCCGGATACGGGGCACCGGCAGCAGTTCCGCCGGAGGCTAAGCTGGCGATTGTTGAATACTGCAAAATGCACTGGGGCAACTGCGACGGCGACTCAATGAAGTATCGGAACCTCGTTCAGACGCTGCAATGGACAGCGATTGGCAGGGCTGCCTGATGGCCTGCTGCACAAACTACGACAAAAAGCTGCAGGTTGAGACGCTGACCGGAACGGCGGACGCTCACGGGTTCATTGACGACACGCTGGACGCGAATTGGTCGACGCGATTAATGACGTTTGCCAGTTGCAAAAGCAAGGGCGGCCGGGAGTTTTGGAAGGTTGATCAGGTCAACGCGGATGTCAGTCATGTGTGGATCTGTCCGTGGACAACGGCACTGGCGGCAACAACTCCGGACAGCCGGCTGATATCAGAGGGCATCACGTATCAGATCATGAGTGTCGTCGACATCGACAACGCTCATCAGGAAGTGGAACTCCAGACGCGGAGGGCTGTGTAATGGCTGCACGGTTCGGGGTGGCCACTGAGATATTCGGCGATCAGGAGATCATTCGCATTATGGGAAAAATGCGGACGACATCCGGACGGCGGACTATGTCGGCAGGAGCATGGCTTGCGGCCGACGTGTTATTGAAAGCTGCCAAGCGGGCCATTCCATCAAACAATAAGAACGCCCGTAAGGCTCACGGCCGACGCCGATTGAAGGTAAAGGAGTCGCCGGACGGCGGGGCGAAGGTTGGTGGAAGGGTTGCAGCCAGTAGCAAGGTCAGGGCGCGAGGAAAGACACCCGGGAAAAAGGGGGTCGGCATCGGTGCTAGAAATCTGCACTGGACTCACGGCACTGGAACACTCGGGCAAGGCTCAGGTAAAGAGAGATACACAGGCAAGAAGGGCGGACCGGTACGGAGGACGGGTAGTAGTAATCCGACAGCGATATCAATGGCGGTGCTCGCCCGAAGGAATAGCACATTGCTGCGGTCTCAGTTTGCGAGGGGAGCACGGAAACAACTGGATATTGAAGTCAGTAAAGGGAAAGCGTTTTGAGGGCCGGTCTTGTCTCACTATTGGCGGGTGAATCATCGGTCAGCACGCTGGTGGGCAGCCGGATATATATCAGCAAGGCTCCGCAGAAAGCGGCATTGCCTCACATAGTTATCACACAAATATCAACGAATGAGTTCCTGCAAATAGACGGCACAGGTCCGCTGCGGTTTGTGGACTTCGACATTGACTGCAAGGCAGACAGAAGCATTGAATCGGAAGCACTGGGGAAAGCCGTCCGGGTATTTCTTGACGACTACACTGGTGCTGCAGGATCACAGACCATCGGGGCGGTCCTGATGAATGACGAGTCGACCGAGTACGAGCCGCCGCAAGACGGGTCAGATACTGGCGTTCATAACACTTTGCTGGATGTCCAAATCCAGTATCACGCAGTTTAGGAGGACATCATGGCTCAGATTATCACTAAAGGTTCCGTGATCAAACAGTCTATCTCAGCCTCGTTGGTCGCAGTAGCACAGACACTTTCGTTCAGTCACTCATCCGCCGAGGCGGAGGGGTATGACGCGACAACGATCGATCAGGCGGCTGCTGGCAAGGCTCGTAAGGTAACGGGGTACACGAATCCCGGCACATTCGATTTTGAAGTGTTTTTCGATAGTCAACTCGCGGGTCATCAAGCCCTGACAGACGACATCACGACGCCAGCAGGTCGTGATTGGTCCTGCACGTTGGTTGGTGGTACAGAAATGACATTCACCGGCGGCGGCATGACGTTCGGCTACTCGGGCGATATGAACGACGGCATCAAAGGGACGGTCAGCATTCCGCTGGACGGATTGATGGTTTACCCAACATGAAGGCGAAGTATCTCAACGACGTTGAGGCGGCACCGCGAGCAATCGGCTGGCCTGGCCTCATCAAGAAGGACGACGGGAAGTGGTATTTCCCGGCCGGGTACATCACCGATCTGCCGGACTGCTACCGGTTGGTGCAGATGGGCGTCGCCGAGCCGGCCGACGAGGAATGCACGTTGCGTGCGTGTATGACATCAGCGGAAATGAAGGCAGCCCAGCGCCAACAGGACATGGTTGGTAAGGGGATTCATCCGGACGACTACCAGCGATATCTCGACGGCGAGATAATCGGTTACGACGAAGATGGCAACGATCTGCCGGGTCCAAATTGGCAAGAGGAAGAGGACGACGATGGCGAGTAGTCGCGAGACATTACTGAAGCCGCTACCGATCAAAACAGAGCGGGTTGACCTGCCGGAATTCGGTGATAATGAATACGTGATGTGTCACGGCATGACAGCCCGTGAGAAGAACAATCATGACTCCGCACTAATGAAGCGTGATTGGTCCGGGGTTGACCGGAAGAAAGCGACCACGCAGAAGGAACGGCTGATGGTGCGTTGCATCCGTGACGATGATGGCCAGAGGGTATTCAGCGATGAGGACATTGACGCTATTGGTGACTGGCCGAGCGATACGTTGAATCGCTTGTTCGATGTGTGCAATCGATTGAGTGGAGGCGGCACAGATTCAGACACCGAGGAACTGGCAAAAAACTCACGAGAAACCACAGGCGACTGACGGCAATGCGTCTGGCGGAGCATGTGGCAGGGACGGTTGATGTCGACGGGATGCTGGATTCAATGACGCCGGCACAGTTCGACGAGTGGTGCGTTAAGGATCAGGTCGAGCCGATTGGTTACAGTGCTCAGGCGTTGGGGATGATCGCGTGGTTCATTCATTCATATTTGGCGAGCGACAGCGACGCGACGGCGCAGGACTTCATGCCGTGGACGCGATTTGCACCGCCGCCGAAAGCCAACAACGCAGCCGCCCGGCGGATGATCGAATCACTTGCACGGAGGATGCCTGATGGCCAGCCTCGGTGATTTGGTCGTGAATCTGAAAGCCAATAACTCGAACTTTAATCGGGGGATGAAACAATCCCAGTCGCGAATGAAGCAGTTTGGACGAGCTGCCAAAAGACTGGCGATTGGGGCTGCGTTCACTGCTGCTGCCGGTGCAGTCGTGGTGTTTCGCAAGCAACTCGAAGAGTTGGACGCAGTTGCAAAACTGTCAGCGAGGACAGGTTTCGGGGCGAGGGATATACAGGGATTCGCTCTGGCGGCGGAACTCGGCGGCAGTAGTGCGGCGGCGGCGGCCAAAGGCATGGAACAATTCACGCGGCGGATGGGTGAGGCCGCTGGCGGCACTGGAACAGCAGCGACTCAACTGCGGAAGATGGGGATTGACGCAAAGAAACTAGGAGATCTACAGCCTACGGAACAACTTCGGATCGTGGCGGATGCGATTGCAGCGTTGCCAAGCAAGGCCGAACAGGCAAACGCAGCCTATCAATTATTCGGCCGTGGCGGGCTGGAACTGGTAAACGTATTATCGCAGGGATCTGCAGAGATGCAGAAAATGAACGACGAAGTGGACGCGATGGGACTGGCATTGTCGGCGGATCAACTGAAGGCGATTGAGGATGTCAACGACGAATGGACAAAGATGACATTTGCGATGTCAGGGGCAGCGGCAACGATTACGGCGGACATGGCCCCGGCGTTAATGGACCTCTTGCAACTAATGGGAGACCTGGCAAAAGCAGTGAAAGATCAAGCTAAATGGTTTTCTGTATTATTCAAGGTGGGGACAGGAAACATAGTGGGGTTAACGGCAGAGTTCCCGGGAGGGCCTGATAATGCCGGGCTGTTGGGTAAGTTTCCGGGAGGGCCTGATAATGCCGGGCCGTTGGATGACATGAATGGAAGGGCAAAGGGAACGGGATTCCCGCTCAGTGAGGACGATCTAGGAATAGACGTATCGAACAAGACTGCAAAACGCGGGATATTCGACCGCATCGCCGGATCAAAGCAGATGATAAAGTTGCAGCAGGATCTGTTGAAAATCAAACTGGCGGTGCAAGCGGCGGCTGAGAAAGCGAAGAAGGCGGCAGAGGCTCAGAAGCAACTGGATCAAATCCGGGTTGACGACGCGATTGCGGCGGCCAGGGATAGGGTCGACGAAACAAAGCCGAAATCAGGTGGAGCACGATTCGCGGGCATAGCAACGCGGGGATCGTCCGAAGCGTTATCGTCCATCTTCGCATCGCGTGCAGCGAAGGTGCCGGAGCAGGCTCTGGCCGAGCACAAAAAAGCGAACAAGACGCTGGATGATTTACTGGCGGAGCAGAAGAAGAAGCAGACCGACGCCCTATTACTACAAGGGGCAGTGTAATGACTGTGACATACCTCGGCGAGAAGCCTGGTGGCGAGAAAGCCACGAACACTGAAGGCAAACGCAGCTACACTCGCACCTTCGTCCTCAACGCATCCAGTCCATCGGACAAAGCATACACCGTCGGAAGCAACGCCAGCCTGCCGGTGATTGGGTCGGTGCATCCACAGGATTCGTCCGCGTACTGCCGCACGTTGTCGGTGACAAATCCTAACCCCTACGCGGGGTGGGAAGTCTCAGCCGACTACGACAGTAATCAGAACATCGACGCCACGAATCCAGACAACGACGAAGCCCTGATAACATTCAACAGCGAGATTTATCAGGAAGCGGTGGTGCAGGACAAGAACGGCAACGCGATCATGAATTCAGCGAATGACCCGTTCGACCCTCCATCGACAATTGATAATAATCAACTGATCGTGACCATCAGCAGCAATCACAAAGCAATACCTCCGTGGGTTCTGGATTATCAGAACGCAGTAAACGCCGCAGCGTTTACGGTTTCGGGGCTGAGCATTGGGCAGGGGAACGCTAAGGTCAACCGGATAACAGTGGGATCGCGACAAGTGAGGGGGACGGAGTCCTATTACTCGCTCTCAACAGAAATACACGTAAAGAAAACAGGCTGGAGGCTCGAACCTCTGGATGTCGGGATGAAGCAAAAAGAAATAGGGGCTGACAACCAGCCGACAGGAAAGTTGATCCCGATCTACCTGGCGGATCAGGAAATAGCAACCGCACCATTTCCGCTGGACGGCAATGGGTTCGCTGATTACGACTCAACACCCGCCACGGCGATATTCTTAGACTTTCAGGTCCACGATGAACTGGATTTCACAAACCTTCCCGGGATCACATAGCAATGGTAAACCGCATCGATTCAGACACGACTGTTGACGGATCAATAACAGCCACCACCATTAACGCCACCACCGCATCTATCACCAATGCTATGTGTACATCTACTATGGCACTGGCAAGGTCTAAGCTCGCGCAGGACACGCTGCAACCGTTCACGATCCCGCTGACTCAATTCAGGACGTGGGATGCTCTGGCGGTGAATCTCCCCGGTACTCCCGCCGCCGACGATCTGGGACTGGACAACGCGACGTTCGGCACTGGCTCGCCGCATCTAACGACTGGCGACCTCGGCGCGGCGGGAGCTACGAGCCGATACGCACGAGTTCAT
>Ga0255047_10002387_pt1 | contig 12434 bp, 7 predicted proteins | sample JV7_2_1_MG_FD_183640 | JGI IMG/M metagenome (GOLD analysis project Ga0255047, IMG submission 183640) | Seawater microbial communities from Jervis Inlet, British Columbia, Canada - JV7_2_1 | ecosystem: Environmental > Aquatic > Marine > Inlet | place: Canada: British Columbia | collected 2016-10-06
AACTTCTGGTTGACCAGGCTGAAATGGCCTTGCGTCAGATAGCGCGCGATGTGCGCAGGGCGTTACCCAACAGCATTCGCACCACTGCCGTCGGTGCCGGGTGGGCGCTGGAAATGGTAAATACTATTGATGGTGCTCGTTATCGGGATGAAATCGGTGGTGTATTTACCGCGGATACTGATATTCTGGATTTTTCCGACGCTGACACAGACTTTAATTTTCTCGGCCAGTTGAATTTGACGCCCCCGTTGGTGCTTGGCGCAAACCAGCGCCTGGTGATCTACAACACAGCGCCCACTAACATATACAGCGATGCGGTGCTCGGGTCCAACCCTGGTATCGTGACCCCGGCGGGAACCAGCCTGAGCCTGTCGAACAATGGCATCGAGCATCATATAGTGATGGCCCCGGCATTCCAGTTTTCACAGCAGTCGCCAGGCCAGCGTGCCTTTATCATCGATGGGCCGGTCAGCTATATATGTGACCCGCTTGGCCAGCGTATTACCCGTTACCATAACTATGCCTATTCAATCGGACAGCCGATAGCAGCGCCGGCTGGTTCAGCGCAAGGTCCGCTGGTTACGCAATTGGTCGGTTGTAGCATTAACTATACAGCGGGGACTGCACAGCGTGGCGGGATCATAACCCTGGAAATATCACTCAGTGACTCGGGCGAGAGCATCAGGCTATTGCATCAGGTCCACGTCGGCAATGTGCCATGAGGAATATCAATAATATGCGCCCGCCGCTGGTTTTGCGGCCTGGCGCCTGTCAATCAGGATTTACCCTGGTGACGGCACTGTTTCTAATGATTGTTGTTTCCCTGCTCAGTGTTTATCTGATCAATTTTCGCAATGTACAGCAATCGACTGTGGTGTATGGTCAGCAGGGCGCCCGCGCAATGCAGGCAGCGCATACCGGTATTGAATGGGGCATCTATGAGTCGGTGGTGAATGGCAACTGCGCGCCGAATGCGTTTACTGCAACGGGAATCGCACTGAGCGCGTATAACATCAGTGTTAACTGTAGTTCGAGTGCACATACCGAAGGCGCGGTTTTGATTACTACCTATCGTTTGACTTCCACAGCACAGACCGGCACCTATGGAACGCTTGATTATGTATACCGTAGTATGCAGGCTACTGTATCGATACAGCCGCCATAATTCCATATATATCAAATGCTTCTGTCGACATTTTAAAGTCGCCATTGATTGTTGAGATATAGACACTATAATAATAGTCTTGGAAATTCAGGATGAAATTATGTCACTGGGGAGCGAAAAAAAACCGACCCTGCTACTGGTTGACGATGATTCGATAATCGCTGAAAGTCTTGAGTATGTATTAAGCGAAGATTACCAGGTTAATCGCGCCAGTGACCGACTTACCAGTTTTGAAGTCTTAAGCAAAATGGATGAATCTCCGACGCTTGCACTGGTCGATTTGGGGTTGCCGCCCGATACACACAAGCCGGATGAAGGGTTGGCGGTGATAAAAAAAATATCGCAGATGCACCCCTCTACGCGAGTCCTGGTTTTGTCTGGACAGGATAATAAAAATCACGTATTTCAGGCCAAGGAAGACGGCGCGGTCGATTTCATATCTAAGCCCTGCGATGTCGCGGAAATCAAGGTACGCCTTAAAAAGCAGATTAAGGCTGGCGGCGGCGATACTGGCGACAGTGATATTGAAGGTCTTATTGGCTCCAGCGAAGCGACCGAATTATTGCGTATGCAAATCAAGCAGATTGCCAACTCACCTTACCCGGTGTTGATTGAGGGTGAATCAGGGAGTGGCAAGGAAATCACGGCCAGAAATTTGCATCGCTGCAGCCCGCGAAAACAACAGCCTTTTTTAACCCTGAATTGTGCGGCGTTCAATGGTGAGTTGCTCGAATCGCAACTATTTGGCCATACCAAGGGCGCATTTACCGGGGCAACTGAAACCAAGAAAGGGTTTTTTGAAGAAGTGGGTTCCGGCACATTATTGCTCGACGAGGTGGCCGATCTGCCGATGGACTTGCAGGCCAAGTTGTTGCGGGTTCTCGAAGACGGTGAATTTTATCGCCTCGGGGAGACGAAGGTCCGGTATGCTTCGGCGCGGGTATTGGCGGCAACCAATAAGGATATATTCAGCGCCATAGAAAATGGCCTGTTCAGGGAAGATCTCTATCATCGGCTTAGCGTGCTGACCCTGCAGGTGCCTTCACTGAATGACAGGGATGGCGACAAGCTCGAGCTTCTGGAGTATTTCAAACGCGAAGTAGGCGAACAGATTGTTACCTTCAAGCTCGATGCAGATGCGCTAGGTATCTGGAATAATTATACCTTCCCGGGAAATATCAGGGAGCTGAGAAATATTATTATTCGCTTGTCGGCCAAATATCCCGGCCAGACAATCAAATCGGATGTGCTTAAACTGGAAATGACAGGTTTACAAAGACCGGGCGGCACAACAAGCAACGAGGGCTGGCTAAAGAATGCATTGCATGCAGACGGATTTCAGCTCGACCGGATGTTGAAGTCGGTGGAGAAGCAGATGATCAATATTGCCATGCGAGAAAACGATGGCAATGTTAGCAAGGCCGCGGATATGCTGGGAGTGAATCGTACAACGCTCTACGGCAAAATGGACAGGGTATAAGCCATGTATGAAGAATATTTCGGCCTGAAACGACCGCCATTCAAAATTTCGCCGGACACCAGCCTGTTTTTTGAAGGTGGTAAACGGGGTGACATCCTCGAAGCCCTGGTTTATGCAATTCATCGTGGCGAGGGTATTATCAAGGTGGTTGGAGAAGTTGGCAGCGGCAAAACCATGTTGTGCCGGATGCTACAGCTTAAATTGCCGGATTCGGTAGAAATTATTTATATTGCCAATCCCAGTGTTTCGGCTGAAGATATTTTGTTTGTCATCGCAAACGAGATGGAGCTGCCTGCCGCCAAGGATGCATCAAAACACGAAGTAGTGAACATGTTGCAGGATTACCTGCTACAACGGCACATCGAGAATAAACAGGTGGTGCTGTTTATCGAAGAAGCCCAGGGGATGCCACTCGATACCCTGGAAGAAATTCGTTTATTATCGAATCTTGAAACCGATCAACACAAGTTATTGCAGATTATTTTATTCGGGCAACCCGAGCTGAACGAAAATCTGGCGAAGAAATCGATTCGTCAGCTGCGTGAAAGAATCACTCACAGTTTCGACTTGTCACCATTGACCGTGAGCGAAATTCATCAATATCTTAATTTCAGAATGCGCCAGGTCGGCTATACCGGCCCCGAACTAATTACCGGACGCCTGGCAAAAAATGTAGCCCAGTATTCAAATGGTTTATTGCGGCGAATTAATATTATCGCCGACAAAATATTATTATCTGCTTTTGCTGAAGGTACCCATAACCTGACGCGCAAACACGTGGTTGCCGCGGTCAATGATAGCGCCTTTGGCGAGGAAGTTGGCCGCGAAAAATTAAATATTATGTGGTGGCTGGCTCTGCCGATTCTGTTCGCGCTGGCATTTGCAATCTATAGAAACGAATCGGTTTGGCCTGGTGCGCTGGCCAAATTAGAAGCCGAGACTGCCATTTTTTTCGAAAAACAGCCACTGCAGGTGGATAAACCCGCTGAAATTGAAAGACCGGTCACAGAAATTAGTCATAATCGCGAGGATACTGGCGAAATAGTGGCAAAAACGACTGCCGGGGAGATCGTCGTTCCTGTCGATAAACAGGAGCCCATCGCCAGGGTACAGATCGAGCAGGTTGCCACCGAGCAGAATTCCCCCGTGTTGGCTGACGATACTGGTGAAATTAGTGAATCCGGGGAGCTAAACTTTGACTCGGTACAGACCGAAGAAGAAATGATGCCAGATCTGGTTCAGATCGAAGCAGAACTGCAACTGGATTCGGTACAGACCGAAGAGGAGATGCAATCAAATCCCGTACAAGTTGAAGCGAAGCAACAATCGGATCCGGTACAGGTTGATACGGGACAACAATCAGATCCAGTACAGGTTGAAGTGGAACTACAATCGGATCCAGTAATAATTGAAAAGGAATTGCAACCGGATCCGGTAAAGATCGAGGTGATCGAAGTTGCCCAGAAAGAAGTTGCCCAGGATAGTGATGCAAATCTGGTTGAGATCGACTCGAAACCAAAATACAGTGGATGGTTGGATACTAAATTACAGCAAAGCCGGGACTGGTTAGTTAATACGCATGGCGACAAGGTGTCTATACAGGTGTTGATGCGTAAAAAAACTTCGGAGCGCGAACTGGTCAACTATTTGCAAAATGAATGGCCACTGAACCTGGATAAAACATATTTATATGAAGTTAAATTTAATTCGCAGTTAATTTATCGCGTATTTTATAGTGAGTTTGATACCCTGACCCAGGGGCGATATGAAATGCAGCTCCTGCCCGAGTCTTTGAAAGCGAATTCTCCTTATTTGCATTCTGTCTATCAGATGCAAAAGGCATTACTTTAGTTAAATAGATTTTCACTGGAAATTTGATAATGAAAATAATTGTATCGTTAATCGCCGTAGTCGCCTTATCAGCCTGTCAAAATTTTATGGGCGAGAACGAAAGAATGAAAGCCGGAGGCCACATCGATGACCCGGTACCCACGGTTGATTCACCACCGCTCGCCATTCCCCCCGTGGTTGAGCAGGTACCCATTATCGCGGCACCGGAGCCAGCTGAAAAACTGCAGACCTTTACCGTTGTTGTAACGGATATTCCGGTCAATGAATTGTTATTTGCACTGGCACGTGATGCCCGCCTGAATCTCGACATCGATCCGTCAATCGACGGTCGGGTTAGTATCAATGCAGTCGACCAGACGCTGCCTCAAATATTGAAAAGAATATCGCGCCAGGTCTCACTGCGTTATCACCTGGACGGGCCTAATTTTATCGTCGAGCGGGACACACCGTTTACCCGGATTTACCAAATCGACTATTTGAATATGGCCAGAGTTGCGTCCTCGACGGTAGCAGTAGCGTCAGAAATTGCTTCAACGGGTACTTCGGGTTCAGACAGTGGCGGCGGCGGTGGTGGCAGTAATTCGTCAACCACGGTAACCAACGAATCCGAGAATGAATTCTGGAAAACGCTGGAAGAAAATTTGGAACAACTTGCTACCAGCGAAGAATATCCAGGAAGCGTTATCTCTAATCGGGAAACCGGCACTATATCGGTACGTGCTACCTCAGTTGCCCATGCCGATATTCAGCAATTTGTTGACCAGGTTCTCAAAAGCGCGCGTCGACAGGTCTTGATAGAGGCGACCGTCGTCGAAGTTAGACTAAACGATGATTTTCAGGCCGGTGTCGACTGGTCGCGAATTGCAACCGGAGACGGCTGGAGCCTGACACAGAGTTTGCTGAGTACCACCACGCTGGGCACTAGCCCATTTGTATCGGCAACTTTTACCGATACTAACGCTGACAGGACTGTAACCGCGGCAATTCAAGCGTTGGATTCATTTGGTGAGGTTTCGGTGATGTCGAGCCCAAAAATAATGGCGTTGAATAATCAAACCTCAATTTTGAAAGTTATCGATAATATAGTTTATTTCACCACCGAAGTGGATGACACTGACGGAACAGCGAATAATGCACCGAAAACTACTATAGAGACAACGATACACACCGTGCCAGTCGGATTTGTGATGAACGTAACTCCATTTATCACTGAAAGTGATGAGGTAATCCTGAATATAAGACCCACTATTTCTCGTATTATACGATTTGTCCCTACACCGGTTCTGCTAGATTCGGGAACCGGGCAGCCACGTTCGACCCCCAACCTGATCCCTGAGATAACGGTGCGTGAAATGGAATCTGTATTACGTGTCGCCGATGGGCAAACTGCCGTGATAGGCGGATTGATGCAGGATACAGCGGGTCAGTTGAGCGAAGGCCTCCCCGGCTTGCACGATGCCAGGGGTATAGGTCTTTTATTTGGGGTCAAAACGGAGGAGCTGGAGAAGACCGAGCTGGTTATCTTTCTCAGACCGCGCATCGTAGAAAACGCGAGTCTCGATACCAATCTTAGCGATTTTAAACGTTTTCTAAAGCCGAAATTATTTTCGCAATAGTCTCGGTCAAGAGTAGCCATGAGTTTACTGTTAGATGCATTAAAAAAAGCTGCCGAACAAAAGGCGGAAAATAACAGGGAACCGGAAGCCGATCACAAGTCTTCGGACGAAACCCTGTCGTCCGATCAGGTTACCACGAAAGTTTCCTCTGACAGCGCAACAGATGACAAAACTCACCTGGTTAGCGATGACGAAACCATTGATTTTAACGACGATAAAACCCAGGTAGTTAGCGAGGATGAAACCCTGGAATTTAGCTACGACGACCTGGCCACTTTTAAGGGTGACGGAGCATCACCGGACCCTGAAGAGGATGACATTGACAGGACATTGCTAGATGATAATCGCGATGCTGAAACATTATTTAGCGATTCTGATGAAACAGATGAACCCGTATTTGAAGATCCTTCTGTTAGCCGGTTTGAACCAACGGATACGGTGGCGTCCGAGGTAACGGGCGGGCGGATTGATACTCTACCCGGAGGAAATGAGCCGGATCCGACTCCGGCAGGTGATTCTACCAGGAGCCTGAATCTTGTCGATGTGCCGGGCAGTGATGATACGACGGATACAGCCGGCAGAGATGACACAGAGGATAAAGCAGTCAGTTTAGAAACCTCAGGTGCAACTACCACGGCCTCAGCGATCGAACAATACCAGCCGCCCGGAGCGAGCAACTCGACCTTGCTGGACTCAACCTCGACGCGAACTTTCGCTCCCGATAACTATGACAGAACATTGCACAAACCGCTGAATGACGGTGCCTCGAGTTTATTTGCAGGTTTAAAGTCCGATAGCGGTGTTGTCATGACACCGGAATATGCGAAGAAGATGTTTATCAACAAATCGTCTTCGCTACGCATGCAAAATTTCAGGATTTATGGCGGCACAGCCCTGGGTATATTGCTGGTTATTGCGATATTCGGTGCTTTCGAAATAGAAAGTATTTCGACCGGTATTGATAGCAAACTACGTCCCTTAAAACGTGATCCAATGCCCGGTCTAATCAAAATTACGCCAGCTGAGAATTTCACCAATGTCCTCGCTCCAGAGCCGGGTAAGGAAGTGGATGCGAACACTTTGCAACTAATCGAAAACGCTGAATTGATAGTCGATACAGAGGAAGTTGTCGCTATCGAGAGTGACGCCAAAGACGAGATTCAAGTTCAGAATATGGATGCGGATAAAATCGAATCCGACGCCGTAGACACGGTCGAAGTGAAACAGGCGCCGATCGCGGTCGCGAAGCTCGAAACTAATCCCGTTAAAAATATCAGCCTGGCAGGCGGAAGTGAGAATGAATCTGCTGCGACCGAAACCATTAAGATTATCAGCAAGAATACAATTAGCAATAAGGACCGTTGGTTACAGGAAGCCTATGCAGCTTATCTACGGGGAGATGATCAGCTAGCGCTGGCTAAATATAATGCGGTACTCGATATTGATCCTGACAATCGAAACGCGTTACTGGCACGCGCCGCGATCAGTATACAAAACAATCGAGTCGCCGAAGCCATAGGAGATTACCGAAGAATATTGTTTACTAACCCAAAAGACTCGCTTGCGATGTCGTCGATGATTGCGGTTGCTAATTTATCACCAGAGCAATCCGAAACGCAGTTGAAATTAATGATTCGTGACGAACCTGATTCACACTATCTCAATTTTACGCTTGGTAATATATTTGGTGCGCAAAATCGCTGGCAGGAAGCCCAACAGAAGTATTTTGCCGCCCTGCAGAATAACCCGGATGACCCGAATTACGCCTATAACCTGGCTGTCAGTCTTGAACATATCGCCAAGCCCAGGGTGGCTATCGCCTACTACGAGCTGGCACTCAATAATTTCACTAAAGGTCTGGCCACATTTAACAGGGATGTTGTCGATGCACGACTGGAGATGTTAAAACAGTTATGAATGCGCAAAAGAAACACAAACGCCTGGGCGAAATTCTAATTGATGGCGGTGTCATCAGTAAAGACCAGCTAGAAATAGCGCTGACCGAACAAAAAAGGGACCATAGACTGCTGGGTAAGATCCTGGTCGGCATGGGATTCGCCACCGAATCGATTATGCGTTCGGCCCTTGGGGAGGCGTTGGAACAGGATATTGTCGATCTCTCCCGTGTGGTTCCCGATCCTGACGCGATCAAGATGATCAGTTCGGACACCGCGCGCAAGCATAAGGTCATTCCGCTTAGTTACGATCCGAATAAGCACACCCTGACTATCGCGATGTCGGATACCTTTAACCTGTTTTCGCTCGATCGTATCAGAATTCAAATTGGGCAGCATATCGAGCTGGTTCCGGTACTGGCCGGTGAAGTGGAAATATCGAATGCAGTCGACCAGTTTTACGGTTACGAACTATCTATTGATGGCATATTGCATGAAATTGAAACCGGTGAGGTGGACTATAGTAACTACCAGGGCGAGACCGAAGAATATAGTCAGCCCCTGGTGCGACTGGTAGACGTAATGCTATCCGATGCGGTCAAACGCGGGGCGTCCGATTTGCATTTCGAACCCGAGGATAGCTTCCTCAGGATTCGTTACCGGATTGATGGCGTGTTACGTCAGATCCGCAGTTTACATAAAAATTACTGGTCCGCTATCGCGGTTCGATTAAAAGTAATGGCTGATATGAATATCGCTGAAACGCGCGCCCCGCAGGATGGACGTATATCGAGGACCATCATTGGCAGGCAAATCGATTTTCGTGTCTCTTCGCAACCCACAATCCACGGGGAAAATATCGTGTTGCGTGTACTGGACCGGGAAATGGGTGTTATCCCGCTTGAAAAACTCGAATTACCGGAAGAATCCCTGCGCACCCTGAAAATCATGATGGCGAGGCCCGAAGGCATTATCCTGGTCACTGGTCCAACCGGAAGTGGTAAGACCACTACGCTTTATTCCCTGCTAAATTATTTGAGTAGCGAGCAGATTAATGTCATGACTCTGGAAGACCCGGTGGAATACCCCTTCCCACTAATCCGTCAGACTACCATCAACGAGGCAGCCGGCGTGGACTTCGCAAGTGGCATCAGGTCGCTGATGCGCCAGGACCCGGATGTCATTCTGGTGGGTGAGGTGCGCGACGAAGAAACTGCCGAAATGGCATTTCGCGCGGCCATGACTGGCCACCAGGTCTATTCGACTCTGCATACCAACTCCGCTATTGGCGCTCTGCCCAGGCTACGAGATATCGGAATTATCCCGGAAATTATGGCGGGAAATATAATCGGTGTGATAGCGCAGCGACTGGTACGAAAATTATGTAGCCACTGCAAGGTTGGCTATAAACCGGACAAGCAGGAACTGCGAATGTTAAATAATAAAGATGGCGTTGTCCCGCAGAAAATTTACAAGGCCAAGGGTTGCACCGTGTGTGAGCAAAGCGGCTACAAAGGCCGGTTCGCGATGCTTGAGATTCTCAAAATGAACACCGATCTTGACGATTTGCTGGCGCATGGCGCTACCACCAAGGAGATTAGAGACGCGGCCTATAAACAGGGATTTTTCACCCTGGCCGATGATGGTGTGCGGCATATTATCAAGGGAATTACCTCGATCAAGGAAGTCGCGCGTGTCACCGATCTCACAGAGCGAATGAGCTAGTGTTAATCATCACATTAAAAGAGGACTAGCCATTGCCGCTATTTAAATACAAGGCGATAGACGCCAGTGGCAAGTTTATTCAAGGTAGCCTGGACGCGGGAAACGTCCAGGATCTTGAACTCAGGCTTGAAAAAATGGAACTCGACCTGGTCAAATTTAAGCAGAAGGAGCATGGATCCGATCTTTTTGGTAAAAATAAAGTAACTCGCCGCGACCTGATCAATTTTTCGCTTTACCTGGAGCAGTTAACTCGTGCGGGCGTACCGATACTCGAGGGTCTGACTGATTTACGCGATGGAGAAGATAACCCGACCTTTCGCGACGTCATTACCGGTGTGATCGAAGGGATTGAGGGCGGTGATACGTTTTCGGAATCGCTCTCGCACTACCCCAAAATTTTCGACCATGTTTTTGTCAGTTTAATCAAGGTAGGCGAACGCAGTGGAAAGATGGGTGATGTGCTGGTCGATATCACCAATACACTGAAATGGCAGGATGAGTTGCTTGCCAAGGCAAAAAAAATAATGACCTACCCGGCAGTGATGGGTAGCCTGGTTTTTGCCGTGATCATGTTTATGATGATTTTTATCGTGCCGGATATCATGTCGGCGCTGGTAGGACTCGGTGGGAAAATTCCGTTTGAAACCCGCGCCCTGATGGCGACTTCAAACTTTTTGGTAAATTACTGGTACGTCGTAATTGCCACGCCGATTGCCACTTATTTCGTCCTCAGCTATTTTTACCAGACCAACAATAAGGCAAAATTTAAACTGGATGGTTTGTTTCTCAAACTATGGTTGATAGGACCGATCAGCGAAAAAATCAAGATCTCCAGGTTCACACGCTATTTTGCGCTAATGTTTGCATCGGGGATTACCGTGCTTGACGCGATTAACCTGAGCAAATCCGTGGTTAGTAATGCGGTACTCGAAGACGGAATTGACCGGGCCTGGCAGCAGATTTCGGAGGGTGGCAGCATTAGCGAGAGCTTTAAAAATATAGGTATATTCCCGCCGCTGGTGGTAAGAATGCTGCGTGTTGGTGAGGCCAGTGGGCAAATGGACAAGTCTTTGAATAACGTCAGTTATTTCTTCGATCGCGATATCAACGACAGTATCGATAAAATGGAACCGATAATTCAGACGACGATGATGGCTGCGATTGGTCTTGTCGTCATGTGGTTAGCGCTCTCGGTACTGGGTCCGATATACGACACGATCAGTACGGTCGATCTGTAGGGGAGAATTATGAAAAGAATCCTCTATTTCACCGGATATCGGATGGTCGCACAAGAGTGGCAGGGTAGTAAGCTTGGAAGTAGCGTTTATTTCGAACCGGATGAGCAGGGACTGGATCTGTTCAATGCCTATTTACGCTCTTTCAGGCACGAGCCAGTACGATTACTGGTCGATTTAATCGAGGAGGAGTTTCGCTCGATAAAAATCCCGTTGTTACGTGGTTCCGACCGGAAAGCGATGCTGGACAGAAGTTATGCCAAGTTTTTCCGCAATGTGAAATACAAGTATGCAATCTCACAGTCGATAGAAAAAGGGACCCGCAAGGAAGAAAGGCTGTTATTGATCGGCCTGACCAATCAGCTATTACTCGAACCCTGGTTGAATATTATCGATGATACCCACACCCCGCTCTCCGGCATAATCAGCCTTCCCTTGCTGGCAGAAGATTTTCTCGATCATCTCGAAACAGATAGCAAGGCCGTCATTCTCGTTAGCCAGCAGGTTCCAAGTAACTTACGCCAATCAGTTTTCATCAACGGCAGACTGGTCCTCAGTCGGCTAGTGCCGATCGCCAGCTTTTATCAGGGAGACTATGCAACCGATGTCATTCGTGACCTCGAAAGTACGCGACGTTATTTGACTGGCCAACGCCTGATCGAGCGCAACGATACTGTCTCTATTCAAATTGTCACCAATAAACGACATGTGGATAAACTCACGATCAAGTGTTCGCAGGAGGGATTCCAGGATTTTAAAGTTCACGACGTCGATGATCTGCTAGCTAAGGAAAATATTGAAATTGCCGAACAACAGGATTTCAGCTCCGGGTTGTTTTGTTATTTCGCGACCAAAAAACTTTCGCTCAATCATTACGCGCAAGCCACGGAAAAAAAATATTATAAGCACTATATCGCAAGCATGGCCCTGAAGGCTGTCAGCATGGCTTTCTTCGCTGTCGGATTTGGCCTGATGATTAGCAGTGGGGCCAAAGGCTGGAATTACGCCAATACGGTTACGGAAACAGCCCTTATTGAACAAAAGTACAAGTCAAAATTTAACCAGCTCAGTAATTCTCGAATTGATTCGACAACATCGACCTCGACCATGCAGCACATAGTGCAGGCAGTCGAGGCAATCCAGAATAATTATCTGGACGACCCTGAGGAAATGGTCTCGCTGGTGAGCCAGGATGTATCACTCTACCCCGATATTCGAATCAAAAGTTTTGTCTGGTTTACCTCCGGGGATCCCAATTCTCAAACGATTACAGATGTGACCTGGGGAAAGGTCAAGCGACAAAAGAAGAGGGCCAATAAAATAAATAATAAGAAGAAAAAAACGCTTAAGAAAAAATCCAGCGTGAATAGTTATTTCGAAATTGCCCTGGTCGAAGGCGAGTTTCTCGAGTTCGACGGTAACTATCGCTACGCCCTGAGCGCAGTAGACGACCTCGAAAAAGCGATG
>Ga0255047_10002391_pt1 | contig 12425 bp, 10 predicted proteins | sample JV7_2_1_MG_FD_183640 | JGI IMG/M metagenome (GOLD analysis project Ga0255047, IMG submission 183640) | Seawater microbial communities from Jervis Inlet, British Columbia, Canada - JV7_2_1 | ecosystem: Environmental > Aquatic > Marine > Inlet | place: Canada: British Columbia | collected 2016-10-06
CTGGTGTAGTGGAATCAGAAAATCCTCTTGTAATAGACATTACAGATGACACTCAAATATCCTACAAAAACGAACTTTCCCAAAGGTATGACGGGAAGGTTGGAGAGGAGCTTTCTGAAGCTATACGACAAGACGGATATGATGCCATAGTTACAAAATATGATGACGGGTCAACAGGAGAAATTGTTTTACTAAAAGGACAAAGAGATGCCATTCAAGAGCAAGAAGCAGCAGACGTACCTAAAGCTGAACAACCCGAAGCTGTACAAGAAGTGGAAGGCGAAGTACGGGAGCCTACCAAAGAAGAAGTCCTCTCCGAAGAAGACGCAAAGTCGGAAGAAAAAGTAAAGGAGTTCGTTGAAAAAAACTTGTCTGACGAAAAGAAGAATGAAGAGGCAGATAAGGAGATAGAGTCAAAGTCTGAAGAAGAACTTAAAGAAGACGTTCCTGACGTATTAGAATCAATCTCTGAATCAGAAAGAGAGAGACTTGACAGAGAGGCTAAATTCAAAAAAAAGTCTACTGTAGATTATGTTATTGACTACCTAAAGGGTAAGTTAAAAAATGTCAGACAGTCAATCAAGAATATCCTTGAGAAGTTAAGGTCTAATTATAGGAAATCCCTTATTGCCACAGCCATAGTGGCTGAATTGTTTGGAGGTGTGGCTAAAGCTAAGATAGCTTATGAATATTTAAATGGGAAAGAGATTATTGAGGCGTATGAAACTGGAGGTAAAGAAGCTGCTGCAATTAAGTTCGCTGAAGAAAATCCTGAAATTTTCAAATCCTCATTGGGAATTTTAAAATACACTGATGCATCTCCTAAGTTTGCTGGAAGACTTGCTAATGTGGGAATAAAGGCTGGGGTTATTGAGCCTGTTAAATTAGAATACAAAGAGTCTGACTACCAAAAAGAAGATGGAATTACTAAAGGGTATTTTGATAGAAAGACAAAGGATGAGATAATTGAAGTAGTTGAGGATAGGAATGGTCTTGATATAGCATCCACAAGAAACACGTTCCCCGCTGCAAGGGGAATAGAGGTTGTTCTTCAAGGAAATAATTCTGAAAGAAAATCTTCTGGTAAGAATAAAATTGATGACGTTAAATATGTAATGCACTACGGTCTTGATGACAATGTATTGTCTGGTAAAAGACATAAAGACACTCCTGCCATACATAGAAGATCGATAGAAATTGATGGATTTGTACCTTATGTAATAAAAAGAGTTGGAGACAGGGTGGTTTACACCTATAAAAGGTATTCTGAAGTAGCTGACATTTCAAAACCATTATCTGAGGTTTTAAAAGACAAAAAAATACTTGATCCATTAAGACAATATAATTACGATGACATACAGTGGGATAAAGAGCCTAATTTTAAAAGACCTGATTCAGTATCACTTACTGATGGAGACAGAGTTTACGCTGGAGCTGTAGAGCTTCTTCTTAAAGATGGCGTTGAAAACGTATATAGAAAAGGAATAACCAAGCACGACTCAGATGACCCAGCTAATAAGCAGGGCACTTACATTATGTACACATATATCAAATCAGATTCGTTAAAAGGTAAGGAAAATTACGGTAGATACAATGGTGGTTCTTTTGCTTTAATATTCAATGATAAAGATGGAAATAGATTCGTAAGAAACTTTACAGGGTCTGTTGAGGGATTAAAAAAAGAAGGTCAAAGTGTAGCGAAAGAGTTTGATATTCCAACAAGTGAAATTACTGTTGCTTTTCACGATGCAGGTTCTGTAAGCGGAAAACCTGTTGCTATAGATGGTGCAATCAGCGAAAGAGAGAACAATATGGTCAATGACCACAATCCAAATGCAACATTTGGGTACTTAGTTCCTGTGGAAAATGAAATACTCACAAAGACAGCAGACCCAATAAGCGGTGAGAGGGAAACCCCAATCGGTCTTATGGCACTTCCATTATTGTTCGGTGGTGCGAGAAGAAAAAGAAAGGCACTTGAAAATGCTGATTCCGATAAGGTAGTAACAGAATGGATGGGAGATGTGCAGAAGATTTACGATGCACAGAAGACAAAGAACAAAAGGGAAGCAAGGGATCAGGCTGCTGTTAATTTAGCTTTAAGCGGTAAGCTGGACAACCTTGCTCCAGATCAAGTTAAAGCCGTACTTGAAGGGATTCAGACAGAGACTGGTGCTATGGGTAAAAAGTGGAGTGTTTCCACGGTGTCAGAACTTGATGGTCTAACAATCAAACAGCAATTCAAGCAGGGGTTTGAGGAGTATGTTGCTGCGCTAAAAGATAAAGAAGCTTCTAAAAAAATAAAGGCTGAAATCAAACTTCAAGAAAAAATAGATAAGTTAAAAGAAAAGGCAAAGGAAGCTGTTCAGAAAACAAAAGATGACGTTGCTGCCAGAAAGGTTTTCAATGAAATAATGAATGCAGAGATGAAAGAACTCGGTCTTGGAGAATTAAGACAGTCAGAGATTAAAAATCTTCTATCTATGGCTAAACAAGCCGACAGAAAGAAAATAGAAGACCTAATTGAACGTGGCATAAACTTAATGGCAAAAGCCGCTAAAAAGAATCTAAAAACAGGGGCAGAGCAGGTAAGAAAAAAACTGTCAGACAGAATAAAGAAAGGAGACTTCGGAACGGCTGATCAGAAAGCGATAGCAATAGCTAATATTCCTGTCGAAAACATTCCTGTCAAAAGACTACCAGAATACTATGATTTATTAGGTAACCTTGTATCTAAAAGAGGTAAGATTTCAGCAGTTGATTTAAACAAAGCCTCTGATTTCATTGATTCAATTTCAGAAGAAATTGAAAACAAGATAGGCGGTGTAGAAACGCTTGCAGAACTGTATGATGTATTTGACTCAGAAAGAAAAATAGAATCTGAATCTGAAGAGTACATTGAGGCAAAGAAGTTAAAGAAAGATGAAAGAAATGCAAGACAGCAAGGTTTAATAAATAGGATTGAAGGAAAAGCAAAAGAAGAGTTTAAAAGTTTCCTTGAGGAACTTGGTATGCCTACTGAAATTACTGACTTTGCTAATAATGAATTTGAAGCTATAGTTAAAGAACATAAGCGTCAAAACACAGAAAAGGGCAAGCCATTAACTTCAGCTAAGAAAATAGAAAAGATAAAAGAAAAGCGTCAACAGGCTATAGATAATTTTAATAGTCTATACCCCATTGAAAAAGGAAGTAGAGGCATAGATATTTCATTATACAAGAATAACGAAGTATTGGCAGAAGCCGCTGCTTTTTTCAATAAACTCGGAAATAATCAGCTTAAAGACCTATTGCCTTCAGAAATTAATGCGCTTCCATTGATTTACGAGAACATGAATTTTGGACTTATGACTTCATCTGTTTTCAGAATCATGAGTAAAATAAAGGGTTCAATGACTGTGGATCAAATGTCAGAATCTTCAAGTCAATTCAGCAGAATGCTTGCTACAAGTCCAAAGGATTTACCTGGTGATGTAAAAACGATGGCAGAAGACTTTACACTTCCTTTGTATAATCTTGTAAAGCCAGAAACCCCAACATCCGTTAGTATAAAAGATGCTAAAGAACTTGGAAGAAGGATGCTTGCTGAACAGACACCTTACATAAAATACCTAATGAAAGGTATTAAAGGTGACCCTGTGTATGAAATGTTAAACGGTCTTACTGGAGCGATGACAAGTGCCTCATCTATGGTTTCTGATGCAAAAAGAAAAACCTATGATTTATTTATGGGAATGAAGGGTCTTCCATTGGAAAACAATATGATGATTTCAACCTTTCATAGGATTCGTGAGCATCAAGGACTAAAGGGTGAAACGGATATAGCTATAAGAAGACCAATAGAGTACGTTGATGCTAAAATAGAAACTGCACGAACTGATAATCAGGGCATTTATGATTTAATGGTTGGTATAAAGGATAAGTACTTTGATAAAAATGGTGACCCTAAAATAGACAAGCTTACAGGAGAGTCACTAATTGAAAAGGAAATAAACAAAAGGGGAGGTAAAGAACTTGTTGACTTTATGGATAAAATGAATGAGGTCACAAGGGAAATGGGAAGAACGATAGCTGTTATCAGAGGTATTCCATATAAGGAAATAGACCTATATGGAGCGTCAAGGGCTGAACATGGAACTGACAATCTATCTGAAAAGATGTCAAAGATAACTGCTGGAAAGACTCTTTCATCAGTCAAATCTGGTGCTGTTCTTTCCAGAACAGGAAATACAAAAAAGACTTTTGATTCTGTTGGGGACTTCTTGAGTTCTTTTGACAATACAGTGCATGAGTATTATCTGACAGAGCCACTATCTACGATATCTAATTTTGTCTCAATAGCGAATAAGACAGGAAATGTAAACCTTGCGAGATATGCAAACGCAATAAAGGATTATGTTTCTGGGTCTATAGAAAACCAAATAAAAACAAATTACTCTGACGGTGGATTTTGGATGAATCTTATGAATGATATTATAAGCACGAGAAAGTCAGGTGCAGTATTTGGATTAGGAGTCAAGCCATTTGCTGAAACTTTCAGCCAAATGAATAAAATACTTCTAATTCCAGAAGCGAGAAAATCCTTTATGACAGGCATTCAAGTTCTTAAAGAGTCAGGTGATGGTGTTTTAAATTTCCAAAAGGCTTTTGAGTTTATGAGAGCCATACAATCGACTCATCAAAACAGAGCTGGTGTTTTAAATGCGGAAGTGTACTATCAGCCAGGATACTTTGAGAGGAAATTGAAATCAAACACTGGTAGGTACTTGAATATTTACAATAAAGTAAGACCACTCTTAAAACCCACAAAGGGTATGAAAAGAGGATTACAAAGGGCTGCTGAAATTAGTCAAATGGCTCCTGATGCTTTTGGTGTTATTCAGGTAAATATTGGTGCTTTTGCTGAAAAATTCAAAGAGTTAACAGGTAAATATCCTGACATAAATAAAATAATAGAGGACAAACAGTATCGTGCTGAAAATGCTGACGCTATAAGAAAAGCGAGGGCTTACGCTGACAAACTAACCTCAAGCACAGCGGCACCATCATCAATGGCTGAAGTTTCAAAAGCAGGATATCTTTTACCTCCATTTAGAATGGGATATATCAAAAAAGAACCTGGCACTAAGTCTCAAAACCTATTCATACTTGACACCTACTCTAGTTCTGAAAAAAGAACCTTATTGACAAATCTAAAAGAGTTAAGGGATTCACTTATGAAGCCTTTTATAGCAAGAGGGATGTCTGAGTCTTGGACTGGTTCTGAGAAAAAAACATTTGATGTATTGCAAGAGATAACTGGAAGAAACGTAGCTGGTATATCTTATCAAATATACAGACTACTTGGATTTGCTGCTTTAAACACTCTTATTCAAATGCTTGAAAAAGAACTGTTTGGAACTGACGAGGAAGAATTAGACTTATCCGAAGAATTTGAAAAAGGAGCGAAAAAGGGAATATTAGACCAAGCGTTGCTTCCTCTCTTGGGTAACGCTTCATGGGTTACGAGGTTAATGCTTTTGGGTGGGATATACGTAGCTGCTAAATACACTGAGGGAGAGCTGGATGAAGATGAGGAAAGCTACTCTGAGGAGTTTAAAAAATCAGTTTATCTTCCAGATTTGAATAGATACGGTAATATACCTGTGACTGTTTCAAAATTTGGTTTTGAAGGACAAGTTGCTGCTGATGCGCTTGAATTATCAATGATGCTTGAGATTTTAACCGAAGATCAAAGTATTAGTTCAGCAGATATTGGGAAATTTGCATTCTTGCTATCAAGAAACGCAGCCCCAACACCTCAAGAAGCACTAAGATTAATGAGGTTGCCCAGAACAATGCAAAAGGTTGAAAAAGCAAATAAACTGATAAATGGAATAAATAGTTCATTTATAGTTGATGAAAAGACGAGGGCGATATATAACACATACATAGACCTTGATAATGATAAGTCTGCTTTACCTTTAGATATAAGAGATACTGAATCTATAAATGTTGATGGGGTTTCAGTAAAGTACGAGATTGACAAAGATGACCTTATGGGTTTGTACTTTGAAAGAGGGAAGTTAATAAACGGTCTTATGACACCTGAAACACTTTCTAAGTTTAGAACAACGTCAGACCCTAAGAAAAGAAAAGATATTCTAAAATCGATATACAAGGAAGTAAACAACCTTGAAGACTATCAATTACTCAAAGACGCTTACTTCTTAAAGAATGGGAAACGTGTGAATTAAGTACACAATGTTATATCCTCAAAATTCCGTACCTTTGAGTTATGGCTATTCCAGAGCGATACAAGAAGAAGGGCTTCACCAAGGTCGGTGCAAAGAAGAAATCGACACGACCAGGTAAGAAGTGGATGGTGCTTGCCAAAAAGGGGGATAAGTACAAAATAGTTCACGGAGGGGATAGTAAAATGAAGGACTTTTCTCAGCATAAGAGCAAAGACCGTCAGAATAAGTTTTGGGATAGGATGGGTGGTAAGAGTTCTGAGAAGGCGAAGGACAAGTTCAGCCCTCTATATTGGCATAAAAAATTTAAAACCTGGTAAAAATGGCTTACGGTAATAAAAAGTCTGGCAAGAAAATGTCTTCAGAAAAAGCTTGCGCTAAGTGCAAAAAAATGGGCAAGAAATCTTGTAAGTGTAAAAAACGATAAGCAATGGCTATATCACAGTTTCAATTCAGTGTATGTATTGACTGTTCGGATAATCTGTACACGATTACAGATAATTCGTCAGGAACGGTGACAGCACCAATAAGTGCAGAGTCTGTAAAAGTAACCTATCCGAATGATGATAGTGTTACTTTTGATTTATACTCAAATACTCAGGACTCCCTATTTGGTCACACAATGGGGATCAGTGCTTTAGGTTGTACGTCAGCTTCGTTGTCTTTTACTACTGCCCTTTTGGGAACTAACTATTACCACTTCTATATAATATACACTAATGCGAGTGGGGTGTTGACTGTAAAACCTGAGTATTTCAGCAGTACATTGCCTTCGTTTTCCACAGTAGGGGGATTAATAGCAGGTGCTATAAATGCTGGAACTACAACAACAGGAGTAAGCGCAACATACAATTCAACTACAAGGGATGTAGACCTTACGGGGTCTTCATTTGGGGTAGCAGCTATTGCAAATGGTAACGCAAATATGTTTGTAAAGAATGTAAATGCTGAAATTACTACAGATGGTAAATACGCTCTAACTTGGGAGTTAGATGACGCTGAAACAGTACCTTCCACATACGTATCAACTATTGAGTCTTACTTTTTATGCAACGTAGAGTGTTGTGTAAGGGGCAAGATGTCTGCGATTGATGTAAGTTGTGACTGTGTTGGAGACAAGAAGACAGATGCTGCAATTGAGGCTATGCTAATGTTGCAAGGAATCAAAGCCGCTGCGGCTTGTGGAAAGGATGCGAAAGCTGATAAGTTGCTTGAAGGACTTCAGGCGATATGTAATAACGAATGTAAAAGCTGTTAAAAAATGAGCTGTAATTCATGTTCAAATATAACATTACCTGGAGTTGCAGGACCTGCTGGAGCTGCTGGGTCAAACGGTTCCAACGGGGCAGATGGTGATCACATTGTAGTTCTAAAGGTATATAAAAGAGCTTCAAGTACACCTGCTCAACCAGGGGCGAGTAGTTATGATTTCTCAACTCTTACACTTACTCCTCCTGCTGGATGGAGTACGTCTGTTCCTGCTGGTACTGACCCTTGTTATGTTTCTCACGGAACTGCATCGGTTACTCCTCCTGCGACTGTTGATAGTTCAATCACTTGGACAAATCCTCCTGAAATTGCATTTGAAAATGGTGCAGATGGAATAACACTTCTGCATACACTTACATCAGCTTCATCAGATATAACCTCTGCGTCATACACTTCTGCTCTTCCAAGTACTTGGCAAGTTGCGGCTAACACTCTTAATACAAACGGAGACACGCTTAGACTTCAAGCTCAGACCATGGTTACTCCAGGGTTTGTATTTGATGTAGCACATGGGATACAAGTTTTAGTTGGAAGCACTAATCCTCCAACTGTACCTTTAGAGATATCTTTTCCAGCAGTTCCAGATTACTTAAATGGTTTCTATTATTTTGGGAACTATTCATACATTCTTGAAGTTGACATGGTTAGAGTTAGTGACACTTCTATAAGAATGGAGTCTAAGCTTTCTTCTATAGTCATGGACACAGGAAACTCAGACTACGCAAATGAGATTGTAAAGCAGTCTTCCAATGGTCAATCTCAAGTTGGGGTTGAGGTTACAAACTCATCTCAAGTAATAACTGTTAGTGATTTAGATACATCCCCATTTTACGTTGATATAAATCTAAAGACCTTCAATTCAGTCCCAACAAAGCTCCTTTACGCAAAGCTTTACTGGTTAAACAAACTAGTTAATACATAAGATGTCAATACTTAGATCATACGCAGCCCTTACATCTGGTACTATATCAATACCAGTAGATCAAGCTTCAGCAGGTTCATACCCTGTTGTTTCTAACAATATCATAACAGGAGCAGTAACGCTCGTTGGACCTCTTGCAATTTCCCCAATCGGAACACCTGTCACTGGTCAGCGTGTTGTTATAACTTGGAATGCGTCAGTAACGCCATCAGGTAACACAATCACAATATTCTATGAGACTGTTCCTACAGAATTAGCCGCAAGAAACTTTGTAGCTGAGTGTCTGTGGAACGGAACTGCTTGGGTAGTAAACATACTGCCTGACTTTGCAGGTGTGGGTATTGTTGATTCAGACAGGCTCGCAGCCGACTCAGTAACAACTGCTAAAATTGAAGACAATGCAGTAACGCTTGCTAAAATGGCAGGACTTGCAAAAGGTAAGATTATCTACGGAGATGCTTCAGGAAACCCTGCTGATATTGAACTTGGAAGTGCTGACGGAAGAATGCTACTTGGAGACACTGCGGCAGGAGTTGCTGCTGTAGACATGAGTGGTGACGCTACTATTAGTAAGGCAGGAGCGTTGACAATTGCAAACAACGCAGTTACAACCGCTAAGATTTTAGATGCTAATGTTACTCCTGCAAAGATGAGTACAGGAGCAAGAAAGGCATCAATAGCAATTCCAGTGTCTTTTGAAACTGCTGGAGAAATAGGTGTAGTTAAGTACACAATGTGCTTTGACTGTACGGTGGACGCTATTCACGCCACCGTAACTAAGGAAGCAGCTACAGATCCTGCTACTGCTATATTTAAAAATCATGGTGGAACTGTACTTACAGGTTCGCAGGTTGACATAACAACAGGTCTTGTTCTCGGTAATATCGTATCTACTACACCTACAGCGAATAACACATTTACTGCTGGAGAACAGATAACTATTGAAACAAGTAAGACAACCGCAGGTAGCGGTAATTTTACAGCGATACTGTGCCTAACGCATGACTAATGGGATTCGATATACAGAATAAGAACTTAGAGCTTCTTATCTACGACAAGGTAGGTAAGAACATTAACTATTACCCTAAGTCAGAACTGTCTGTATCTGCGAGTAATGGCAACATTATCATTACCCAAACTGTAGGTGAATCAGTAAACACGATCTTCAGTCAGGAGGCATCTATGATAGACGATCCTTCTACCAACTCAATATACGACCTTGTAACTACTATTAAGGGTTACATAGGAACAGAGTCACCAGACTCATTCTCAGGTGGTTGGGCAGACTATAATGATACCGCTACGACAGGATCACCGATAGCTGTAACTGCTGTTCCTGCCGTCCTTACAAATGACGGTTTAGGAGTTAACACAAACACTGCATACCTACCTATAGGAGGAAACGGAATAACTCAACTTTGGAACACATCTTCCAATGGGTTTGACTTCAGCGATCTTGATGTGGGTGATATGTTAGATATCAGGATGGATATCACAGTGATAATAGCATCAAACAACACGGGTGTAGATGTAGACCTACTTATGGGTAGCGGAGGTTCTGTTGTAGTTCCGTTTATTTCTGAGCAGAACTTCAAGTCTACAGGTTCATATGAAGTAATCAGATACATGGGTATCTACATCGGTAGCGAAGATGTAAGAGATAATCTTGCACAGTTAAAAGTAAGTGCAGATAAAAACTGTACGTGTATTGTTCACGGATGGTATATTAAAGCAATAAGACGAGGCTCGTGATATTCAACGAATCAAACATAACAAAAAGAACTGTATTGGCGAGGTGTTGCTTCGCTGATATGGTCATTGATATGATGGAAGCTCGTGCCATCGGAGATGTGGAGATGTACGAGTGCAAGAAGAGAAAGGCAATGTTCCTGTCTTATGCTATTGGGCAAATGTGTACATACATAGACGAGGGAGTATTCACATTGAACCAAGACGAGGATACTGAGGTTTCTTGTTTTAAGGACTCTGTAGCCAAGAAGTTTCTCGGACAGATGGATGAACTGTGTGGATGTCCGTGTGGATGTTCAGACGCAAAGATATTAGACGATAATCTACCTAAATACATTTAAAATGTCAAAATTATCACCAGGCGAAGTAGAAAGCCTATCACAATTAAGAAAAATCTCTGGAACAGGGGGCTTTAAAATGCTTACAGGTACAGGCGCACACGCTTCGTTGTCAGGATACGCTATTGTAACCAACACCGATACTGTGTTTACTGTGTTTAATATTAATGGTTCAGTAAAACTTGCAGAGCTTGGATTAAGCGGTATAACCGTAAAGGCAGGGGCGTACTTGCCTGTCCCTGAAGGTAGCGCAATAACCGATATTACAATGGCTTCTGGAGACTGCATAATCTATAATCTATAAACTAATGGCAATAGGAGTAGGTATATCAGGACCAAGAGGCGGTGGCGGAGCAACAGCACCATCAATAACAATAGGTATTTTTTCAGACGCGGGGCATACTACTCCAATAACAGAAACTGATTATACTGATAATGTTTATTTATTAGCGTCAGCACCATTTACTGCCACAAATTTCACTTGGTATATTGATGATGGTGTTGAAGAATATTCATTAACAGGTGAGTCGGTTACGTTTAACACAACAGATGTTCAAAATGACGTGACAATTACTTGTGTTGCTAACGATGGAACTACTTTTGCATCAGGTCAATCTTCAACCCTAACAATTAACAATAACCCCACTGACATTTATGATGAATTTGACGCTGTTGCATTAGTGAGTAACCCAGACATTAAACTTGCTTGGGTAGAGTGTATTAGAGACATCAATCGAGATAGTAATTGGAATAAGTTAGAATGTGTATTCCCAATTATTGGTGGGACTTCAACTTCACACGCTGTTGATTTACTTTACCCTAATGACCCGACCAAGGTAGTAACTTGGGTGGGGTCACCAACTCATAATGCGAAAGGTGCGTATATGAATGGTTCTTCCATTTATGGTCAAACTTGGTATCGAGGCGGGACTGAAGGCTTAAACAAAAATAGTTGTGGTTTAGCGTATGTTAATGGTGCTGCTAACATTAGTAATGCTATAGTTATGGGTGCGAGGTCGAATGGTAACGACTTTTATATGCGAAGGGTAGGAGTCTCTAGGATTGGTGGAAATAATTCGGGTGTCGTAATGTCTGCTGCGTTGGACACAGGTTTCTCACTCGTTTCAAGAATATCAGCAAACATCATATTCGGCTACGTTAACTCCGAAATGTTTGTTGGTGGCACTAGCACTAACACGTATACAAGTTGGGTAAACAATTATGTTTGTCTAAGCAGGTCGGCTAATGGTAGCGGAGGCGCTAGCTTGTGTCAATTTGCGGCAGTACACGCTGGATTGGACGAAGGGGAGGCACTTGGGTTAATTCAGGCGGTTAATAAATGTAATGGTAAGATAAGATGATTAAATATTATTTGGTAACTGACGAGTTCGCTAATACGTGGAATGGCTATAAAAACGGGGTAAATATATTTAACTCTTTCAAAATAGTTGGAGAAGATATGTGGTATGTGTCTATTAGCACAAAAAAAGAGTTTCCTGAGATAGATTTTTCGGAGTTTGAAATTGTAGATTTTGACGATAGCAAGTTAGGTGTGGAGTTAAATTATACACTTGGGTGGGAAATAACTGAAGAAGAATGACATTGCTTAAAGACATAAACGGAAATGTGAGTAGTAAACAAAGTTTAAAGGGATGGACGCAATTTTAGAAGCATTAGCATCGTATGGAATAGCTGGAATCTTCTTGGCTGTGTTGGTATATTATCTGAACAAGCTTACAGATATACACCGAGAAGAAAGGAAGGATTGGCAAGTGGCAAACGACAAACACGTTGAGAAGTTCTCGGACGTAATAGCTGAGAACACGAAAGCGTTGGTAGAGATGAGGGGCGAACTTAAAGAGAATCGTTGCAAAATGTAAAATGGTGCGCTATTGCACCGCGAAAATGCGATTG
>Ga0255047_10002394_pt1 | contig 12416 bp, 9 predicted proteins | sample JV7_2_1_MG_FD_183640 | JGI IMG/M metagenome (GOLD analysis project Ga0255047, IMG submission 183640) | Seawater microbial communities from Jervis Inlet, British Columbia, Canada - JV7_2_1 | ecosystem: Environmental > Aquatic > Marine > Inlet | place: Canada: British Columbia | collected 2016-10-06
TACTCTGCAGCCACGTTTCCACCAATTTCGATCGTACCGGTTTCCAGCAGGATGTGAACGTGATGCTGCCGCGCGAGCGGCTGCTCGAACTGGAACGGGAAGGCAGCATCGGTAAGGCCGCCGACACGCATTATGCTTTCATGGGCGCGACCAGCCCGCCAAAGCTCGAAGACAAGGCGCGCGAACTGGGGCGCTCGATGCTGGCGCTCGGCGTCAACACGGTCGTACTGGCGCCGGTCTGACCCGCCTGTACGCGCGCCGTGAGCGGGCTGGCCCATTATTTCGAAGATGAAGGTCTGGCGACGGTCATCGTCGCGCTGGTGCGCGAGCATATCGTCAGCATGCGGCCGCCGCGAGCACTTTGGGTGCCGTTTGAACTGGGCCGGCCCTTCGGTCCGCCGGGCAATGCCGGGCTGCAACGCCGGGTGTTGAGCGAGGCCCTGGCATTACTCGACCAGGCCTGCCCGGAACCGCTGCTGCGGAACTTCAGCGATGAGAGTATCGAGATCATGGATGATGCTGACTGGCGTTTCCCCGCTACCCTGGATAGCTCTAGCCCGCGTGCGGAAGCCACCGGCGTGCTACCCGTCTGGCAGCTGGCGCGCGCGCGTATCGGCAGGAGCAGCTACGGTATTAGTGGATTGGCGCCCGAGGCTGCGGTCGAATATATCGAGCGTTACCATTCGCCGCAGCCGATGCGGATTCCGAAGGGCATGGCGAAGGTCTCGCGGGCACGTTTTGCCATCGACGATATCAAGGCTTTTTACCTGGAGGCTGCAATGGCCGAGGGCGGTCATCCCTCGACGCGGCAACTGCTCGACTGGTTCTGGGGTCATACCCTGGCCGGCGCTCTGATCCGCGAGTTCCAGGAAACGGCGCGTGTCAGCGAAGACAGCAATCTGGAGTTGATTGCCGGTTCGCTGGTGCCCGCGGGACGAACCATTTCATTCCTGCGAGGGTAAATCACCGCGCCGCAGGAACCCCATTCCCCGTTCTGATCTATGTTCCTGTGCTGCGAGTCATACTGACAGGGCGCTGTCAGTATGGGTTTGATAGACTCGGTTTTCAGTTCAATCGCGAGGATGGCCAGCATGACCGATACAGCGAGTAATCCCGGCGCAGAGGCAGCTGTGCTTGTCTGGAAGTAACCACTGTTACTCCAGCACTTAAATTTTCTCGTTGATCACTAATTCAAACGTTCTGTTGGAATTTGAAGGAATTGACTGTGACAGTTGTTCGTAATCCCCGGGCTGCCTTTCAGGATTTCCCGAGATTGATATTCTGGCCCCCACGATTACATTCCGGGCACTGGAGATCGTCCTGCTCGCGTGAACCGGGGACAACAGACTGGGAGGCCTCGAAATCACGCATAAGATCCTGTTCTACGGGCGCCGATAACTGGACGCTTGCAAAATACGCTGCCAGTGCAACCAGCGGCAGCGCAACGAAAATCGATATTTTAAACTTTGATGAAGACATAATGTTCAATGGAATAATCTCGTTTAAGGTTGATAACAGACAGCAGCGCGAAAATTTTAATCATTCGTTTGGCTCTCTATATCTGGATCCCGGGAATGAGGGCAGGTGTGCGCTACTGGTATTTGTTGCCAGCCAGATTTTCTAGAAGTCACTGTCGCTGACTCTATGACATCCACTATCGGCGCAATTCCTGTTTTGTGCGACGGTTCCGCTTTTGCCGCCAATGTGTTTGCCTTCAGACTCGAAATCATTCGCATGGCAGGCAGCGCAGAAGGGTGCGTACTGGGTCCAGCGATACGGAATCGTAGCGCTGATAGGACTACCGTGGCAGGTATTACAGCCCGGGTCCCTTCTGTGGTCTCCCGGATATTCCCCTCGCGGGTCATGGCTGAAGCTGGTCGGCGCCCAGCCGTTGGTGGTATGACACAGGTCACACTGTAAGGTTGTCAGTAAATGCGTGGGAACCGCGTCTATCTTGCCCGTCGCGGTATTACCATCGTGGCAGCTGTCGCAGTTACCCGCATTGCCGGCATTATGAGTCCACGTGCCACCAACGAAGGTTGCGGTGGTATGACAGGATGAGCAGTCCAGGTTGGTCGGGATGTGGGCGGGTACGGCATCCACCATGCCTTTCGCCGTAGTACCGTCATGGCATGAAGCGCAATTGTTGACGATACCGGTATGATCAAACGTCGCCGGTATGAAGCCACTGGGAGAATGGCAAACACCACAATCCTGGTTGGTCGGGACATGGCTGGTTTTTTTCGGCGTGGCGAATCCGCTATCGTGACAGGATGAGCAGTTATCCACGATGCCCACGTGGTCGAAACTTGCCGGCAGAAATCCCGTGGTCTGGTGGCAGTCGACGCAATCGCCGTTGGTTGGCACATGGTTGTTGCCCTTGCCCGGGACGGTAACGCCATCATGACATGAGACACAGTTAGCCGTGATGCCCTGGTGATCGAACCTGGCCTCGGCAAAGGATGAGGGCGTATGGCACACCGAACAGTCCTGGTTGTTGATCGGAATGTGCGCGGGATTGGTTTTGGCGCTCGTGCCGGTTGCAGTAACACCATCATGACACGACGCGCAGTTATTCACGATACCGGTATGATTGAACACGGCTGGTGCAAAGGTAGCGCCGGGCACGTGACAGACACGGCAATCCCCGGTCGTTGCCACGTGGGGAGGATTGATCTTGGCATCTTTGCCGGTGGCGGTAACGCCATGGCAGGAATCGCACCGAGCGGCCAGCACAGCCGGATCGCTGTGGTCGACAAACGCATCGGCAAATGCGCTCGTGTTGTGGCAAAAAGCACAATCCGCGGTGGTTTCCGGGTGTGGGGGCGAAGCTGTCTTGGCTCTGGCACCAAGCGCAACAAAGTTGCCATCATGGCAGGAGACACAATTATCGGTGATACCGAAGTGAGCCAGCATCGTTGTCGGTGTGAAGCCATTGACATTGTGGCAAACGTCACAATCCTGGGCCGTCGGCAAATGATTGAGATCCTTGATTAAATTGGCGGCAGGGTCGGTTGGTAAGGGCAGGAACTGGCTGGTATGACAGCCCTTGCAGCCACGGGTAATAGAATCGTGAACTGCAGTAAGAAATGTTGCTGACGGTGCAAAACCACCTGGAGTAGTCGCGTTGGCACTGTGACATACAGTGCAATCGTTCAGCGCCGGGATATGATTGGGCTTCTTGTCTATCGCCCCGATCGCGACATAATCGGGTTTGCCATTGTGGCAGCTTTGACAATTTCCGGTAATACCCGTGTGAAAAAAGGTCTGTGCTGGCTTGAACGGATCAGTGGTGGTGTGGCAAACGACGCAGTCCTGGGTTGTCGGTATATGATTGTTGGGCTTTCCGGTGCTGATGTTACCGTCGTGACAGGACACGCAGTTGTTTACTACACCCGCATGACTGAAAACTGCCCCGGTAAAGGTCACTGTACTGAAGTGACAATCCACACAATCCTGGGTATCGGGAATGGTCGGTATGTGATCAACGGGTTTGCCCGCACTGATCACGTCGTTGTGGCAGGATGTGCAGCCGCTAACGACACCGGCATGATCATAGGTTCCGGTGGTAAATGTGCCCGGGGTATGGCAAACCTTGCAGTCCTCGATGGTCGGCAGGTGGTTGGGTGATTTACCGCTCGCGTTAATCGGCCCCCCGGTATTACCATGACAGGAATCGCAGCGTGCAGCCAGAATCCCTGGGTCGGTGTGGTCGATGCCGAATACGGGAGTGAAACTGTCGGTGCTATGACAACTGCCACAATCTGTGGTGGTAGCCAGGTGCGCGGGCACTGCGGCCGACTTGGCGAGTGCGTTGATACTATTGGTTTCATTGTGGCATGATTCGCAGGATTGTATCGTTGGATCAACCACGCGGTGGTTGAAAACACCACCCATATTGAAGCTCACGATACTATGGCAGGTAGCGCAATCGACATTCGTTATCGGATGGCCGACCGGCGGACCGATTGCGTTAACACCATGGCACGAATCGCAGGTTATACCTGGCCCCACCACCAGGGGGCCAGTGTGATCGGGATAGGCCCCCAGGAAGCTGACAGTCGTGTGGCAGAAGCCGCATTCGGAATTGGTATCCGGGTGGGGGGGCGTGGGCGTCTTGCCCCTTGACACGGTGCCGTTGTGACAACCAGAACAGGATCTGGAAATTCCCGTGTGATCAAAACTGCCGTCGGGTGCTAGTGCCAGGAAACTGGTGGTATTGTGGCAGTCATCGCACTCGGCGTTTGTCGGCGTATGAAATTCGGATTTACCGATGGCCGATACGCCGTTATGGCATCCGCTGCAATTGCCGAATACTTCCTGGTGATCGACAGACCGGACAATGGAAAATCCCAGGGGTGTATGACAGCTCTCGCACATATTACTGGTACCGACGTGGTACCCCGCTTTACTCCCAATCGTGGTAAACCCGTCGTTGTGGCAATTCACGCAACTTGAAGACAACCCCTGATGATTGGAAGGGCCAGTCAATGGTTCGGGAGAAATCGTAACCACGACAAGCTGAATTGCGCGCTCACTGGTACTGCCCCCGGCGCGGACCACCAGTTGCGCCGCGTAGGTTCCTTTGACATCGGCAACGAAGCTCGGATTTTGCGATGTGGCGTTCCGCAATACGGCATTACTGCCATCAGGTTTAGCGGAGAGTGACCAGCTAAAGCTTAATGGTTCCGACAATGTCGTGTACGAATTGTGGTCGCTCAGGATGGCGGTCTCGCCGACTCTGAGCGCGACAATAGGCCCGACCCTGGCGACAACCTCAACCAGCCTGGCGGCTTCAGGCGTTGATCCAGGTACGGATACCTCGTCACGGCCTCCCCCACACCCGGTCGCCAGTACGGCAAGCATGAGTGCGGCTAAAAAGCCGGTCAGGGTTCGAGGCATCCTTGCTGTCAACATAGGCAGAGAAAATAATCTTAAATTATTGATTTAAAGGGTTTTTTCTGATAGTCGAATTCCGGCTTTGTATTAATCATGGAACCAATAATCAGACCTGTAAAAAACCAGATTGGTTGAAAACACCAACCTGAATCAAGACTTTAAACGTAACATAAATGATAGGCTAATTTGGGAAATAATTCCCTTTATTAAATTAATTTAATTCCTTTTATTGGGTTACACGATCAGATCGGGTTGTACATTCAAGGTCCAGTGCGAATGCCGTTATTTTGGAATAACCTGTTTGCGGCAGGATATCGGCGGGCGGCTGCCGGTGCGGATCAAAGAAGATAAAAGTAACCCAGGTAGATAGAGTAAATGGTTTGATCATTGAGTTCGGGAAGATCGAGATCCGAATACTCGATTCCGAAGCTACCCTCGAGATTGAGCTTTTTGCTGAGCCGGTATTGCATTTTTATTGATGGTTTCACAATCCACTGGTCGAATCCGTCGTCTTTATCCGTGCGCCGGTCCAGCTCCAGTCTCGGGTCGAAGCTTATACCCTTGTATCCCGTGAACCGGGTGCGCATATTAATCGAGACGGTTTCGTTCGTGTCCGAATCAGAAATTCTGGCTCCCAGGGTTGCATAATCACTATGATAAAAAAGTCCCCGAAACGAATAATCGACCGAGAGTAGTAAATTTTCGGATGACGGAACTGCATCGGCTCTTCCGGAGGCCTCGGTTTCGTCAAGTTTGAAACTCGAGAAATTGATATACAGGTACCGGGTTGAATCGAAACGGAAATTAGTGCCGATAACAATGTTCTGGGCCTCGCTGCTCCGATCTTGCGCGAGCTGGTAGATCTGATCGTCGGTAAACACGTCTTTGAGTTCGTCAATGGTTGCAACCGCCTGGCCCTGCAAGGCGTTAATGGTTGACAAGGTTGGCGAGTAACCCTGGGACAGGGACGCATTCAACGACAGTGTTGCATTGACCTGGAAATTGGAAGTGAGCGAAAACTTAGTCCATTGCTCATAAAAAATATCATAATCAGCGATGCCATAGACATATCCGGCCTGGTTCTGAAATATTACCTCGCCGCCAACGGCCTGGCGATCGGTGAGGTCATCTATTTCCTGATGAACCAGGTAAAGATCAACGTCGACTCCCGGATAAGGACTGAACTCCAGGTTGGTACCAATAAAGGGGCGATCGCTATCAGGGTCGTCAAAAGAAGACTCTACCAGGAATCCAAATCCAAAGCTGAGCTGGAAATCAGAGTGAGACAAATCGCTGAAAGAAAGGCCGTCGAAACGCCCGTAGACCCCTGTCAGGGTTCGTGTCTGGCGTCCGCCAATCAGCCGAAATTCGTCGCGCGCGTACAGGACATTGGCATTGGATGCCCTGGATTCGTTGCTGTTATCGAGAAAGTCGTTAACCAGCCCGGCGTCGATTCTAAATGCCAGCATGTCGGTATCGGTTTTTTTTTCAATAAACATATCCACATCGGTAATCAGGGTCCTGTTGATGGCTTCGCTACCTTCTTCGGATGAGTCGATCACATCATCCAGATAAAACTGCTGTACTATTCCCCGAAAATCCCAGGCGTCGGGATCGCGTTCTTGCTGCTTGGTCGCGATACGGGATTTCGGGGCTAAACTCATGGTGCGAATTCCTTCGACCCTGCCTTGAATGCGGGAGGCATCTTCGGCGGATGGGTCCGTGTCCAGCAGCGCTTCGTATAATATAATTGCCTGCTCATACTTACCCTGGCGTTCCCGCGTAATGCCCGCCAGTTCCAGGGCCTCGCGTGCCTGACCTAAGTTGCCTGTCTCGACGACCTTGTCTGCAATTGCGATGACGCGCGCATAGTTGGCATCGATAAATTCCTGGCGCGCCCTGTCCAGCAGTTGTGTCGTCGAATCAGGTGCGGTTTTTGCCTTGCCAGGTGTGGCCTTCGCCGTGCCAGGTGCAGCCGGTGCCATGCCAGGTGCAGCCTTTGCCGAGTCGGGTGCAGTCTTTATAGTTTCAGGCGCTGCTTTTACCGCTTCAGGTAAAATTTGAATCGAGTCAGGCGTAATTGCGATCGATTGGCTGCCGGGTGCTGCTGATGATTGGTCGAGAAAACGGGTGAGCTGCTTTATTTCCGGAGGGCTGCGCCGGTAAATCCAGGCGTAGGGGAAGCTTTGCCGCAACTGCTGTAGCGCAGCTCGCGCTGGTTTCGAACCGGTAAAATTTCCCACTGCCAGTCTGTAGAAGGTCTTGCCATCCACTTTCACCTGGGTTTGATAAACAAAAAAATCCTGCAGCGTGCGCCGATATTTTTGCGGGAGGTCGGGATATTGCCTGCGGTTTGAGGTGATCACGATAGCGTAAGTATGCAGTTCGGAGGCTTCGGGTGGATTTCGGAAAACAGATTCGACACCGATAAACTCAAAACTGGCCGCGGTTGCCATAGAGGATGTAAACAACAGTACGCCCAGCAATAGCAGATCGATAAATCCTTTGCGGGTTGGCCGGAATAAGGCATCTGTGCTGACGATTACAGGCCCTGAATCCTGTGAACTTCGCGCATCGAGAGCTGGAAAGGGCGTAAGTACGCTAGGAATCACCATCGGAGACACGATGCCTGCTGATCCTTTTGGTCTTTATTGACGTGAGCCCGCTATCCGTAGTGGCCTGGCAGTAATCGGTATGGTAGCTGCTGTAGTCCAGTTGGTAGGCATCGCTGGACCACGCAACTACCTGAGAGTTGTCGCCCCGATTTTCGCTGTAAGCGAGCTTTATCCGGTTCTCGCCAGGAGACAGCGGTGAATTCCGTGCAACTATCGCGGGTACCCAGGCGACTGTGGTGTGGCAAATTTCGCAATCGTTTACGCTGGCGATGTGCCCCGGATCCTTGCCTTGCGCGGTGACACCGTTGTGGCAGCTAAAGCAGGTGCCAAAAACCGATGCATGATCCACCCGCTGAACCGGTGACCAATCGAAAGTACCATGGCAATCCTCGCAGGAATTTGAAGTCAATATATGTGTCGGGTTCTTGCCGCCCGCGACGACTCCATTGTGGCAGCGGATACAATTATTAGTGATGCCATCATGTTTGAATGCGGCACCCGACCAGGTGTAGGTCCGGTGGCAGTCATCGCAGACATTACTGCTCTGGATGTGACCGGGATTCTTGCCCTCCGCGGCGATACCATTATGGCAACTTTGGCAGGAACCGACGACAGCAAAGTGGTCGACTCTCACGACCGTGATCCAGGAAATCGGCTGGTGGCAGGCTTCACAGTCCGCGGTCACGCGGATATGCTGACTCGAAGGTGGAGTGGCCTTGATTCGGCTCGAATTTGAATGACACTGACTGCATCGTCTGGGGGTGCCGGCAAATATCGCCTGCACATGGCAGATTTCACACTTCACCACGGCATGCTTGAAGTCCAACGGAAACATGGTTTCATCGTGGTTAAAATCAGGCCCGAAATCGAGCGCTGAAACACTCCCCATGGCGATGCTCGCCAGTACCGATAGCAGCAGTGAAATCAGCCATGTGATGCTATTTTTCTGCCGCGGGGATTTGCTCCACTGGTTATTCATTGCCCTATCCTTGAAGACTGAATAGTTCTCGATTCGAAGCTGTTCAGCGATTGAAATTCCGGCAATTTGAAACTTTTTTGGTTATGGCATTTGTCGCACTGCCTGCCGAAATTCCCGTCGTGTACATCGTCGCGCCGATGACAATCGAGGCAGCTCCAACGATCACGGGTGAATTTGCCTAGAGACCTGTTGTGGCAGGTATGGCAATGGATTTCAGTGTGAGCATCCCTGAGTTTGAAATTCGTATCTTCGTGGTCAAACCGCCAGATCAGCCAGGCATTGGGATTGTGGCATTCGCTGCAATCCTCTCCCAGACCCTGCTTGTGCAGATCGTCGTCGCGGTGACAGTCGATACAGAGGTTGCCGGCATCACTAAAAACGGAAGATACATGGCAAGATTCACAGCCGACCACGGCATGTTGACCGATGAGTGCGAAATTGCTCAGGTCGTGATCGAAACGAACTTCGTTTTGCCAGGCAATATCATTGTGACACTGATCGCAGCTGGTGCCCTGGTCACGCTTGTGCACATCATCCTGCTTATGGCAGCTGTAACAGTTTATTTCGATTTTTTTGGTCTTGGCGCCAAGCGTATGACATGCCTCGCATACCAGACTTTCATGTGCGCCTTCGAGCGGGAATTCAGTGTTTGTGCCGTGATCAAATTCGACATACCTCCAACCTCTGGGAACATGGCAATCCTGGCACTTTTTGCCGTTCAGCTTGTTATGTACATCATCGGTGCGATGACAGCTGTAACAGTTACGCGGATCGTTGTTATGCTTTTCAGAAACCTTGTAATCGTCCGCATGGCAATCATTGCAGGCCTGCCGCCGATGCTTTCCCTCGAGCTTGTATCTGGTATCCTGATTATGATCGAAAATCGACTTGTCCCACGCCTTCTCCCGGTGGCAGGATTCACACTTCTTGCCAAACCTGCCGACATGAACATCCCTTATCGCGTGGCAATCTACACACTGTTTCGGCGTGTCCTTGTATTGCCCTGCGATGTGACAGGCATTGCAAGACACCTGCTGGTGTGCAAATTTCAATTCAAAGTCCGTCTTTCCATGGTCAAACCCGGTTTGAGTCCAACCAGCGGCTTCGTGGCAATCCTGGCATTGCTTTCCCAGGTCACCCTCATGAACATCATCCTCGGAGTGACATTCGTAACAGGTTTGTTTCGCTTCACGATATTTCTTGTCCTTCAGGTGACAGGCAGTGCATTCCACTAACTCGTGTTTGCCACTTAGCCGGAAATCGGTAAATTGGTGATCGAAGTTATCCTTGTTGAGCCAGACCACCCTGGCATCTCGTCCCTTATGATCGCTATGGCAAGATTTACATTCCAGGGTACCTGCGTTTTTATCCCTGCCATGGAATCCCTGCTTTTCACGTATATCTTCGGCAACCAGAGCATGGTCGTGGCAGTCAAGGCATAACTTGTTCTGAGTTGTGTCGCGCCCCCGAACATGGCAGCTGGTACATTCCGATTCCAGTTCCCTATGCTCGGAAATCAAATCTCCCGGCATAAAAAACTGCTCGATTTCAAGGGCTTGCACGGTTTCAGTGATGGTAACGCCGAGTGTCAGAAGCAACACAAAAATGGCTCTCATCAATACAAATGAACCACAACTACGTGAATCACCCCCGACAGAATCAACATGATAAAAAGCGGCAAGTGGAGGACATGCCAGTAGGAGAAAAGAATTTCGTTAATACCGAGTACGCATATTGAACGCAGGTTTTTTATTCTGAGGTAGATCAGCTTTTTTTCATGGTTATCCAGATCCGATCCAGATACCCGCCGCTGTAACTTGCCAAGCTGCGATTTCATCCTCAGATAAAATACCAGCGATCGGTTAACGCCAGTGTGCGAATCGGTTAATTTTTCTTCAATTACTTCGAAATCGTCCACCAGATCGAAGTCGATTCCACTCGACCCGCTCAACAGCAGCGAGGGTAAATCGTCACCCGAATAGAACTCTTTAAACAGGACTTTACTACCATACAAACCGTGGTGAATGCGCTGATATAACAAACGACCCAGTAAGCCGCTAATGGCTACGATCAGCATACAGAAAAATGCAACGCTGCTATTGAACGAGCCGAGTTGGAAGCCGGAGTGGAAAATAATTAACAAGGGACCGACCAGCCCCAGAATCATATGAATCCGAAACCACGATTTGACTGAACCTATCACCGACCATCGTATGAAGCGTTTCCTCATGGGGTATATCAAAAGCAGCAGCATTAATGAGCCGCCAATTATTCCGAACCAGTATCCGGCCCCCGATTCGGCCACCAGGTAGTGGTGATCTTTTGCAGCCCAACCCGCGGCGAGTGCTAAAACAATCGCGGTATACCAGGTGGCCTCGGTTAATTTGAGAAAAATGTTGTTGGGTTTACTAAGCACAAATCAATCCATTTTAGTCTGTCTTAATAATCGATTTATCGGGTTTAACCGAACGATCGGGCTGAAATTATTAATATTTGAGAATTGCAAGAATAGCCTAAAAGGGGAAATTAATTTGGGAAATATTTCCCTTTATTCTGAAAAAAAAATTAATTGTGCAATACTTCTACAACGTTTCGAACTACTCGGCAAACAGAAACTTCGTATGTCTACACTGCACTACTGGCTATCCATGTTGCCTGTTCTTTTGGGCCTGGCAATTTATGTCTTCTGGTGCTATCGCCGCCAGCAAAAAAGCGTTGAAACCCGTCTGCAGGCCATTGAATCAGGGCTTTCGGAGCCCGCTTCTCTGCACCCGATAATCGATCGCGACAGGTGTATCGGTTGCAAATCTTGCGTTTATGCCTGTCCTCAACAGCTGGGGCATAACGTGCTGGGAATTTTCCACGGTAAAGCCGAGTTGCTCGAGCCCGCTAATTGTATTGGCCACGGCACTTGCAAAACAGTCTGCCCTGTAGGCGCTATATCCCTGGTGTTCGGCACCAAAGCACGTGGTGTCGATATACCCCGGATTGGTGACAATTTCGAGACTAACGTGCCCGGCATCTATATCGCCGGAGAACTCGGCGGTATGGGGTTGATACGAAATGCTATAGAGCAGGGCAAAATCGCAATGCAGGCGCTCTCCAAAAATTTATCCAAATCAACTAATAATATGCATCAGGTTGTCATTGTGGGTGCAGGTCCGGCAGGTATTTCAGCAACCCTGAAAGCCAAGGAACTTGGCTTGAACTACCTCACCGTGGATCAGGATTCACTGGGTGGAACGGTTTTCAAGTATCCGCGCGGGAAGGTCGTCATGACCCATCCGGTTGACTTGCCGATCGCCGGGAAAATGCATTTCAAGGAAACCAGCAAAGAAGATCTGCTTGAGTTCTGGAAGGAAATCGAGGCGAAGACAGGGATAAAAATACAGTACCAGGAACTGGTGGCCGATATTTCGGCTATGGGTACCGGCGGTTATAAGATAAACACCAACCGGGGAACATATACCACGGATGCTATTTTACTTGCGATAGGCAGACGAGGGACCCCGCGTAAACTAGGTGTTCCGGGAGAAGATCACCCTAAAGTTGTTTATCAGCTCATCGATCCTGAGCAATATAGGGGACAGAAAGTATTGATTGTTGGCGGTGGCGACAGCGCCCTGGAAGCGGCCATGGCAATCGCCGACATCGATGGGACCGAGGTCTCGATATCGTATCGTAGCGACACTTTTTCACGTGCCAAAGAAAAAATTCGGGACCGTGTCCATGACTACGCAGATGAATCCCGTATCAAGCTTTACTTATCTTCGAATGTTATCGGTATTACCCCAAACGAGGTCTCACTCGATCAGGGAGGGCAGGTTGTTACAATCGCAAACGAAGGCGTAATCGTTAATGCCGGAGGTATCTTGCCTACCGCTTTTCTAAAACAAACCGGCATTTCCGTCGACACCAAGTAC
>Ga0255047_10002396_pt1 | contig 12413 bp, 14 predicted proteins | sample JV7_2_1_MG_FD_183640 | JGI IMG/M metagenome (GOLD analysis project Ga0255047, IMG submission 183640) | Seawater microbial communities from Jervis Inlet, British Columbia, Canada - JV7_2_1 | ecosystem: Environmental > Aquatic > Marine > Inlet | place: Canada: British Columbia | collected 2016-10-06
CTTACTATAGGACCCCAGAGGAGGCCAGTCTGCTGGGACAGCCAGTACCTTGGGTGTAGGATTATAAGCCAAGCCTTTCTTGGGCATACCATCTCTCCTTAACTGTTAATCATACTCAGGGCAGCAACAGAGCCACCCCACTTAGCGTGCCTAGCCTTGAGAACCTTGATCAGGTCAGGCTTACTAACCTCCACCACCTTATAGGCGAGGCCCTTAATCTTGACCTTACGGACCCTAATTGGTGCCTCCATTGTCACATAGTGACACCACTTAGAGCCCTCCCTTAAGAGGGCGAGTCTGTAACCGTCATCCCATAACCTAACAACCTTAATCTTCATAACCCACTCCTTAAAGGTATAGAAAGTTGGTGGTCTAGACCGCATCCCCAATGATTCTCGGTTAGTGAATCTTACTCATAGCTTGAACTTAATCTAACTACAATAGCTGGGCTTTGTAATCCCTGTCTAGTAGGGTCAGGAACCGACCTGTATTTCCTAACATCACCACCTAAAAAGATCCCCCCTCTTTCGAGGGGGGAGTGAAGTCCTACGCTAGACCGTTAGGTCTAGGCCCTTCACCTTAGCGTCCACAGTACCGTCAGGATTGACGGTGCAGAGCAGTGTGCCGTTAGAGCACTTCGTGCTCTGTTTCATGGGCTGGACATAAGACCTAGCTTTGCTAGGGCTCCAGATGTACCAGAGGTTGGTTGGCCCATTAGTGGCGGCATAAGGCTTTGCCTTACGGAGTCGGGCTGAGAACACTGCCTCAAAGGCCTTGTAAGTGTCTCCGACACTTCCCCGTAGCTCCGTGATGGACCCTGCCTCACCCTCTGGGTGAGTCTGAGGCTGAGCTGGGGTAACTGTGTTACCCTTCTGCAGTAGCGCCATTATGCCTTCAATGGCAAGCTGTTGCTTCGCAATAGTCTCGGCAAGCTGAGCAATCGTGATTCGAGCCATGATAGTATCTCCGATACTAGTGAGCAAAGTGCTTCGCACTTTATTGTGGAAGAGGACAGCGGCGACACCAAACCGCAGTTAGCTGTGTCTTTCATCTTCTTCCCTCACTTCGTGAGGGGAAGAAGTGAAAGACTACACCCTCCAGCCGTCCTAACATCCAGCCCCGAAGGGGCTGACTCCTCGCGCACACACGTGGTATTCGCGGCATAGCCATCCTCACCACCATAGGTGGTGGTAACTCAGCGTAGCTGAAGCGCTGAGTTCCTTAGCTAACCAAAGGTTAGCGCCTCATCGGGTAGCTATCACCCCCTTATAGGGGGTGCTATCAGACAGCTATCCACCCTGTGGTCATCAGATCGGTGTGGTTTATTAACAACATATGATCAGAGAGCATAAGCCAATAGAATCAAGTGTTTCACGGCTTGTTTCACGGCTGTGTGGTATATAGGAGACAATTTGCACTACTGTACATCCATACAGTGGTAGAGCCGGGGTGATGGGGGGCCTCACACGCGGGGAAATGCACCTCTAATAATTCTAACAATAATTACTGGGTGGGGGCCATAATGAGGGGGATCTCGCAACAGAGTAGCCCTATAGTCTTAGTCCAGCTACGCTAACCTAAGACTATATACTTCTAATCATATACCCTATTCAAGTATTCATAGTCTATATAATAAGAAGTATAAAGATATATAAGACAACTCAAACTTGCTTTAGTTCAATCTGACTCAATCTTATTTGCTATTTTCTCAATTATATGGTATAATATAGTAGTTGGGGAACTTTATTGGTTTAGAGTTGTCTAATAATAGTGTAGGGCGCGTTTTATTGTTAATAAGGAATAGTATGCCTAAAGTTGAGATACACGGTACATCGGCCCACGATGGGAAGGAACTTGATGACGCCCTAGTCATAAATAAGGCTCTAGCCGTCACAGGCACAGGGTTCTTCGGACTCAACGTGGTCTTGGGTAACATTGAGGGCTACTCAGGAATAGACAAGTTTGGTGAGAACCCGGTAGTTGGTAATGTCCAATTCGACCATATCTGGGATAAGGGTGGCCAGTACGTACCCCCGGTAACGGCTGTAGCCCATAATGTAGTCTCAGATTCTATGGCTGATGCCGGGACAGAGGTAACCTCGGGTACCGCCACAGGAGGCTCTACAACGAGCCTAGAGGACACCGGGACGGACTTTAGTGCAGCCGGAGTGGTTGTGGGGATGATGGTACTAGACGATACCCATTGTGAGATAGGGTTTGTGACCTCGGTAACGGAGACGGTACTAACCATCGCCGCTGCAATGCGGAGCCCCTCTACGGGCAATACCGGGCTAGGGTTTGCTGAGAGTGTTAGCTACAGGATAGTCAATGACGCCTCAACAGGGTCCTCAGTACTATATGTGCAGGGTCTGGATATCCTCCGGATGACGATACAGGAATTCGTTATACTCAATGGTCAGACCGATGTGCTCACGGTCAAAGAGTACGGGAGAATGTACAGGGCGCGGACCTTTGCCGTTGCCACATCGGGGACCATAGGAGTTGTAACAGCCACCACTGATGATGTGGCGGCTACAGTCAGCCTCCAGATTATTGATGGTAACAACCAGACCCTGATGGCCGTGTACACGGTACCATTCGGGAAGAAGGGATTCGTCCTACAGTGGTGGGCGTCCCTTAGTAAGAAGCAGTCTGCCGCAGCAATTGTCAGACTCCGGGCAGGGATACTAGATGGGGTGGGCTACACAGTACAGACCAGAGCGATAGAAACAACCGGAACATCGGAGTTCACATATAACTACGCACTGCCCTTAGTCAATATACCCGGTGGAGCAGATATCTGGGTTGAGGCACAGTCCGACTCCGCACAGGCGGATGTCGGTGTATCAGCCGGGTTCGACATATTACTAATTGATGACTAGGAGAGATATGGATAGTGTAGTAAGTATTAAACCTGAGGACGGGAACCCCTTTGAGGTATTCAAGGATGACCAAGGTAGGCTACGGACAGCCTCCCTATTTAAGGAGAAGCGGGAAGCTAGTAAGTACCCCTCCTATTTTACTCTTAAGCCGGGGGCCGCACCAGTAGGGCACGTATCAATGCACGACAAGTATATGGAGATATCAGACCCAACAGAGTATCAGGTAGCCATGACGCTCCTAGGCTCTTGGGACCACTGGCAGCGCCTCTGTGCAGCCAAGTGGTTCAAGCCCCACGTAGAGGCTTGGCGGGAAGAGCTACGAATCAAACGGCACTCTGCATCAATAAATACCCTAGAGGAGTTTGCTACCCAGAAGGACCACATTGGGTATGCAGCCACCAAGGCCCTCCTAGATATGAACGCTCCCCCTAAGGTTAAAGGTGCTGGACGTCCACTAAAGAAGGAGGCCCCCGAAACAATTGAGGCACTTGATCAACGCCAGAAGGATTGGATTGATGAGGACGCCAAGAGACTAGGACTCCTATAAGATGGCTAAACTAACACTAACTGATGTAACCTCCGGGTACCAGACACCCGCAACGATCAACGCTAACAATGCGTTGATTGAAGCTGCGTTGGAACTGACCCTCTCCAGAGACGGCACTAGTCCCAATACTATGACCGCTAATCTGGACATGAACACTAATGATATTGTCAATGTTGGTTCGGGGGGCGACACTCTAGCCACTGAGACTTACGCGGATACCGCAGCCTCGGATTCAACTGCGGCTCACGTAGCCTCACCGGGGGATCACGATGGGCGCTACTACACAGAGTCTGAGGTGGACACCTCACTATCAGGTAAGGTAGGTACGGCTCACCTAACAGACGCGTTGGCCCACACAGCTGAATTTGCGGCCAAGGCAGATGTCTCTGATCTAACAGATCACGAAGCCGAGGCTAACCCACATTCAAGTAGCGCGGCGTCCGGCGCCAATAGTGATATCACTTCGCTCACCGGGTTGACTACAGATTTATCCATAGCACAAGGCGGCACCGGCCAGTCCACTGGGCAACTGGCAATCAATGCGTTGACAGATTCCGCATCGGCAACCACCGACCACGCACTGGTACGCAACTCCAGTGGTGAAGTTGTGTGGGCAGCGCAGTTCGGAGCAAGCGGTACCGGTCAAAGCAACGACGGAACGAACGAAGGTTCTGGCAAGCATATTTATCAGGGGAAGACCAGCTCGTCGCTGAACTTCCGGTCAATCATCGGCGGTGATGGCATCACAGCCACGCAGAATACTGACGACATCACCCTCAGTGTGGACGCCCACTCTTGTGTGTCGGCTGGCCTTGCCATGACGGCGATGGCATCAGGGGCCATAAATCCTGTACCACTGACTGACCCGTACCCCTCCACTCACACTTTAGGTACCGACTTATCAATTGATGCTGTCACCGATAGGATCGACAACGATTCGGGCAAAGCGGTTTTACTCCACGTTGATTTAACGATAACAACCTTTAGAGGCACCATCCCTACAATTTCCCATCACGGTGTGAACTTCAATATTGCCGGTGGTGCAGGTATAATAATCGACGGCGTTCCAGCGGGCCAACTAATAACCTGCTCTGTCTTCAATCCGACAGTATCAAGTAAGGTCATAGATGGTACGGCATCTTGGTCAGGCCACGTCTACCTGCCGATAGGTGGCTACCTGTATGTGACTAAAGCAGATGACGAATGGACCTCAACAGTAAACCACGATTGCTATGGCGGCATTACTGCACGAGTCATCGGCTACCCATAGTGCAGTATCTCACCAACATCGGCATCTGGCTTTCCGGCTTTGTGAAGGGCTGGCGTTACTTTCGTAAGGAAGTTCGGTACGAGCAGGTTGAGGCGCTATGGTACCTGTACTGGTTCTTTGATGTTGGTGCCAATGTGTTGACAGGCGGGGACCCGGAAGAGTCCGCGTCTAGTCGGGTCCACAAGGATCGCCACGCACTATTCCCTAAGATCCTGATAAGGCTCTTGGAGAAGATTGACAAGAGACACGGCCCTAAGGTAGTCAACTGGAGAGTAGGTGAGGGTTCACACCAGAACAGGGAACTCTCAAATATGGCACAGGCGAGCCTAACGGTATTCTGGCTAATAACAATTTTAGGAGGTTTCTACTATGGCCTTAAGTAAGGATCAGAAAGCAGAGCATAAGCAGAGCAGGAAACTCAATAAGGGTGTGGTCGTTATCATCCTAGCCTTTGCGGTTGTAGCTGCACTGGTAGCCCTAGGCGTGGACATGCCTTGGATGGTCACCGAGTAACAATGGCGGGTCCCACCACAACGCAATTCGAACTGACTAGACGGGCCGCCGAGGATGACCTGTACCAGTTCATTAAGCTCATTGCCCCTCACCGGGTGCTGGGTAGCATCCATAAGGAGCTAATCAGATGGTGGGAAAGAGACGAGGCCGCTTCGCATCAGTTGTGCTTACTGCCACGCGACCACCAGAAGTCACAGATGGTGGCGTACCGTGTGGCCCACGCCATCACAAAGAACCCAGCTATTACTGTCTTCTATATATCCTCTACTTCTGCGCTAGCTGAGAAGCAGCTCAAAGCTATTAAGGATATTCTGACCTCGGACATATACCGAAGGTACTGGCCAGAGATGGTCAACAAGGATGAGGGCAAGAGAGCTAAGTGGTCTGCCACAGAGATTGAGGTCGACCACCCAAAGAGAAAGGCCGAAGTAGTTCGTGACCCCACAGTGTTCACGGGCGGGCTCACCACCAGTCGTACTGGATTCCACTGTAATATCGCAGTCCTTGACGACGTAGTGGTCCAAGAGAACGCCTACACTAAAGAGGGCCGGGACAGGGTACAGACTCAGTACTCATTGCTAGCGTCAATCGAAACAACGATGGCTAGGGAGTGGGTAGTGGGGACTAGGTACCACCCCGTAGATCTATACGGCAAGCTTCTTGATATGCACGTAACGCAATACGACGAGTACGGGGCAACCATCAAGAAGGAACCTCTGTACGAATTATTTCAGAGGGAAGTAGAAGATCGAGGAGACGGTACCGGACAATATCTCTGGGAACGACAGATGAGATCAGACGGGCAATGGTTCGGCTTCAATGCTGAGATTCTCGCTACCAAGCGTGCTCAGTATCTGGACCAAACTCAGTTCCGCGCTCAGTACTACAATAACCCCAACGACCCAGATAACGAGGCCGTCTCCTCTGATCATTTCCAGTACTATGATCGTAAGTACCTTGAGAGAACAGGTGGGGCTTGGATGTTCAGGCACGCACCGCTACGGCTGTTCGCTGCAATTGACTTTGCCTTCAGTCTCAACTCCAAGGCAGACTATACGGCACTGGTAGTTGTGGGGGTGGACCCGGACAACAACGTGTACGTAGTGGACATAATTAGGTTCAAGACAAATAGAATTACAGACTACTTTGATCACATCCTTGAGGCTCACGTAAGGTGGGGTTTCAGGAAGATCAGGGCTGAGGTTAACGTGGCACAGGAGGTGATCGTATCTGATTTGAAGGACCGTATTCGCCGCTCAGGCAATGCGCTCTCTATCGACCCGCACCGACCAACTAAGCACATGGGTACTAAGGAGGAGCGTATGCAAGCCATCCTCAGTCCTAGGTACGAGAACATGTCAGTGTGGCACTATGAAGGCGGCCTGTGTCAAGAACTAGAGGAGGAGCTTAGGCAGCACAGACCTAAGCACGATGATATTAAGGATGCCCTAGCCAATGCAATTGACATTGCTATCGCACCTAAGGCGCTGCGCCAGCGGCGAGAAGAGAAGGTTGTTTATCACTCAAGGTTTGGGGGTGTAGCAGCGTGAGAGAGGGCTGCTCCATCTTAGTCATACTGTGTATGCTAGCACTCATTGTGGAGTGCGCGCAAGCCGCCTGCCCGCCTGTCTTTGAGACGGACGTAACCACCAACGGTAAGGATTATTTCATCGGGCCGGGGCAGAGGGATTTGCCGATCTTCATGTGTACGACTGATGGGCTTGGGTACGGACCGTGGCCTGAGAGTTGTGATGGGATTATCCTGATCAGCTCGGTGCAAGATGCTAATTCAGTAGCTTCGGTAGTCCCGTTCATGCCTCAGCAGGATTGTGGCACAGAGCTAACTTGGCCTGAAGTCACGACGAATGCAGACGGTAGCGCGGCTGATGATATTCGAGGGTACATCGTTTACCAGTACCCACCGGGAGAGAGGATCGCGATAACAATGGAGACGTTCTATCACGTTCGCAACCTTGTCTCAGGAACTTATGTGTTCGCTGTAACAGCATTCGATGAGGCAGGGAATGAGAGCACACACAGCCCACATGCAGAGAAGGTGATTCCATAAATGAAAGGCGATAAAGTACTAGAACTAGAGGGCGTACTCGCACCGGATGCGATTGGCCAGCACATAGCAACCTTCTACCAGACGTGGAAGAGTCAGCGCGATGGGTGGGAAGCCGAGAAGGCTGAACTCCGGAACTTTATATTCCAGACAGACACAACTAAGACATCCGTGGGCGCTAACACACCGTGGAAGAATACAACGTCTCGACCTAAGGTCTGTCAGATCCGAGACAATCTACACGCCAACTATATGGCGGCTCTGTTCCCCCACGAGGATTGGTTCGCTTGGAGGGCAGGTAGTGCAGAAGGCCTAGTCATAAATAAGGCTCGTAACATCGAAGCCTACATGAAGAACAAACTAGAACAATCAGATTTTAGGCAGGAGGTAGAGAAACTTGTATACGATTATATTGACTATGGTAACGCGTTTGCAGAAGTTGTGTCAGAGGCTAAGTACCACAATACAGGAGAGGATGCTGCGGACACACCTGTCTACATTGGACCGAAGCTCCAACGTATCTCTCCCATTGATATTGTTTTCGATCTCACGGCTAACTCCTTCAAGAATGCCCCAACAGTCACTCGAAGTCTTGTCACTCTGGGCGAATTCCGAAAGATGCAGGTATCGAGACCTGACGCCGGGTGGATAGAGGGAGTATTCGATAAGGCAACCAGTGCGCGTAGCCAAGCCTACGGGCTAGGCACAGAGGACAAACTAAAGATTGAGGCCTTCCAAGTTGATGGCTTCGGATCTTCTTATCAGTATCTATCCTCGGGCCTCATTGAAGTCCTAGAGTTTGAGGGGGATCTTTATGATGTACATACCGACACCCTCAAAGAGAATCGTCGCATCATTGTTATTGATCGTGCTTGGGTCATACTAGATGAGCCCTACAAGAGCTGGCTAGGCCGCTCTAACAAGGAGCACGTTGGGTGGCGCATCCGCCCTGACAACCTGATGGCAATGGGGCCGCTAGATAACCTAGTGGGTATGCAGTACCGTATTGATCACTTAGAGAATCTGCGGGCTGATGTCTTTGACCAGATCGCCCACCCAGTAGTGTACCAGAAAGGGTACGTAGAGGATTGGAAGTGGGGTCCGGGTGAGAAGATCTTTGGTGATGAGGAGTCGGATGTCGAGGTATTCGCCCCTGACACTACAGCGCTTAATGCTGACTTCCAGATCCAACAGCTAGAGTTCGAGATGGAGGAGATGGCTGGAGCACCGCGACAAGCAATGGGTATACGCACCCCCGGTGAGAAGACAGCCTTCGAAGTACAGAGCCTAGACAACGCGGCGGGCCGTATCTTCCAGAACAAGGTGTCCCACTTTGAGGATGTCTTTATTGAGCCCCTTCTCAACCAGTACCTAGAGGCGGCTCGACGTAACATTGATGTGGTGGACACGGTGCGTGTCCTAGATGATGACCTAGGTGTTGTGCAGTTCCTAGAGATCAAGAAGGAGGATATCCAAGCCTCCGGTAGACTGATCCCTATGGGCGCTAGACACTTTGTTAGGCAGAACCAGCTAGTACAGAACCTGTTCCAGCTAGGTAACTCAGCTCTGTACGCCGACCCCTCTGTGCAGACGCACATATCTGGTAAGGGCATTGCTAGGATGATTGAGGAACTACTAGAGGTGGAGAAGTTTGGCCTAGTACGGGATAATATCCGTATTGCTGAGACGCAGGAGTCTACGGTACTGGCTAACTCTGCGCAGGAACAGGCGGAGATCACAGCGGGTACCAGCCCTGAGTTGATCGAGGAGAACCTTGATGTCCCCGAGTAATGTACACCGTATGTGGGCTGCCCTGTACCCCAACAAGGATAATGCCGAGGAACTGGAACGCTTCCTCAAGCAGGTTAAGGACAACACTCTCCTATGGGAGATACTAGGGGAGCACCTAGACAAGAAGCTGGCTTCGCGTGTAGGCACGCGGCCCTTCGATGAAGAGAACTGGGCCTTACGTACCGCCCACGATAAAGGGTACGCTAAGGCAATCAAAGATGTATTAGAAGTAATACCGAGACCGGAGGTATAAGTATGGACGTTATTGACAAAATAACTAGTGAAGAGGGCGGACCAGCCCACACGCCAGTGACCCAACTAGACCAATTAGTGGGGGAAGGCAAACGTTATGCTAGTAGTGAAGAGTTGGCGAAGGGCCGAGTCAAGGCAGACGACTACATTAAGCAGCTCGAAGGTGAAAACAAAGAGATGCGAAGTGCAGTTGAAGAGGCTGAAGGCTTAGCTAAGCGGGCGTCAACCGTTGAGGATCTATTAGCGGAAGTGAGGAAAGCTTCGGCAGGCACAGGGGACACCAATTCTACCGTGCAGGCTGTGGACATTCAAGCTATTGTAGACGAGAAGTTTGGTAAGAGGGATGCAGATACAAAGGCTACCCTTAACCGTGCGAAGGTGTCAGCGGCTATTGCCGTGAATCACCCAGACCCGGATAAGGCGGCAGCTTTTGTTTGGGAGAAAGCTCAGGAGGTGGGTCTCTCGAAAGAGGAACTGAAGCGCCTATCTGAAACTACTCCAGATGCCCTCATTGCTATTCTAGGCGTTAAGCCCGTTACATCGAGGGAGACTCAACCTAACCTTTACGGTAAGCAGAACGTTAATACTTCTGCTCTACCACCATCAGGGAATGAAGTGCGCAATCAAGCCTACTACGCTAAGCTCCGTAAGGAGATGGGCGCGGCAGCCTTCTTTAATGACCGTAAGGTCCAAGCACAGAAGTTTCAGGATGCAGAGGTAATGGGAGAATCCTATTACACTTAAGAGTATTAGAGGATATAAAATATGAGCATGAATAAAGCGGCAGTAGCCGCCAATCTTGTTCGTACCGAACTCTGGTCATCTGAACTCAAGGAAATCCTCCTTGATAACCTAGCCGCACAAGCACATGTACGGTGGTTCTCAGACTTTCCAGATGGCACGACTCTAACTATTCCGTCGATTGGCGAAGGCACAGTACGAGATTTTGTGGACGACACTTCCGTTGTTTATGATGCGCTTGATACAGGTGAATTCGGTTTCACGATCACGGAGTACAAACAGTCAGGTACGTACATCACCCGACAGGCACAACAGGATAGTTTCTATTCTGCGCAGCTTGAAGGTTCCTTTGTTCCGAAGCAGAACCGTGCACTGATGGAGAATCTGGAAACAGACATCCTCCTACAGGCTAGTGGTCAGAGCACCGCTGTCCAACAGAGTGGCGGTCAGACTGTCTCCAATCCCAATACGATCAATGGTGCAGACCACCGTCTGATCGCCTCGGGTACGGATGTCGGCACTGGTGACAATCCAATGGCTATTAAGGACTTTGCTAAGGCTCTACACAGCCTGAAGAAAGCAAACGTTCCGGGCCAGAACTTGATTGCCATCGTTGACCCTTCGGTTGAGTATACAATCAACACACTCACCAACATCATCGGTGGTTCAAGCGTTCCGGCTGATGAAGCCTTCGCGTTTAAGATCGCTTCAGGTGTCGGTACCGATATGCGTTTTGTCCAGAACATCTTTGGATTTGACGTTTATGTTTCTAACTACCTAGCAGGCGCGGGTGCGACTGGTGCAGGTGCTGAGACGATTACTGATGTTAACGGTACGGCAGATACGATTGCTGCTGGCGTCAACAACATCTTCTTCTCTGCCGCTGACCAGAGCATCCTACCGTTTATTGGTGCTTGGCGACAGCTCCCTATCGTTGATAGTGAGTTCAACAAAGACAAGCAGCGTACTGAGTACCTCACGACTGCACGTTATGGCCTCAAGCTGTACCGTCCAGAGAATCTCGTGACCGTCCTCAGCTCAACTGCTGTCGTAGTATAGGGAGGACTGAATCATGGGTAGAAATGCAACTTGGACTAATGACGATGGCCTCGTAGTAGGCTTCGGCACACGCACTAATGACAATGAAGTGTCAGCGGTGGTTGGTGGGAAGAGTAATACTGTCGTTATTCGGCAGGTTATTGATCTCGCTGATTTGGAGGATACGGATAGTATTACTATTGCATCTTTCTCACCTAACGCACACGTCATTCCGCGAGGCTCCTTTGTCAAACGAGCGACCATTCAGGCAACCGTAACCCCGACCACGGGTAGTACGTCTCTGCTTGACATCGGTTTCTATGATGCGGATACGTCTAGCATCACGGTTGATGACGCAGATGGTATTGACGCTGACGTGACGTTGGCGGCGATGACTATCGGTGATATGGTCGATTGCAACGGTGCACTGGTAGGCGCAACCTACAAGAGCACGGTACTAGCAGTTGGCGCAACGTCTGACTCAGATGTTGTGGTTATCGCTGGCTTCGAGACGGCTGCCTTTACGGCAGGTCAGATCATTCTGACGGTGGAATACATTCCGCCTACTGTTGTGGGTCGCACAATCGCTAACTAAGCAAATAGGGGGATGGGGCCTTCGGGCCCCTGAACCTTTGAGGATATAATTTGAAGCACCCTGAATCTGGACTCTCTGACGCAGGCTACGTACAGTGGCTCAAGGATAACGGAGGTACGCCTAGTACTACGTCTGATATCTCTGGGCTAGAGTACTCTATGCTCCGTTCACAGGGGGCGCCTAGGCTGGCCTTACCTGATATGTGGAAATACGTATTAGGTGCGTTAGGCTATACAGGTGGTATAGCAGATATGCAGAGGGACTTCTGGGAAGATGGTGGGGTTCTTGAGTGGTCTCCATCTCTATCTCTACCGGGTTCGGGAGCGGCAGCGTGGTCGTACTTTGATACGACAGTGGCAGGCAGCGTGTACCAGCACCACGAGCTGTCTGGCGGCGCTCCGACTGGGGATAATTCAGTCCTCGATGCGGGCGATGCGACTATAGACGCTGGGACACTTGAAGATCAGTCAGGTAACGGTCGTCATTGGATTTGCGGAACCTCTGGCCGTGAAATGGAGTACGTTTCAAAGGACGGGGTTAGCTGTGTAACTCCGACAACTCAGGGTGATCGTCTTTACGTAGCGAAAGACGGCACGGGAACCGCTGAGCCAAACATCGCGGCATCGCAAGTCGTAGCAATCACCTTCCGGGCGTCCGATACTTTTCCTACGGTTGCTGCGCGGACGTATAACGTCGTAGCCAAGACGACTACTGCCTCA
>Ga0255047_10002399_pt1 | contig 12411 bp, 7 predicted proteins | sample JV7_2_1_MG_FD_183640 | JGI IMG/M metagenome (GOLD analysis project Ga0255047, IMG submission 183640) | Seawater microbial communities from Jervis Inlet, British Columbia, Canada - JV7_2_1 | ecosystem: Environmental > Aquatic > Marine > Inlet | place: Canada: British Columbia | collected 2016-10-06
GAACTATCACCTTGGGAATACGAATGGGCTTCTCACGTTGGGGCGCGCCGGTTCATTGAGAACTGGGGTAAACGTGACGCCGCCCACTATGACAAGAAACGAATGGAAGACGACCGCACCGCACAGGTGGCAGCGTGCGTTGGCGAACTGGCAGTAGCCAAGGTCACCAACCAGTACTGGTCGGGGCATGTCTGGCATAAGAGCGATCACAAAACGTATCGGCATCTGCCAGATGTTGGGCACAACATTGAGGTACGTCGGGTACGCACCAGCACTAGCGCCGCTGTGCGACGCCGCCAGTTGAATCAGGATTTGATCCTGTGGGTGGTGCAGCCAGTGGCTCCAGAGTTTCGTGCCGTAGAAATGCTTGGCTGGATCGACCATGATGAAGCATGGGAGAAGGGTGAACCGTCAGGGTACGACCCGGAGAACACTCGGGTGATTGCACAGGAACAGTTGAACCCTGCCATGTGGTACGCTGAACACCATGAGCAACAGCGAACAGGCCAGACCGACTGACTTTGAGGGATGGATATCCCGTAACCAAACAAATCCTAAAGTACGGGTACTGTTCCCGCAGCGAGACGACACAGAAATGGAAGCCATGTTACGGACCCCTCCCGGGGGTCCGGACAGGGCGCCATCGCTGGAAGAAACATCGTTACTGCGTGAAGCCCTAGGTCGGGCAGTGGAGTCGTTGCCTCCAGAGGACCGTTGGATTGTTGAACGGTTACTGATCGAAGGCACGTCGCTACGTAAGACGGGTGTCGTCTTGGGTATCCCCAAGACAACATTAGCCCGGCGACGCGATCACATCAAACAACGACTGGTGTCTATCCTCACCGATGATCCTGACATGCGTGGATGGATCACACCACCCGTTTAGCAGTCGCTCTCATCAGTCCACCGTTCGGCAAGCGCCTGACGTAGCAACCCCATGAGGGAAGCAGCCCAGTAAGCGAACGCTTCATTGGCTTCTTGCACCCCTCCGATGGCGGCACGAAACGCATCGAATAGACCGTTCGCTTCCGTCTCATCGAACACAAGCAACAGACCTAAGGATCCATTGGACCACTTGGCGTGAACACCGTCTTCCATGTCGAACAGATTCGATGAAGCACTCAGGTCTTTATAGATTTCCTGTTCCAACACGTCACCCTCGGCTTCCATGAACAGGGTCCACTTGGCTGAGAGTTCAACGGAATCCATGGCTATGTAGTCACCCGCTCCTGTGCGTACGTCTTGATGATACTTAGGGTAGCAGCCGCAGCAGCGACCAGAGCGGTTTTAGCGGAAGCCAAATCACTGACAACAAACACTGCTAGAAAGGCTTGCGCGAAAGTCCACGCCGCCCGTTCAATCATGTTGCTCACTTCTTCTTCCCCTTGTTAGATCGCTTGGAATAGTCGTACGCTATGGCAGCGGCTTGATCCCGGGGGTAGCCCTCACTGATAAGTGTGCCAATGTTTCGCGCTATTGCTTGAGAACTTTTGCCGCGCTTCAACGGCATCGTCAGTACCGGGGCCGACGTGGCTTCTTCTTGACGGCCATCAGCCAAACAGTTCTTTACGTGCACCGCTGCGCGTCTGCGCACCGACAGGACCGATCCCGCTACCACGCGTGATGCTCGTGACCAGAACCTGACCGGCCTTTACCTTCTTGGGTGTTGAACCATCCCTGTGCATGACCCCTACTTTCCGAAGGGACGGCCACCGAAAGCGGCATTCCCCAGATTGGTTGAACGCAGGTATGATGCAGCCTTCTTAGCCTTCTGCGACATGTCCCACATGTTGAACGATGATGAAGAGTTGTACGGCTGGTCGTCCTGACTACCGAATGTCTCCTCAAACGTGGGGCCGTAACCTTTGCCCTTTGGCATTATGTTTCCTTACTGTAAGAACAAGGCACCGAACGTGTTACCGTCCACCACCCCGTTGACTTTCAGAAACCCCTGCGATTCCTGAAACTTCCTGACCGACGCTTTGGTGCAGCGCCCAAAGATTCCATCCACCACCCCGGCATCAAATCCACGGTCATTCAACCGGGACTGCACCAGCCTGACCGGCAACCCACGGGACCCACGCTTCAACGGTGATCCCTTCACCTGTACACGAAGATCCTTGAAGTACTGAATGATGGCATCCCAATCAACCATCGAAGGTTCCTTCACTGCCCCCATGCCGCCCTCAACCCAGTTCCCCAACCAGTCACCCGGACACGTTGTGGAACCCTTACGGCGATGCGTCTCCACCCACAAGCCCTTACCGAATGTGTGCTCAGCCTCAGCGATCACCGTCTGGATCGACTCAAGAACATTGACATGAGGCTGCTCATCTCCCCAACCGGTGTAGCAGATGGACATGGATTTAGAGTTCCACCCCTTAGTGGCACCTCCGCGCGCTTCCCAGCCTCGTCCCTCAAAAATGGTTCCCGTCTCATCAACAAGCCAGTTGTATGCGATACCATCCCACCCCTTGGACAGATGGTGACGCTCGAATGCCTTCACGGCATTCGTACCCCGTGGACCGTCCTGCACCCCAGAATGGTGGACCACAACTCCCGCCACCCGGCGACGCCGAATCGGATGAAAGCCTTTCCCATTGGGTGGCGCAGTCGCCCCCCATTGGGTGCGAGAAATGTACTTCATACTCATAAGCCCCCGTGTCCCGTCATCGGGTCCGCCACTCAATGTCACCCGTGTCCCTCTGATTCAGGTATCGTTCAATCTCTTCCCGCACCCGCTCACTCTGCTGCTCATACTTGGTGTTCATTCGCATACTCAAACCAGCCAACGTAGAAATCAGAGAAGAAATATATCGCTCCTGCTTCCGCTTCTCCCTACCCGGCAACCCCGGAATCGCCCTCTGCAACACCCCCATGAACGGCATCATATTGCCGATCAGATAAATCCGGTTATCTTGCATCTTCCATTCGCCCTGCTTGTTACGTTTAGACCAACCGATCTGCTCCAACGCATTCATCAACCCCGGCACCTTCTGCATCACCGCTGGAACCTGCTGATACCTTTCCGTAAACGGAATCCCCGCAAACACCTGCTTCCCCGCCCAATACTCAACGGGAGCCTTGGCGATGGGTGTCGTCTGTGACACCAACTGCTCTATCGTGCTGCCAATCCCCCCATACGACGGATCGTATCGAAGCAAGTCTTGGAACGGGGTGTCAGGAATCGAATAGATTTGTGCACCCATGATCTGGAACGGCAACCGCACCCCGAACGGCTCCAAGAAATAGTGAGGAACCGTACCCTCCTCCGGTGTGTTGCGCTCCATCTCGCGCTTCAACGAGAACAACCGATTGTACTTCGCTGGATGCCTCGCCATGAACTCTGCCTGCAACGGTAGATTGTTCCGGGTCCAAGTATAGAACGGGAACGCCCGCCGCATCCCCTTACGCTCAAAGTCTGACAACTTGCCGTAATCGAAATGCAACTTGTGGATCGTATACATGGCCTCCTCCACCGAATCGCCCCACACCTTCATAGCGTGCATCCCTGTAGCCAACCGCATCGCCTCCTCAGCGAAAGTGTTGGCGTGCCGGACAGCAGCCCACGGAGTGAACTCCGCAGACAGCGGCGACCAGACCACACGCGCTCCCGGCTTCTCTATCGTCCTCTGCCCCACGAAGAAGTCAGCACGGCTACGCCCAATGATGCCCACGTCCACTGCGCTCGCAGCCTGCCCACCAGCATGCGCCCCCGAATCAACAAGATCCCGCATCCGCATCCACGCCAACGAATCCGTATTCTTCTGCGACATCAAACGAACCCCGGCAATCAGATCACCGTCGCCCGCCTTATACGCCTGCTGCATCATCTTCCCCGTGCGGATAATCTCCAACGGGGAGATGTCCTTGAACCACATGTTCGTTGCACCACCAAGCATGTTTCTCATCACGAACCCGGGAGTTGCCACCAACTGTGCTTTCAACCAGTTGTGCAACTTGTCGTACCGTCGCAGGAACTGCCCCACCTGCTCCCGATCCGTTATCTTCTGAGCAGCCATCAGAACATCCACCACGGTGCTAGCCCACTCCGCTGCAACGCCCTTATTCGGAGCCATCGCAATCAGGCTCGCCCCCCACCCGGCAGCACCCTCCCGCAACAGCGTCTGATAGCCCTCCGCCGGAATGCGACTCGGATTGAACGCACCGGCAGCGTCCACGTTCCCGACGTTGTGCATCCACGACATCCCCTCCTTGTCGCCCTTCATGTATTCCTTGCGTGCTTCCGCCCCCAGCCACCCGTGATCCAACACCGACTGTTGGGCCATCCCATCCGCCCGTGGGTCCGGAACCAAGTCCGCAAGCAAACGCTTACGCACATCATCCGATATTTTCTTGGGAAGTATCTCCAGCAATCTCTCGTTCAGGCCGACATAGTAGGCGATCTCCGCCAACTCTATGTTGGCTCTCTCCGTCCCAGCGAGAATGCCCTCTACCGCTTCCATGGGGGACAGCCCATCGACCAGCACCTTCGGTGCGTTCGCGCCAAGCATCCCACCGCCCTGCAACACGCCGCCGAACTCCTCCGTGCCCTCAACGAACAAACCTCGAATCGGGTCCCTCTCCGCACCCGCCGTGTCCGGCGCCAAACCTTGTATCCGATCCAGAGCCGTATCCAACCTGCCCTGCGTTGTCTCCACGAAAGCCTCAGTGGTAGCGACCCCCTCAGCCAGTTTCCCCTCCTGCACGGCCCTCTTGGCCGGTATAGCCCCCAACCCTTTCGCCGCCTTCTCGCGTGCGGCGCTCGCCCGCACCAAGGCCACACGGGCATCAGCCTGCTCCACTATCAGTGTGACCACCTCAGCGTCCGCCTTCGCCAAAGCGATCCACTTGGCACGCAACTCAGGCTTCGCCAACAGCGCAGCCTTCAAGCCACTCCCCTGCCCTTCCAACGCATTACCCAACGTGGTGGTCACAGACTGCAACGTCCTAGTGAACGTCCCCTCAGACATCTTAGGGATTATAGACTCTGCCTTCGCCAACGCATCTTCCAAGAACGGTGCCTGCGCCCCCAACTTGCGGAACGGGTTGAGGGCACCTTGTTTCCTGTATCGACCTGAGGACTGTGCCACGCTTCCCCGCACATGCCCACCACGGGCACCCTCACCAGATATGCGCACCCCAAGGAAATCCTCCAAACGCTTCACCTCGTCAATGATCTCCTCATACTTTCGCAGAACAGTCGGAGCCTTCCACTGCTGCTGCGCCCCCTTCACATACGACCCGGTAGGACCAGCCACCGTCAACATCTCAAACAAAGACTCGGCTGCCTGCACCGTCTCGTCCGTCGCCATCTTCTGCTCTTGAAGACGCTTCATCAACGGAATCAGATCCTGTTGCAGATTCGCCACAGGCTCCTCTATCTTCTTATGAAGATCCGTGAAGACACTCTCCAAGATAGACAGGTCGCGTTGCGTCCAAGGAATCGCAGCGATAGCGGAGGGCACCTTCGGGTCGGCAGCCACACGCGCCTGCGCTTCCGTTTCAATACTGTCGACCACCGACTTGACGTTCCGCCTGCGCTTCCCCAACGCAAGCACGTCAGCCAACGCCTTGTCGACCAGATCCTCCGACTGCTTCGCCGTGATCTTCCGACCCCCCGGGGTGTCCAAAGCCTTATCTTCAGCGATGCGCTTCAACCGCGCGTGTGCCTCGTCAAACAGAGCCATTACATCCGCTCGTGCTTCGCCGGGTACCATGCGGGCCGTCGGCCTCGCAAACGACGCATGACCCGCCTGCATCCCGCGCTGTCTCGCCACGTCCTGACTCTGAAACGGTGCCACTCCCAGTTCCGCCGTCACGAGAATGTCGTCATCAATGTTATCCAACGCATCCTGCACGTTGCGATACCCCATTGTCTTGGTAAGCAACTCCACATCCTCGGGTCCCAACTTCACACCGGCAGCGTGACGGAGTTGAACCTCACGCAATCTCGCCGCACGCTCCATCGCCTTCAACGGCGTAAGTTCCGTCAAGGACATCCACACATAGTTCCGTGTGGGACCCGCCGCCTTCGGCGGGCTTCCCATGGCGTAGAACTCCGGGAACCTTGTAGCGAGGAACGCTTTGAGAACCCCCACCGGATCATCTTGATCCTGCACAGCCTGTTCCAGCGTCTTCCTACCCCCCGTGATAAGCCGATGCACCTTCCCCCATTCCTCGTCAGGCGTATTTGGTAGTCGGGTGCCATAAAGTGCCCGGGGGTAACGCAGGGACACTACCCCAGCCCCAACATCCAACAACTCCCCTTCCCCGTACCGTGCAAAAGTAGCCGGTGGATAGGTACTAACCCTCACCTGCGGCTTCTCCGTCAAATTGAATTTACGCCCTCGCCTCGGTCGCCCTTTGGGGACAAGACCCTCCACCAGCGGATCAACCTCTGGAACCACCCCCGCTTCGGGCCAGAGCGGGTTTCGTTTCCCGATCATCAGTTCCCCGGCATCTTCCGCTTCGATTGCTTGCCGGATCCACACATCGAAGTCCGGGGGGATCTCACTTACCAGCGCCGCCCTCGCCTTGCTACCCGTAGACGGTCCCACTACTCCCATATGCTCCAAGAGTTCCATCAGACGCCCCGCCGCCGCAAACCCTATCCTCATCTTGCGCTGCAACAAGGCGTGGGACGCCAACTGTTTCTCTACGACTAGACGGGTAGCCTCCTCAATCATCGCGGGCTTCGATTGCTTATAGTTCGGACGAGCATCAGGTCGTACCCGATCCAGCACTTCCACCGTATCCCGTACCGGCGGTGGCCCCGGTACGCCAGACTCTTTGGCTAGAGCCCATTCAGCACGCGCCAAATCGTCAACCGCCCCACCGACAGTCTCCGGACCTTCCTTTAGACGCTTCTCCAACATTTGCGTGATGACACTCTTGCCGGTCAACGCTTTGGCAGCGGCTTCCGGGTTACCGGCCACCAAGTTTATTCCCCCCCTGTCAACAGGGGCGTGGCCGATCCCCACCGGCCCACCCGGCGGGACAGGTTCTGCGGTCATCCCAATCAGGTCCTTGGATATGGCCCGAATGGGATCCGACTTGATACCAAAGACCCGCTGAACCGGATCGAAGGTACCGGGCGTCAACTCCGCCCCAGTCCTCTGGCGTGTTGGCGCGCCAGCCCAGATCGTAGGACGTGGCGTCACCAGCCCGTACGCCTCCAACTGCAACAGTACGAGTTCGGCCTGCTCCTCCGTCAACGTGCGAGGAATGTTCAGAGTAGCGGCCTCCGCTATGATGAACTCCCTGTCAACAATGGGCGCCTTGCCCGACCTCGGCTTGAACGGCACACCCGCCTTGGTGAGAAAGCGCGGATGCTCACCCAACAGGTTCCCGATCTCCACCGTCACCGGATGCAACTCCAATAGCCGCTCAACGTCGGACTCCGCCTGCTTCATAATCTGATCCCTCACCCCGTCATGCTTCACAGGGGGAGGGGGGCGCATAGGTGCTGCGCCCTCCTCGGGGCTACGCGCCCTGATGTGATCCTTCGTAAGCGACTTCGGATCCGGGTGCCGGTTCGTTATCTTGATGACGTGACGGTTCGCCTTAGGAATATCCGCACCACGTCTCGTCGGATGTTGTGTCTCCCTCAGGGCTGCCTCACCAAACTTCGCCCGAATCAAATCCTCGTAGTTGTCAGGTCGATGCTCGTACCTGTAACCGTAGTTATTAGCCCACGCTCCCATTTCTCCCCGGCGGAACACCACGACGGGTCCACCCGCTCTTCTCCCGTACTCAAAGTCGGCGGCACGCTCTACCGCCGTTTCACTGGGTAGGCTGCCACGGGGCAGCGTCGGGTCAGTCGCAAGGTCGCCATGGATCAACACCTCGTCATCAGCCAACGGAATGCGACGCTTCCTCGTCCTGTAGTTCCAGCGGCTTACCGAATGAAACCATTCCGGTCTGCGGACCGTTTTCGGTCCGGCTGTCAGACCATCCCGCCACGTCCGTTCTCCCGGCATGATCGGAGTCTCCGCAACCACACCACTCTCCACCGACACATCAGCACGCTGGTTAGCCAAAGCATGGTCGCGTTTAGAGCGGGCAGCACTATCCCCAAGATTGTCCCCGATCCGATACTCGCCGGTAGATCGCTTCTCCACCTTCTCCGCAAGTTCCGTTCGTACCTTCCCCAAGTATTGCAACACTCTGTTCGCCCGGTCAGTCAGATCACCCCAGCGGGCCACATCCCACTCCCGTATCAGCGTGCCATCCAAGTCCGGGATGTGCCGTGCAATCTTCGGAGCAGCCTCACGCAACGCCGCAGTAAACAGATCATCCAACGTCGCGGCCGGATGCACCGCCCGCAACGTCCCCATCATAGTGCCTGTCGCAAACCCGACCTCCGCCTGAATACGATGCAAATCAGCCATCGCACCGGCAGCAGCATCAGCAGCCTCATCGAACTGCTGCCTCATCTTGGTAGTCACCACCTCCAAGTCATCCAACTTGGCAGTAATCCTATTGATGTCATCCACGGCACTCTGCTGATGCGCGTCGCGGTATATCTTCGCCACCTCCTTCCAACGTGGCGGCAACGACTCAATAAACTTGTTGAGAGAAATCGCCTCAGGAGAACCAAGCACCTCACGCCCAACGTACCCCCCACCACGGGCACCGGGCCTCGGCGGACCCGTCGCACCTGTGATCCTCCGAACGAAGTCGTCTACCGTCATCCCCTTAGGAAGCGGCCCAACCTGCTCCAAGTACCCCATCCACTTGTCCATACGATCCGCGAACACCTTGTAAGCATTCTCCAAAGCGTCGAACCGGTCAGAACCAAAGATGAGTCCCTCATTCGCCAGCGCCCGCTCAAACGTCCGCATGTGAACATCCTGACCTAAGGCCCGAATGTAAACGTCTTCACGCTTCTGCAACGCCTGTAGATACAGCGACTTGTCGGCATCCAGCAACCCCAACTCGTGAACGTAGAAGTCCATCTGTTGACGCTCCGTCCAACCCAAACGGTTGACCGGATTCGTCCACCCCCGCTGCGCTGCCGCTTCAGATAGGGTCACATCTACGAGTGTGCCGTCCGGCCCCCTGACCGCTGCCTCCACGACCTGTTCGGTTGCACGCTGCAACCGAACTTCAAGGAAGTCGGCTTCGTTCAGTTCCCTCAACGCCCGGTCCCTCAGAGCGTTCATGGAGACACCCATAGCCTCCGCTATCTCTTCCAACCCTGCACCACTCGGCAACATGTCCAGATCGACCTTGGCGTCCTTCACCAGATCCACCAGAATGTCTTTCATCTTCCTGTTCAACTGGGCTTCATACTGGGAGGGATCCACGTAGCGGAGAACCTCCATCAAGTCGATCCCCTCCGGGATCAGACGCTTACCGTCCGGCCCCACACCCCCAAACTTCAACGTCTTACCACGCACGACGATCCCCGAAAGATCACCGGCTAGGGTCTTCGGAGCGAAGTCGATATCCAGAGACGGCCCTCGGACCGCTTCCGTTACCGTCTGTAGCATCTCGTCTGGTTCCGCAGGTATCGGGCGCACCGCCTCGCCTTCCCCGGTACGCACCCATGGTGGCTCAGTCGACGCCTCCGCCGGATGCAACCCACGCGATATACGCTCCTCCTCAGTTATATGCCGCCTACCGGGGACCTTAGCCCTACGCAACCGCTCATCGGGAAACGCAGCCGGATCAAGAAACGGACCATGCAACGCACGCTTCCGGGCAAACCGCCCCTCCACCTTCCCCCGGAACAACTCCGCATCAGGATCCGGCGTCGGACGCCAAGGCTCCTGCCCATCCCCATCGGCACGCCCCCGCCCCTGATACCACACCGACTCCTCATCGGCCTCACGGGTAAACAACTCAGGATTGAGTGACTCCCCGTCACGACCCTTCGCCTTCAAGATCCTGTGACCATCAGTGGTGACAATACCCGCCGTATGCTCTCCCGACATTGCCTCCGTGCGGAGTATCTGCCGCACGAGAGGAGAGTCGGCCCCGAAGATACGAACCAGTCGCTTCTTCCGAGCGACCATGGTTTCATCCCACATTTTCTTTAGAACGATCAGGCGTTCCAGATCCTCCGGCGTACCCACCGGGATGTTATGTCCCCCCGCAGCCAAGTCAGCCGACCACCTCTGAACACCCTCCAGATGGTTCACACCGGCGGCACGGGGACCCTGCCCGACCATCTCCGCCAATGCCCCCTCCAACGTGTCCGTCTGCAACGATGTCAAATGACCCAACGCCACATTGTCCCTACGACGTATAAAGCCCCCCTCCCGGGACGTAGCAGACCGGTACCACTCTTGCAGCCCATACGTTGAATCCGCAGCGAACAACCCCTGCCGGGACGTAGCCGTCCGCTGGGCATCAGACCCCACCAACCCCAGATGCACCGCCGCAGAATAATACTTGTCCTCCGGCTTCGCCCCACGCAAAGTATCATTCAGCATCTTCGTCATGTCATCCACGAACAGGTTCGCAGCCGCCCGACCCATAGCGGAAGGAGCAATCTTTCCGATAGCCAACCCCGGCGCAGCCATGACGTTGAGCGCCACCCCGGGCAACACCGGCTTTGTTGTGATCCACCCCGGTACGAACGGGAACTCCACCGGGGAACGTCCGGTACGCCGAATGGCGTCCGCCAAATCCTGTGCCATCCTATCCGAAACACTCGCCCGTACAGGAACCAACTTGCTCACCGTCCCGTCGGCACTCTTCCACATCTGCTGAACCCTTGTAATCGGATCGTCGCGCCACGACTGCTGAATACCCTCAGCGATAATGTCATCCAGATCGTCGGCATCGACGGCCTTGTTCAACGCCGTCGCCAAGTCCTCACGGTATTTGCGTGGCATCTGTTTCGCCAGACGGCTCGCAATCTTGTTCGGCGCAATCCTGCGCCCCAACCCGCCCAACACCGGACCTGTAAACAATGCGCGCCACCGCAACCCGGCATCCAAACCGAACTCTGCTATGACATCACGGCCAGCCTCCGTCTTACGCAGAGATTTGACACCTACGCTGACGTTGTTGCCCGACAAGGCAATCCTTTCGGCTGCCGTGGAAGCAGCCTCCACAGCCTCGTCCCCGAACTTTGCCAGCATCTTCGGATTCCGAGCAAAGGTCGAAAGGGTCTTGGCTAGTTTTTGGCCCCCACCGACGGCACGCCAGAACAGGGGCAAACCCCCCGCCAGCATCAACGGGTCAGTCATTACGTCACCCGTCAAAGCGGTGACGTAACGCAGCATCTTCTTGCCACCCACCCCCGGCACCCACGACGGGAGCGCCACGTTCTCTATACCCCCCAGATAGTCCTGCTGGTATTCGCCGAAACCGTAATGGCGGTTGACCTGATCTTTCCAATCCGATGCGGAAAACCCTTTACCGGTGGCGAGGTCCGTGAACTCCTTGAGGGTCGACATGACCGCTGCACGCGGCTTATCCAACCATGTGAGGGTCGACAGTACCGCCCCGGGGAGTCCACCACCAGAGTCACCCCTGTCGGGGAACTGGAGCGGCCTGAGAGCGGCGCGAGGCGCCGCAACAGAGGGGGTCACACGTCGGGGGGTGGGAGAGGGGGTGCTCGTGCCTAGTTGTTTATTGATGGCAGCGAGCATGTCCTCCAAGGTTGGAGCAGCCATACGCTAAGAGCGGGGTTGTAGGGCTTGATCCGCCCTCTTCCAAGTTTGAGACATCCTCTCCCACTCAAGACCAGCAGTCAACTGTCTCTTAATGTGCTGTTCTGCCTGAGCCTTAGTCAAACCTTCAGGCCAAGCCTGAGGTGAATACTTTTCTCCATAAACAGTTACCTTATTGCTGTCCGGCCAATTGGGTGTAAGCCATGATCCCCCCGGCTCCTTGTAATCCCACGGATCCCCTGTATCCGGGGTGCCCGTCCATGCTCCACCCACAGGTTCCGCGCTACCCGTGGTGCTGACTGCATCCTGAACAATCGCTTCCGTTCCATCCATGGTGTCAATCAAGTCCAGCATCTGATCCGACTCCATCAAGCCCAGAACCTGCATTATGATAGGCGTCTGCTCCAACGCCATCAAAGCAGCCAACACGTTCTCATCCGACAAATCATCACTACGCATAGTATCAGCAAGATACCCGTCGACCTTATCCATCATCATTCTGACCTCGGATGGCTCACGACCCTCTAACAGCATTACGGACGCAACCTGTGACAGAAGCGACCCCGCCTTCACATCCGCCCCCGCCGAAGCCAAAGCCTTCGCCGTCAAACGCTGATGCTCCCGCTGCTGCGCCGTCGTCATCCCCGCAAACTCACTAGCCGGATCCATCTCCCGACCCAACTCAAACCGCTCCGCCTCCAACCCCAAAGCAGCAGCAATATCCTCACGCCCCGTGGCGTACTGCCCCGCTTCCAAATCCAAAGCATCCTGATACTGCGCC
>Ga0255047_10002400_pt1 | contig 12409 bp, 16 predicted proteins | sample JV7_2_1_MG_FD_183640 | JGI IMG/M metagenome (GOLD analysis project Ga0255047, IMG submission 183640) | Seawater microbial communities from Jervis Inlet, British Columbia, Canada - JV7_2_1 | ecosystem: Environmental > Aquatic > Marine > Inlet | place: Canada: British Columbia | collected 2016-10-06
GATAGGAGCCTTTGGTAAGGTTGGTCGAGGAGCATTGGCTGGGCTTGTCGCTATACCAACAGAGATTGCTTCTAGCTTAGGTTATGGATTATCTGCTGCTGGTTATGATGCAGGAGAGGATGTAGTAAAGACTGCTGAAATGGTTAAAGAGCAGTTCTCTCCAGACATAGAAGGTCTGGGTGCTTGGGCTGAAATACCAAAGGCATTAATACAGTTTGGTGTGCCAGGCGGAGTTGTCCTTAAAGCTTTAGGCAATTCAAGCAAGCTAACTAAGCTTCTTGCTGTTGCCTCTGCTGAAGGAATGGTCGCAGAGTCCGACATGAAATCTTTTGGAGATACCTTTCTTCCAAACCCTGTTACCAAGACTAAAGAACTTGCCATGCTCGATGGCCAAGAGAAAGCTTTTGCTGCTCTTTATAATAAGGGAGTCAATGGTTTAGAGGCTGCTGCTGTTATGGCTGGCATTCCTTTAGCAATGACGGCTAGTGGCGCTGTTATTAATACAACCCTTAAAGGCGCAGCTAGAGTTCCAGGCGTAAAACAAATGGGTAAAGGTGTTAGTTTGGTTGGCAAAGGATTTTCGCAGGTTGTAGATAGAGCAGAGAAAAGCAGTCCACTCATTAAGAATTTAGTTTCATCGGTTAGGTTTAGAGGCAAGTTGCCAGATAAAGAAGTTGCTGAAATTAAAGCACTTAAAGCTGTTGAGCTTGGTGGGTTAGGTCACGCCAACTTAGTTGCAATGAACGATCTTTCTACAACCCTGGCTGAAGTCATGAAGAAAGGGAAGGTGAATGATTTTAATGGCGAAAAAGTCATTGATACATTAAATGATTTTCTTTACCCAACCGATGATCTTCTTTCTGGATTAAGCCAAAGTGCTAATGCAAAACAAGTTGAAGCAGCTAGAAATTTAATTGAAATGGATAAGGCTTTTGGCTTAGTAAAGACTGGAGACAAACACAACTACTCTTTGTTTAAAGACAACCCAGATGGAATTAAATCTAAATTTAGTTTGTTTAGGGCGGCAGCTAATGCTCGAAAGACTATTGATGAATACAGTGAGCGCATCAAAGGCAACCCTGAATTCTTGCCTGAAGGCGCTCAAGAAACTTTAGAAGGCCAACTAGGATTGTATGGCGCGACACAGTACAGAATGTTCTTGGACGATGAGTATCTTCCTGAAGCAAATGTTGTTGAGAATGCAATACAGTCATTAATGAAAGGATCTGATCAAGTAGGAACTCCTTACACAAGGGAGCAGGCAGTAGAGGCTTTAACTCTAATTAAATCAAAGGGTGGTTTTGTAAATAAAAACTTAAGCCCAGAGGAAATACTTAGTGATGAAACTTTAAAGTCTGTAATGAAAGGTCCGTTATTAAATAAAAAATTAAATGATCCCGCAGTTAAAGAATTTCTTGGCGAGTACACGGCAAGAAGGGAACTGCCAAGCGGGGTTCAAAGTTTAGAGAAAAGAACAGAAGGATTGCTTTCAAAAACCAAAGAGAGCATAGGAAGACAAGCTGCTGTCATTAGTAAATCAAATTACTTTAAACGACTTGAAGGCTACAACGATAGACTGCCAGAAGATCGTAAAATGTTTTTAGACTCTCCACCTGAAGCAAACTTGACTGCTGCTGTTGGTGATAGATACATACAAGTTCCAAAAGATATTGGCTATGGCCCACTTAGAGGAAAGTATATTAAGGAAGATTACTTTTCTGCGCTTGAGCAACAAAGTTCAGATTGGAATTTAAAAGGAAGTAATGCATTAGCAGGCTGGTTGTTTGGTAGCTTCCTCGGAACCAAGAGTATGGTTCAAAAAGCAGTGACTGTTTATAACCCAGAGGCCCAGGTACGAAACACTGCTTCTGCTTTAGGATTTGTAATTGCTAATGGCAATGTTCCTAGAGGCAAAGATGTTTCAGAAGCATTTGCCACTGTGTATGGAGAGATTGGTAATAAATTTAAATCAGCAAGTGATAAGAAAGAATTAATACAAAACTATATAGATCGAGGGGTGATTGGAACTCAAGCACAGCTTGGAGAAATAAATTCCTTGGCCGAATTAGCTGTTAATCAAACTAGTGGACGATCAAGAAGGTTCTGGCAAGGAAGAGTTAATGCTCAAAACAACTTCATGACTCAGCTTTATCGAGCTGGTGATGATGTGTGGAAGGTGGCTAACTACGAAATAGAGAAAAAGAAATTACTTGGAATGGTGCAAAAAGCAGTGCTTAAGCAAAGGCCATTTACCATGAAGGCTAACACGCCTGATCAAGCTATGATTGCTAAACAATTTGGTTTAAACCCAGATGGAGTTGACCTGGTCGAGTTAAGCAAGAAAGGAAATAAAGCTATTGATGATTTTATTTCTGAAGAGTCTGCCTTTATAACCAGGAACAACGTGCCTAACTACGCCAGGGTTCCTTCTATAATCCAGAACCTAAGACAATTACCTCTTGGTAATTTCATTGCTTATCCAGCAGAGCTATTTAGAAGTTCATTTAATGTTATTGGTAGATCAATTACAGAGATCTCTAGTGATAACGCAGACATGCGAGCTAGGGGGCTTCAAAGATTGTTGGGCTATGCAGCATTATCTTATGGTGTTAAAGAAGGGGTTGAAGCCTTTGGGTTGATGATAACTGGAGCGAACAAAGAACAACTAGAAGCATACAAAAGAAGCTCTGCTCAAGAGTGGGAAAAGAACTCTACGTTTGTTCCAATTAGAACAGATAAAGATGGCAATATTTTAGAGGCCGTTAATGCTTCTTATACATTGCCATATGATTATCTAACCAGGCCAATAGAGGCTGTGTTGAATGCCTATAACAATGGTGTCAGGAAAGAAGAAGATCTATTGGATATTGCTTTTAAAGGCGGCATAGACGCTGTTTCTGAATTTACATCTCCCTTCATAGGTGCTGAGATGCTTACCGAAAGAGGGTTGAGCGCATTAAGAAATGAAAACTCATATGGCCAGGCGCTGACTAATAGCAATCAGTTAGGAGACAAGGTGTGGGCAGGGTTTGCTCATTTAGTTAACGGCGTTATACCTTCAATGTCTCCAGTAGAATTAAATACAAACGCAAGCCCCGTAGACACAGTGAATTATGATGTCTTAAGAACATTTAATTTTGGTGATCTGTCTCAAGCAGCGTTAGTTGAATCAGGATTAATACCAAGAGAACGGTTAAGTCGTATCAGAAAAGGAAAGAAACTTGATTTGTATAGAGAGGCTGCTGAGTCTTTTACTGCAATTAAAGTTAATGATATGAGTCCCAAAAAGATAGTTGATAACTTAGGATACAGAGCCTATCAATTAAAAGACGAGCTAGGTTCTGCGATAAAATATTATGAATCTCTTAAGAATGAGACAGGTGGTCTTACTCAGGAAGAAATTTTATATAGATTTAAAAAATCAAACGAAATGCAGTACAAGCTTTTAAGGGATTTTGCAATAGCTATTCAAGATTCCAGAACCCAGGGGGCTACAGATCAAGAGATAGCTTTTAAATTAAGAAAAGAAATTGGCGGCATAAAGGGCTGGCGTGGATTGATGAACAATAGTTATATGCCAATGGCTCCTAAAGCAAGCATCACCAATAAGCTTTATGAAGCTGAGATTGATAAAAGAAGAAATGTTTCTCCGGTTAAAGAAATGATTGATGATTTCGGAGACAGGTATAGAGATTCTCAGTTCCCAGCAGTCCCTCAACAACCGCCAAAACAACAACCAATGGCTGATCGCCTGCCTGGTTTAATACAAGAAACGGTTGAACAAGCACCTCAACAAGTCTCTAGTCTTTACAACAGAGCTGCGCAGTTCTTAAGATCAGAAGAAGAAAAGAAGTTAATGGGCGGTAGCTAACTTGATCCCTAAACGGGCCAAGAAAAAGAAAAGCAAATACTTTGCAATCAAGACTGAATATGATGGGATCATGTTTGATTCAAAGCTTGAAGCCGCTCGATACAAAGTATTGAAAGAGCGCCAGGACAAGCATGAGATATCAGACCTGGAAGTTCAGATAGATTTCCCTTGCGCGATCACAGTCGATGGGAAAGAGAAACACATCTGCAAGTACATAGCTGACTTCAAGTACAAAGACTACCATGGTGACTGGGTGATTGAGGATACCAAGGGTGTGATCACCCAGGTGTTCAGCCTCAAGAAGAAACTCGTTGAGGCTCTGTACCCAGGCGTAAAGATTAATATCGTTAAAGATCCCAGAATTTAGAAAGCGTCTTTGGTTTCATCCAGGTGTTCGACATAACTGCCTGGAAACTCTTTCTTAATCTTTTCAGCATCTTGCATCATCTTTAATTCAAACTGACACTTAGATAACTCCCTGAGTTCCGCGCTACTATAGTAATGACCAGGCTCTCTGGCTTCCGGTATCGCGTTATAGAACTTGGTGAACCCAGCCTCATATGCGATCTTGGTATCATCACTCTCATCTGGCAGGTAGGTTGCAGTAGTAATCAGCTTGGGATTCCACAGATGGTTATCACAAGCAGCCCTTTGAGTATCCAGATCAAGCACCTTGTTGGTCCTGGTGCATATCCATGTAGCTCCATTAGTGTTTATTAAGGGCTTAGAGAATGCACAGTTCCTGCAATTCACTGACTGAGGGAACCTTTTTCGCTGATATATATCGACATACGCCTTAGACTGCCCCTTAAGCCGCCAGTCCTTCTCTGACATTCTGCCTTGGTGAGGAGGCTCTTCACTAGTAATGATCCTCTCAGCGCGTTCCTGTGCCTTCTCCCAGATATCTGGGTTATAGTCTATAATTTGTGAGTAGATCTTGCTGTTATTCTTATTGACTACAATCACCATGCATTTGGTCAGACCAAATACACCCATGTATCCATGGATCTGCCATCGATAGGTCTCACTCCAGAGCTCGTAGTCACCTAGTTTTTCCAGTTCATTCCAACGCTTGTCGTTTGCGCTCTTGACTTCGAGCAGTACAACTTCATCCTCATCTGGTTCAGGCAGTACTCCGCGCAGCCATCCATCACATGATCCTGCGAAGTGTCCTCCCAGGGTAGATGCCCTGATCTGGTTACCGTCTTTGCCATGGGATGCAATTGAAACACCAGTTACTTCTTTACTATCCCTGATGTTCTCAACCACCTGATCCTCAATGCGATTGCCCAGGTCAAACAGCCTAAGCATCCGACCATCAAAGTCATTAGGTAAGCACCAGTGAAAGTTCATCCACTGCTTATGTTCATCATCGTCCCCGATAACACTGAAGCCAAGATGGCCCCTATGCCCCTCGTTGTTAGAGGCAATCCACTCATCAACCTTTTCAATAATAGACGCTGACAACATTCCAATACCTTCCTTCTTTTCTTAAAGTAATTCTTTGTATGTGATTAAAGACCCCGTGTTCATTAACGAGCTCTTCCCCCTGTGAAATTGTATAAGGAACCGGAGTCCCATTAACTGCGCATGCTTTCCATTTCTTCTTGGCCATGATCCCAGCAGGTCCGTTCATGCCTATCATGAATGGCATCGATTGCGGCCAGTATTCATCAACCAGCTTAAACTCTACATTGAGATACTCGTTACCACTCTTGGACTTCTTCCTTGCAGCCCTGGTGAACTCAACCTCTTTAATCTTCTCTACCTCTTTAAAGCTTCCACCCATCTCATCTGAAAGCACACTGCCTTGAGCAGCGGTACGACTGGTCGCAACCTCTGGTTCGCTTCTTGGAGGGGCGTATCCCATTTTAGGCTTGTCTGCACCACACTCAATACACTTCTTATCGATCCAGTCGTTAACGAACAGACACGGGTTCCCTGATGGTGTCATTGCATCACATACCCATATCTTTGGCTCATCATCATCTGGCTTTGTCGAGGGCGCAGCCTTATCGATACACCCATGGCGATCAATGTTCTCTCCGTAATCAAGGAGCAAGCAATCCTTCTTGTCACCCCATGTGCGCATACCTCGACCGCAGATCTGGACATAAAGGCCCAGGGATTTCGTTGGTCTGAGAAGCGCAATGCAATCGGTCCTGGGCGCGTCCCACCCTTCAGTGAGTACGGCTACATTACATAGCGCGTTGATCACACCGTTCTCAAACTTCTCCAGTATCTCAGCGCGCTCTTTGCCTGGTGTATCAGCGGTGATAACAGCGGCTTCAACCGCTGCATTCTGTAACAGCATGCACATCTTGTTGGCGTGAGCGACCGTGACACAAAAGAACACAGTGCTTAAGCGACCTTTGCTGTATGCCTTATCAATCCAGTCAGCGATCACCGCCAGCATGGTTTGGTTTTCCATAGCGAGCTTCTCAAGATCCGACTCTCGGTAGTCACCACCCTTGAACTTAACCCTGGCATTGGATGCATCAATGACTGCATCATCACTTACCTTAAACGCTGATAAGCGACACAGGTAACCGTCCTTAATAAGCTGGGGTATTCCTATCTGGTATGACACACCGCCAAAGAACTCTTCTTCAAGGCCATAGATAAAGCCCTGGCCCATGCGGTATGGGGTAGCGGTCACTCCAAATATCTTAGGTTGCAAGTATTGACTTGTTTGAAACTTATTAAATATCTTTTGATACCGGCTGGCTTTCTCCAGCCCAACATGGTGAGCCTCATCGACAATTATGTAGTCGAACTCACCTGCATCTTCCAGTCTCTTGGGTGTTGCAAGTGTATCTCTGCTTGCGATAACCACATGAGATTCAATATCAAATTCTTTTAACCCAGCAGCGAGTATGCCGCATGGCGCACAAGGCCAGACAGACAATAACTTATCCCTAGCCTGGCTGATTAACTCCTGCCTATGAGCAAGGATAAGAATCCTGCAATTAGGATTTGTTTCAAACAGCTGCTTAATGATTGTTGCAAAGACAACGGTCTTACCACTGCCGGTAGGCAATACAATCAGTGGATGCGTTGATTGTGTGTCCAGCCATTTCAGTGTGGCATCAATGGCTTCTTGCTGATAATACCTTAGCTTCATTTAACCTATAGTTCCTGTGAATATTTTCAGAAGTCTTACTCCAATAGGCCCTGGGCCATTCCTTTAGATCGTTCTTACCCAGAATCTTATTGACTGCACGCTTCCTTCGATTCAAACGTATTTTTTCTAATGACATATTATTTCCTCTCCGTTTTTGGGAGAGAACATGTTCTGTTTAGCGTTTTCAATAAAACGATCTAGCGAATCTTTATCAGAAAACTGTAAGTGATAAGCCAGTGCATAGGACAAGCAAGCTTCCATGAAAATATCAGGGTCAGCTCCATCATTCATTGCAGTTTGAAACAGATCTCTAAGCGAGTTCAATGCTTGTACATGGTCTTCGCTTTTAAATTCAATCTCTACCATCATTCTCTCTCCAGTCGTTGGACTTCAGCTATTGCATAAAACAATATCTTCTTCGCATCACGCAGCTGATCACTGTGAGATGCTTGACCATATCTATAACATGCCCTGAATATTTCACCAATCTGCGCATTCATATCCTTGTGTGATATCAAGTGCTGTAATTCCTTGGCGTACCCAGGAAGCTCGTAGTACGAAGCAGTGCTTCCGTCTGACTTAACCTTCTGTTGATCACTCATTACTTAGTCCTCCAAATCCTGTAACCAGATATAGAGCCATCATCTTTGTAATATGTTTTAATCTTGGGACTTAGGTCGTACTTATACATCTTAACTCTAATTGAATTTACGCTATGGCGAGCTTTGCTTTTAACCATACCGCTCTTATCTCTAACCACTGGGTTTTCAGTCTCTTCAATCCATCTACAATCACCAACCTCTGGAAATAATTTAAGAAACTTTACTCTGCCCTTGCTGTTTGAATCCTCCATGCCTATCGGGACGTTCTTTTCTAACGTGCCATAATCTTTATTCATTTTTATCAACCTTCTTTGCAATTGCTCCTACCACCTGGGCAGAAGCAGGTATGTGCTTTTGAATGTCAGCGAAAGGAATGTTTTCTATCTTGGCTACTTCAACTTTGCCATCGATCTTGTATTCAACTTCCATATCAAACTTTGCTGGATCCATGGGTTAACTCCCAAGAGCAAGATGAATGAACTGCTTTCTATCAAACATCCCGATGTCAAAGTCCACTTCGTAAAGCGCCTCAATAAACACGCCCCAGTATCCACATTTATTTAGCAGTTCAGCGGTCGCTTCCTTGACTGAATCAACATCAACTTGACCATCTTTGATGATGACTTTGTGGTCAGAGACATAGTAGACATGCTCCATCCTGGTCCAGGCCACTGAGCCGTTGGATGAGGTGGTGCTTACTTCTTCGTAGTTACTCAGGATCAATCCATACTCGCCATCTTCAAAATGAGCAATCGCCTGGTATTTAACCTTGGTGCCTTCTTCTTCGGATTCGTATACATGCCCTACGTTGTTGTCATCAAGTGTCCACGAGATATCATCAGCCTCATATGCGTCTTGCCCTGTCAACACCTGTTCTCCACCAAACTGTATGTGTGTTACGCCCATCAATCATTCCCCTTCTGTTATGTCTTTCACATCAACGTGAAAGAATTTATAGACATTATCGAACACCACGGATGGCTGACTCAGAATGTCCGTCACCTTATCCATGGCATGCTCATCGTTGTTCGCTTCGATCTCAATGTACACGGTGACCCTGTAAAGATTAGGGTTCACCGGATTAACCAGTTCATCAAGTCGAATGAAATCTTCTCCGCTAATGTTTGCCTTGACCTTATCAAGTGACATACCCAAGGCATCGATGCTGTACTTCTTTGAGAATTCTTCTAAGAGTCCAACCAGGCTAGGTAGTTTTTTCATCTTCTAACTCCCTTATCTTGCGGTTGATTCTGGCTTCTTTTTCAACCTTTCTCTTTGCTTTCTTCAATCTATCTTTGGTCACTGCACCCATCGCCACTAATTCATCTGGGCAATTGGGTATGAAGTCACAGTCATCCAAAGGTTGAAGACCTTCGCATTGAAAAGCCCTGGTCATGGTATCGATCAGGGATTGAGCCGCTCTGATGTTATTAAACTCAGACAGAATTTCTTGTGGGGTGTACCACTTGTTTTCTTTGATGTCTTGTTTGTATTCATCTACGTTCATCACGTGGTGTAATGCTTCATCCAACATGATCAGCAAGCCATCATCCTTAGTGTCAATCCAGATATGATTTTTTACTTTCTTAACAACTGAAGGCAGTCTGATTTGTTCACCGTCCATAGCATTAAAAAATCCAGGTCGAATGCGTACACAAAGCCAGTCTTCATTCCATTTGTTAATTGTTTTCAACGGCATCGTTATTCCTCTTCTAAAATCTCAGTCCACATAATTGATCCAAAAGTAATGTCTACAGTGACCATATCTGCACTACGGTCGCCGCGATACAAATCCAGAAGGGCTGCTTGTGCTTTGGTTAAACGATCTAACAATACTTCTTTAGGAATTTGGTGCTCACCATCTGGATTAACTGGAATGCGAGTCAGTAGTTTTTTCGGAGAGGTATAATCTTCCAAATAAATATCAATGCCCAAGTCTCGATGCATATGATACCCACGATTACCGGGATCACAGATCTGATACAACGGGCCAGTGACGTTTTCATGGTCAATCAGTTGCTGTGTTTCAAAAAGCTTTTTTTCCACTTCGCCTTTACTGCCAACCATCTCCTCAATACGCTTTGTTAAAGCATCCCTTGAGTCTTCTAGGTGTGTAATTTCTTTTTCGAGCTCTTCTATCCTGTCATGCAATTCTTTCTTCAAAATCATTATGTTCCCCTATATATAATTGCTTTGGTGAAGGCTCGTTTCCAACCACTGGTGAGCCAGACCAGTTCCGAAGGCAGGAGCCATCCTGCCTGGTTGTATTAATCGGTTAAGACCATTCAGCCTTTTGCAAACCCGCCGCTGGTTGAGCAGGTGCTTGCTGGGTTACATCCCCAGTCGAAGCAGCTGGCTGAGTAGGTGGCGTGGACTGATGATCCGCAGGAAAATACCCATTGATCTTGTTGTTCACATAACCGTTGTACTCTTCCTGAACCAGTTTAGCTTTGAACTGCCGTCCCATAGCCGCCTGAATCGTATCGCGAGTAATCTCGGTAGTGATCTCCATGCCCACGCCCCTAACCCAACGCTTAAGCTTGCTGTACGCAACCTGATTTCCTACTACAAAGAAGTCCCTAATCGGTCTTCTCTTTTCTAGTGCAGGATCAACGAATGCAAAGTCAACAGTCAGCATGTCATTGCCGCTTGATGACCTAGCAGTATCATCGAACTCCACTGCCTTCATAAGGTATTCACCTTCGGGCAACGGTTCCGAACCTATAGAGTCAGGCACATTGCTGACATCAATTTTATTATCGAAAAAAGCCATTGGTTCTCCTTATGCAGCTTCTTCAGTGGATGACGTTGGATTCAACGCCTGTTGGTATGCCTTAATAAACTCGGCCCAGGACAACGGTAATTGTTCTGGGATAGCAAGGCGTGACTTGGCTTCAAAGCCCATTGAATATCGGGTATACAAGAACCGATTACCAGAACTCTTGGCCATTCCGTCTGCCCCTAAAGTCTTGTCGTAGTCTGCAAATAGATTGAAGTCTACCCAGTCCTTTATTAAGGCATTCACTTTCTTGTTGTTGCGCATCTGAAATGCTCGATACTCTCCAACAGTCGGATCATTCACTACCTTGTCGCCAACGTGCGACAAAAGAATGACATTCATTTTTCGATCAGTGTGGCAGAAGTTCAGACCTTGTAGTAAATGCCTCCAAGCATTCTCTTCTGCGACATAGAACGCACCATAAGATGCCTTCGGATCGTTCGCGCTCTTCCAGTTGTTCTCTTTAATAACAAATTCTTCAGCAAGTTTAGCTGCCGCATCTGTCGTATCGAGTACCACTGTCTTGAACTTATGGTCTTCTTCCATCAACTCTTTGATCTGAGCTCTGATCTCTTCCCATGTGTTAGCCACTGGGAATCGAGCAGCGTTTTTGATGAACCCCAAACCGTCTTCAGCCTGGATGAAGATAGAACTATCTGCATCTGAACCGAAGGTTGACTTACCAATGCCATCGATGCCTTGAATGTTGAGGCGTACAGGTGGGTATTCACCTTCCGCTACAGCAAAGGTATCAGGCATAGTAGTCACTTGATTGAGTAAGCTCATTCAGCCTCCTTTAGTTTTTCTTGATTGATTTCTTTGATCTTGTGATCACCTAGTTTGATTGAGTGTGCGCTGTGCAACGCTTCGACCATAGGGTCGCCTGGGTTGCTCATGGCAAAAGCCTGGAACGCACGGTAATCAACTTTGTAGGTCGTTGTTTCAGTTACAAAGTCAGGCCAGTGATCTTTGGGTGTATCAAAAAGAACTTTAGCAAGGCGCTGTTGATCCCAAACATGATCCCGTTTGCTTTCAATGGTTATGCCCTGGTAAGTTTTCTGTCCACCCTCGTTGCTAAGAAGAAGCTTGAGGTCTGATATCTCTCTTGTATCTAGAAGATCTCGTTCGACCTTCTTAAGATGAGTACCAAGTTCCTTTTGCTTAAGCTTTGCGCCTAGATACTGATATGCCAAACATTTAAAGTCACTCATATATAATCTCTATTTTTCTAACTAACACACTCTTCTCTACAAAACGAACCTTAATAGCATGAATATAATAAATCAAGTACTTATTCATATTATTTGAAATATTTTTTCTTTAGGTATAAAGTTAGCTGAATAGACATAGGAGCATGTATGGAATTTCAGATAGAAAAAAATTCGCCCATACCAGGTCGTAAGAAAGGATGGGGCAAATGGCAGAAGGTTATAGAAGAAATGGATCTTGGCGATGCGGTAATACTAGAAGACGATGAAAACCTTACTGCTTACCACGGCTTAAGAAGAGCTGGTATGGGGATGGGCTTTAAGATTTCTATGCGCACGCTTGAAGATGGAAAGATTAAGGTGTGGAAGCAGGAAGCATTAGTAGCAATAGCTGAATGATGCCGTTCTTTCTGGATAAACCCTCTGGGGAGATGTCTCCAGAAGCTAAGGAAGAACTACTCTTGGATATGTGGGACTATGGGATGCACATCATTCCCTGTGGCTCACCGACTGAGGTAGTACCGAAATATTTTAGTGATCGCAATCCGTTCACCCCTGAAGATGAGTTACGCCGTAAGTGGAGCAAGACCCCAAGAGGTGTGCGCTGGCAGTCGTATCAAAAGACGCAGCCATCGAGGGATGAGATTGAACACTGGCACAGGCAGTATCCGCAAGCGAACTGGGCCGCGATATGTGGTATCAATTTCGCGGTCGTTGATTCAGATAGCGAGGAAGCATCTGCGTGGATAAAGGCGGGTGGTATCAGCCGTACACCCATGATGCAGAAGTCACCCAGTGGTGGCTGTCACTTCTTCTATAGCATCC
>Ga0255047_10002402_pt1 | contig 12404 bp, 30 predicted proteins | sample JV7_2_1_MG_FD_183640 | JGI IMG/M metagenome (GOLD analysis project Ga0255047, IMG submission 183640) | Seawater microbial communities from Jervis Inlet, British Columbia, Canada - JV7_2_1 | ecosystem: Environmental > Aquatic > Marine > Inlet | place: Canada: British Columbia | collected 2016-10-06
GGACACCCCGCGCGCATCGGTAGAACTGCGCGCATGGCTAATAAATACTACCAGGGCTTCGGCCCACCTTAGCTATGGGCGACAACTCGGGCGGGCTCGCGGGATAAGTGGATCACTAGCCAGACCCACCAATGCCCAGGAGACCTTCAATGCCCGCCACCTTCGCCTCCCTCATCGCCGACCTCGACAGCATCGAAGAATGGGCCATCGCCGACGCCGACGACTGGGTCATCGAGGCCCGCATCCCCGACACCACCTTGAGCTACCGCATCGACGTCAACAGCGACGACGGTGAGGTCGTGCTCCAGCTGGTGCGCTCCTTCGTGTCCGCCGACTGCGAGTACCCCACGGTGCTGGTGGACTTCAAGATCCTCCCCTGCGAGCCCGGCTACCAGGACCTCAAGAGCATCTGGGACCGAGAGCGTGAGCTGCAGCAAGACGAGGAGGCTGGGCAGTTCCACGAGATCGTGCGCCAACACCTCATCAACAACAGCTGGTGCACCTGCGATCACCGTGAGGGCCTGCACAAGCCGGGGCGCGGCTGCGTCATCGCCGACTGCAGCTGCGCCTACCAAGGACAGCTATGAATGACCGAGAGATCTTGAACGCAATCGCATGCAACCCCGGCCACACCACCATCATGCTGGGACGCATCCTCCAGGCAACACCGGCGGAGCTGCGCCGGCGCCTCAACCTGCTCGAGAGCGAGGGTGAACTCACCCGACGAGCCAGCGGTGAGGCCGACGAGGTCAAGCTCGCCACCTGGTGGCCGGCGCCGAACGCAGCCATCACCGACGACGGCAGCGAGTACCTCGAGCAGGAGGAGCCCGAAGAGCAGGAGGAGCGGCTGCTCTCGCTGGTCGATGAGATCAAGGACCGCTACGACTGGCGCAAGGTCAAAGCTCCCCGCAAGTGGGTGCCGGCCGATGTGGGCGACGAGCTTGTCGGCTACTACGGCGGGCGGACCCAGAAGGATGGGCAGTTCGGGCCGTACGAGCTGGTCACGGTGCACGTGCCCCTCGAGGGCTCCTACACCCTGTCGGGGACTCAGCTCATCCAGCTCCTCGATGCCTCGATGGTGGTCATCGGCCACCCCATCCGCGTCGTGTGGTGCGGACTCAGGGAGACGCCCGCCGGGCACATGATGAAGACGTACGAGGTGCTCATCGCCGACGGCGAGACGCCTCTTCCCGAAGAAGCACTACCCAACCACGGAGCACGGCACTGATGACGACGACACGACTACGAGAGACAGCGAAGAACAAGGGGCACTTCGACACCATCGTCGAGAAGCTGCGGGTCGCAGAAAGCAAGAGCGAGCTGAGCAAGATCATGCTTCTCTTCGCTTTCGACATGAGCTACGACCGAGGCGATGTCCTCTCCGCCGCCAAGGCGGTCAAACTCGAGAAGGGATGGGCGAACTGATGTGGGGGTTGGACACTATCAAGGCCATGAATGCTGAGGCCGGCGAGGTCGCTCGGGAGGCAGGCAAAGAGCCCCTCCGCTTCAACGAATACATCGACAGCCTCGACGACGTCGCAGACCTGGGCGGGTTCCCGAACATGGGCACTGCCTGCGAAGACATCGATGAGCGTCACGAGCGTCTCGACACCCTCTTCTGCGACAGCACGGGGTTCGGCGGCGGAGCCCTGAGCAAGTACAGTTTGTGGGCCAAGCTCGTCGAGCTCCGCGAGGAGCATGGCGACCTTCTCGTGGCCGTGGAATCAGTGGGCCAGTTCCAGATGTACCTCGCGGTCTGGAAGGCGTAAGTCAGGGGGTCTCCAGGGGGATAAGAGAGGTAGACCACCAACCCAGGAGAACACCAATGTCCGACCCCCAACAACTGCTCGAAGTCATCGAGTCCCTCCAGGCCGAGATGACCGCCGAGACGAAGCGCTACGAGGCCTTCGCCGCCACGATCCAGGACATCTGCCGGCGACGCGGAGTCGCAGGTGTCCCCCCGTCCATGTTCGCCCTCGCCGACAGCAAGGTGGCGGTGATCGAGCGCATGAGCGCGGACATCATGTCTCTGTCCGCGCAGCTGCGCGGACAGCTCGCCGCCGACTCCCCCGCCGCCCCCGCGATGGCGGGCTGGGGCGGGGGCGGCGAGGCCGCGGAGGCCTAGACTCCCGGTTCACCTTCGCTTGCGGCTCCCCCTTCTGGGGGGCCGCAACCTTAGCGATCCGCACGGGATAAGCGAAGCACACCCAGGAGATACCGATGATCCACCTTTACTCCGTCACCGCTACCGATCAGGTCGGCGGCATCCACCTCATGAACCTCCCCTTCATCCCCGTCTCGGGGATGGTCCTGGAACCGGGCAACGCCCCCTGGATCTTGGTGGTGCAAGGTCACCCCGTCGTGGAGATCTCGCACGTCGAGGACGCCACTGAGGACGCAGACGAGGCGAACCCGCAGGTCGACTACTACCAGGTGCCCCTGCACCCTGATTCCCCGGATCACTGGATCCAGCAGTACACACTCTTCACTCCCCTGCGGATCAGTGTGGTGCGTACCGAGACCCCTCAGGGCTAGAAGCGCCTACCCCCGGACATTCTCCCTGCCCCGCGACAACTCCAAGTTGCGGTGGCTGAGGAGATCCCTACACCTACCTCGCAGGTATACTTGCGGGTATTGCGGAGAACCATGAGCCACTACACCAGCATCTTCACCGCCCGACGAGAAGGAAGCCGCGTCGCCCTCTGGGAGTCCGCGAACACCGGCATCTTTCACGGAGAGTGGAGCGGGGATCACGTCAGCTACGACGATGACGCCTCCGTCCCCCAGTACCCACTAGAGGTGCTAGCCAAGATCGAAGACGGCCTGAACTTCCTCACCGGCGACGGCTCAGTGGAAGTGCGGCTGGAACTCACCCTGACTACCACCCCGGAGACGACATGAACTTCCAGCGCCACCAGACGGTCGCAGCGACCACCACGCCCAGCAGCTACTACAGCCACAAGATCAGCCAGATCGCGAACATCAACCCCGAAGAGCGGATGGCGCACCAGCTCGGCAGCGTCGTCGAGGAGGTCGAGAACAACCCCGGCTTCTGGTGGGTGTCCGTGCCCGGCACCGGCCGGCTGGACGTCTACCACGAGCACGAGATGCAGGACGCCGGCGCGAAGGCATCGGACTCCCGCGAGGCCTTCTTGGAGAGCCGAAAGCTGGCCAAGAGTTCCTCATACGGGGACGTCCCGGGGAACCTCAAGCTCGGTGCCGCTCGAGGCTTCCAGGCGGAGAGCTTCAACTCCGGCATCCAGGGAGTCATGGGTGCGGCTGCGGCCTACGCGGCCAGCGATGTCATGAAGTCGATGACCGTGCACGACGAGCAGATGATGTCCCTGAACAGCCTGAACATGCTCTCGAAGGAGGCGATGCTGGGCTTCATGGGCCTGCCCGATGAGGTGGAGCGGGGGAGCCGACGACTGCCGAAGCCCGGCGTGACCATGGGACAGGAGATCAGCACCCGTTCGGCCAAGGGCGTCGCCCCTCCTGCGAGCGGCATGGTGCGGAACGCGCTGCCGTCCTTCGCCCGACGTCGCATGACGGCGAAGAAGGTTCTCACCCACGAGGAGGCCTTCGAGATGGCCCAGGAGGAGCTGAAGCGCAAGCGAGAGCACAAGGAGGGGACGGCCAAGAAGATGCCGCCCTTCGCCATCCAGATGGAGGGAGGCCGACCGGCCATCAAGGCGCAGATGGACGAGATGAAGAAGACGGGTGGCCGGTCCACCGGCTCGGGCACTGGTCTCGGTGGAGCCGGTACGCTCTCCCGCGAGGACGGCAGCGAGGTGCGTCGTGTTCGCAAGCACGAGCTGCCGGAAGGGGAGGACGTCATCAAGGACCGAGTGCCCATGGGTGTCGAGCTCAAGCAGCTGGAGGCCCGCTTGGGCTCCTTGTTGCGGCGGCACATCGACACGGGTTCCATCCCCGAGGTGCCTCTCTACGAGGGGACGGCTCGGCAGGTCTCCCGAGCACTTCGCAAGTACGTCGCCGACGACGTCTTTGGGAAGCTGGAGCCTGCAGTACGCCAGGGCCTGCTCAAGCTGTCCGTGGCCTTTGAGCAGGTGCCTCTATTCCAGATCAGTTCCAGCTGATCGGCGGGATAAGTAGAATAGATCCCAACCTGGAGCTGACATGACCCGCTGTGCTGAGTGCAACCAGACCAAGTGCAACCCCGACACCTGCCCCGGCTGGGCAACCACGGTGTCGGGGCGCACGCCCTCCCAACCCAAGCCGCAGAACATCCCTGTCCGCACGCCCGAGGGCAAGCGCATCCGTGATGCCTTCCCGAAGGTCGTGACGGGGATCGACTGTGGTGACCTCGAGCTGAAGCTGACTCTTGTGGGTCCGTGGAAATAATCGGCCCGTTCATGCTCGGGTACATCCTGGGGACCGTCGTAACGACGGTCCTCGGGGCGTGCCTGATCTGGAGGATCTTCTCGATTTTTTATGACCAATCACCTATCCCTGAACCGCGGCCCCGTACTCCTCGTCCTGATGGCGGTGTGGCCCCTGATCCCTGAAGGGGAGCAGCTCGACCTCCGAACCAAGGACCCTCGCTTCCCCGAGGAGTTCAAGCAGTGGCTGGAGAACGCCGGCGACGCCGAGCTGCTCCTCCGCAACATCGACAACGAGCGCCACCTCTACAGCGCCCTCCTGAAGAAGAGATCTACCCATGCACATGAAGCTGACGTATGCGGACCTGGCGAAGACCCACGGGGACTTTGATTGCCCTGCCGACAGAGTGTCTGTCGAGCCCGGAGGGAACATCTACTGCGCCAGGTGCGGGCTGTCCCTCATCTGGACCACCACCTGGGTCGAAGAGTGCCCTCCGCCGGTCTACTACCTGGGTGAAGCACTACCCGAGAGTGTTGCTGTCTTGGTGAGGGAATACGGTATCAATGATCCCGAAGTACAGGGCGCCATCGCGCAGTGGGAGGAAGGCAATGACGTTTGAGGACGTAATCCTGGATCTTGAGGATCGCCTCGAGGCGACAAAGAAAGAGCTGAGCGACTGTAAAGGGAGAGAGGCGATGAACTGCCCAGGATGCGGACAGCGCCAGACCCTCGCCGCCACCCCCTCCACCTGGCACGACGCCGAGGTCAGGGACGAGGTCCGCGACTCCATCACCCTCCAGATGGCGATGGAGTCTCACGGCTGGGTGCATTTCGGTTCGCCAGAAGCCGAGGTCAGGGCCGACGAGCGGCGGGCGCTGGAGGAGGCTGCTGCGCTGTGCGAGCGGGTCAGGGTGCGTAAGTGGTCCCCCCGGGAGTGCGCTGCACAGATTAGGGATCGGCTGATTGTGGAGCACGCAGAGAAAGGCGGTGAGTGATGTCCATCTTCGACGTATTCATCGATGGCGTGAAGTCCCGTGCAGGATCCATGCACCCCGACAAAAGGAGGGACATGCTCAGGAGGCTAGCCGAGGCGCTGTTCCCGGGAGACCACGAGACCCCCGGGATGGTGTACGACGCCACGGGACCGTGGTACGAGGAGGCGCTCTGGGAATGGGAAAATGAACGTGGAAACTGGGAGCAGGAGCATGGCGAAGACGAAGATTGACTTCTCCTCCATGACGGAGGGCGAGATCGTGATCCTTATCCAGGCGGGGAAGCTGGAGCTGGCCTCACGCCACGAACACAGGCGGATGGACATCGTCAGGCTGGCCAACACCCCGGGAGCGGGACGCTGTGTGGGCTGCGGCGCCGATCGCATCGGCGACTGCGGATGCCCTGCCGGGGCCCTCCAGGTCGGTGACTGGGTGCCTGTAGCTACTGCTGCGAGCTAAGAAAGAGAGATCCCGAGCCATGGGGCCCGGGATCTCTCTTTCTTAGCTCACGGCATCTTCCGCAGAAGGACCGCGGCCGTGTCCATCTTGGACGCGCCCGACTTGAACCAGAGCGCGTTCAGTGCTCCCTCTCCTCCCCTGCTCGATGCGAAGTGCGTCTGCCACAGCGACACCGCGCTGAGTGCTGCCCACCGGGTGTTGGCCACGCCGACGATGTCGGTGCCCGGCCCGCTCAAGAAGAGGCGGGTGAGAGTGGCTCGAGCCTTGTTCCTCCGCCCCGGCCGCAGGTTGTCCTTGTCCGGTGGAGGCACGAAGGCGTCGAGGAAGGCCTCCCAGTCCGCCTGAGGCATCGGCTTCTGTGCCAGGTCGAGGGCGAAGTCGTGGAAGCGCTCGAAAGCGTCCATGCCGGCGGCCAGGACGTTCTCTCCGCGCTCCATCCGGTCCACAACGTGCTTGGTGTGCCGGAAGCTGAGCCCGACACCTGCCCCCATCACCCCCAGGCCAGCGTGACGGTGCGACATGAAGGTGGCTCGCACCCCCTGACTGCCGTTGTGGCTGTTCGAGATGAGGATGTAGGGCACCAGCACGTCGCCGGGCACCGGCTCGATGAGGAAGTCGTCGATGCTCAGCATCACCCAGATGACTCGGCCCTCCTTGAAGGTGCCTCCGCGCACGAAGGTGAGGTCCTTGCCTCTCCCAGCGATGCCGCGGAGCAGGGACAGAGCCTCTCGGTTCTGCACGATCTGGTAGTCGATGCCGACCACGCCAATCTGGTCAAGCGTGTCCTCCCTGACCACGGCCTTGTGACTCTCGACCTCGACGAGGTTCTTCATGTCGTCGGGGTCGCGGTAGAGGAGCGGGCGGCCGGCAGCCGTCCAGTCCAGGTTGGCAGCCAGCAGGGCTGCATCGAGGTCGTCGGCGCCTTGGATGCTGAGAGCTGACGAATCGTCGGCATCCCAGGGCAGCACCAGCTCTGCGTAGAGCTCGTCGTCGGTCATGTCACACCTCTCGTGTAGGGCCGCCGCACTTCGGGCACAGGTGCTTGGGCGCCTTGGACGAGCCGCCGTGCAGCAGCTGGTGCCAGTCACATCGCTCGGACTGCACCTTGTTGATGTGGGCGCAGGCGGTGCCGCGCTGCTGGAAGGAAGCGCAGTTGCAGATCCACTTCCCGTAGGCCGTGTACTGCACCTGGTACTTCTTGCCGAAGTCGGTGGTTGAGTCGACGGGGGTGGCGAAGGGCCCCGTCTGGTAGCACTGGCGCATGGCCATGGGGTCGAAGTCGGGGTCAACGGCCTCGGCGTCCTCGACTTGGTCATCCTCTCCGGTCAGGGCCTCGGCGGCCTTGGCCACGTCGTTCAGGTCAGGGTGGGCATCGTGCAGGTCGTGCAGGAAGTCCAGGAGGCTGTCGAGGTGCTTCTGGTCGTCACCGGTGACCTTGGTCACGGCGATGTTCAGCGCCTTCTTCCACATCACGACATTCGTGAGGTCGAGGTCGGCGATGACGATAGGGGCGGTCAGGATCTTCATGTCAGGCTCCCTTGTGCCACATAGGCTGCTCTTCGCGGCCGGCGGCCACTTCAACACCGAGGCGGTGACCTCGGACGTACTCACTAGCGAGCTCTCCCTCGCCCTCGTCCATGCCAGTGCCGGCCTGCCCGTGCATGTAGCCGTAGGTGAAGGCCATCGGGTCTTCGCTGATCCCTTGACGTCGGACGAAGTCGAAGTCGACTCGCATCGTGAAGACGGGCTTCATGCCCGGCCCCATCGAGACCATCTCGGTCTCCTGCGCCAAGGCCCTGTCCATCGCGGAAGTGAGGTCACCCTTCATGAACTCCATGGCTGTGGAACCGATGGCGTTCACCGGCGTCTGCAGGTACTCCGCATGCAGTGACGGGTCGTCCAGCAGCTCAGCTGCCGCACTCTTGGCCTCCTCCATCAGCTCTTCGATGTCGTCTCCGTCCTCGCCCCACAGCGGCGCCTTCATGCCGTAGCTGTGCATCATCTCCGCCCAGACAAGCGGGTCGGTGCGGTCAGCGCCCTCCCACCCGCAACTGGAGAGGAGGTCCTCCTTGTTCTTCTCCGAGAGCACCGAGACATCGCACTCGTCGAGCGAGACGTTGAACTCGCAGGTGGCCTCATCCTCGCCGACGGTCTCGTACCAGTTCAGCACGTCGATGATGAAGAAGCGGCGCTTGGCCACTCGGAGCACGAACTTGCCGCCGTACTCTTCCCAGTTCACGTCCCCAGTCAGGAACTTCCAGTCTTCGTCTTCAATGTTCATCGTCGTCCTCCACCTTCTCGCTTGGAGTCGTGGGCGAGGTCGCCCTCAACCATGCAGGCGTTGCAGTCAGCGGGCTCCCTGCCGTGCCCGCACTTCGCCTTGCCCTCGTCGGAGCACTTCTGGCAGTAGATCGTGGCGGACCACTCCCCGCAGCCCCAGCAGATGGTGTCGGCGTCAATCGGCATCTTCTTCGGGTCAGGCATCGCTCTTCCTCCTCAATCGTCAAAGCAGCCGCATTCGACCCCGTCCGTGATTCCGTACTCGGGGCCCACGTCGTAGACCATGATGCTGCCTGTCCACTTGCACCGACCATCCGTAGCGACACAACGCAGGTCATCGCCGTCAAAGCAGTCTTCTTGCTCGTTGGTGACTGCGTTGATCGAGGCGGTCGTGTGGATCTCCAGGGAGTCTCCACAGCAGGGGCACTGGTCAAGCCAGAAGGTCCAGCGGGCGTCAGGCATCTTCGTCTTCCAGGGGACTCAGGCTCTCGCCCGGGTGCATGCAGGTGTTGTGGCCGTCGTTCCAGAGGCAGCCGGTGTGGTCGTTGTCGCAGTTCCACGCCGGCGTGCCGTCAGTGTCGGAGTCCGGCGAGCGTTCGCAGGGCAGCTCACCGTCGTCCTCCTTCGGCTCTTCGGCGTCGACCCACACCCAGGCCTGCACGTAGGCGCCGTTGTCGTCGCCCTTGCTGACCTTGCACATGTCGTCGAACTCGATGCCGCCGTCGACCCCGTGGGCCTCCTTGGCCCGCTTGCGGTACCGCTCATCCTCGAGCTTGTCCTTCTCCGTGGGGAGTTGGACTTCCTTGCCCTTCAGTTCAGCCATCGCGGGCCTCCTTGTCTTCTAGATTCCTCAGGATGGCCGCCGCCCTCTCGTGCCTGCCCAGCAGGTCGGAGTACTCGCCGCGGAACATGCAGTTCGGGCAGCAGATGCGGCCTGCGTCCTCCCACCGGCGCCACATCTCCTCGATGTCCGCCTCGTGTCGACGAAGAGCGCGTCGGATTCGCTTCATCTCGACCTGCCGCACCGTCAGCTTCTTCTCCTCACGCTTCCGGTTCCAGTGGAACAGGCGCTTCAGGAACTTCACGAACCTTCCTCCAGGCCGAGGATGAGCCGCACAGAGCACTCCTCCGCGTGCGTGTGCATGTCGCAGGCGGCGCACCACCCGCTGTCCTCCCACTGCTGATGCGCCTGCGCCAGCTTGACGGCCGTCTCGTGCAGGGAGATGTAGTCCCGGTAGACCCGGGCCTGGATCGACTGACCGTTCCCCGTGTCCACGTTGGCCTTGAGCAGGGCCTGCGCCCGGTAGAGGGGCGTCTCATCCAGAAGTCCCATGACTCCTCCTCAGCTTGTGTGGATCTTCCCAGTCCCAGCCTTCTGGGAACTGGATGAACATCGCCTTCTCCAGCCGCCGAAGCTGCTTGAAGGCGTACTCGGCCTTGAGGGCCGTGCTCTGGTCGGGGTACTCCCACGTCGCCACGAGGGTGACGGGGAGGTAGCCCTTGACGGCCTTGGCCCCCTTCCCCGCGTTGTGGGTCTTCACCCGGTGCTCGACGTGCTTGGTGATGCCGCAGTACAGGGCAGAGACGTGGTCGTTCGGGGGCTTGTAGTTCCCCTCCACCACGTACATGAACCAGCTCAATCCGGGTCCAGCGAGCAGTGCTCGATCAGGCTCTTGACCTGCCGCATGGAGTAGCCGTCGGCGATGAGCCGGTTGATGCTGCGGACGTGGCCGAGAATGGCCGTCATGTGCTGGACGGGCTCGTAGGCCTTCTTGCTCAAGCGGTCATTCCGCTCCATGAAGCAGAACTCGTCGTCGGGGTCGTCGCAGCCCTTGACCAGGATGTGGGTGGTGGCTTCAGAGGAGCCGTGGGGCTGCTTGACGATGAGGCCCTTGCAGCCGCAGTCGTAGATCACGAACATGACTTCTCCCATGCGTCCAGCACCATCAGCACCAAGTCGGCGAGTGTTCCGACGTTGGCGATGATGAGGTCGGGGTTGATCTTGTCTTGCTCCACCTCAGAAGGGTGGTTGGCGACGCCGCCGGAGTCAGCGATGCCGGGGCGAGTGACGCGCCAGATGACCCCTCCGGCTTCCCGGATGGCCTCGGCCTCGTTGAGGAAGCGCACATCGGAGAAGACGATGCCCTCCGGCTTGTGAGCCGTCAGGTTCGCCACTCCCTCGGCGGCCCCACGGCCTGCCAGGATCTCAGTAGCCAGGGAGACACCTGCCTGCGCCCAGATGTCCAGCTTCACGGCTCGACCCCAGTCGGTGCCCAGAGTCTGGAGAGCCAGGCGAGCGGTGAGAGGGACTTCAAGGGGCCCCGCGATCTCGCAGTGGGGGCACAAGCCGTCCGAGACCAACAAGGACTCGCGGACCTGCTGCCCGAACCAGCCGCAGTTCACGCACACTCGTACCTTCTGCCCACTGTGGTGGGGCTCCAGCCGCTTCTCGCTCGGCCCCCAGAGCTGCTCACTCGTGAACCCCAGGACCTTCTGGCAGAAGATCTTCAAGGGCTCCGCGAAGGAGAGAGGGAAGTACTGGTAGTCCTTGGCCAGCACGCCCGCGATGGTGTCCTTGCCGCTGCCGGCCTTGCCGACGATTCCGATGATCATGTCTTCTCCTGTGGCTTGCGCCGGCGCCAGATGATTTCGTCGCCCTCGCTCGTGACCTGCCAGGGCTCCCACCCGGGTCCCGGCGACTGAATGCCGGACATGTATGCGATCTCCCACTCCACCTCCTTCGGGTTCAGGGCCTCGGCCAACTTCTCGATAGCGCGGGCCAGCCGGGGCAGGGTGCCCTCGACCAGCGTGACGCCCCGCCGTGTGTGGATCCAATCGTTCGCGCTCATCCGTGCACCTCGTATTCCACGGGTTCCATTACGCACTTGTAGGCGGGCCCGTACTCCGCAATGGCTTCTCGAAGGGCGTTGATGGCCTTGGCCCACTTGTACGCGCCAGTGCCCTTGGGCAGCCGCACCTCAAGGGTGTCGGTCTCTCGAAGGCGGACGCAGATATAGAACTCGGTCCGGCTTTGTCGGATCATCTCAGCTCCCGTTGTAGATGCAGCTCAAGAAAGCGCCGAGGCAACCGACCGGATCTTCAGCGAACTCGGCCGCGTCCCAGTAGACCTCCTCGTTGCCGTCTTTGTCCTCGACCCGGACGTACGAGGTGCCGTTCATGTTGGCCTCGGTAGCCTCGAAGAGCACGGTGAGGCCGTTGACCTCGAAGTGGCACTCCACGGACCTCCTCACCTCCTTGGGGAGCTTGAGGAGCTTCTTGTCGATGGCGTTGCGGATCTTGGTGTCGGAGCTGCCCTCGCCGGGCAGGTCACGAGCGTCGAACTCGTAGTCATCCGACTCCGTCTCGCTGGTGGTGTACCAGTACTCCCACCGCTGCTCGAAGCTCCCCTCCTTGTAGGTGTGGTAGATCGTGATGCCTCGGTGCATCAGGTAGGCCTCGGGAGGCACCCACTTCATCGGCATGATCAGTCCTCCTTGGGTGCGGGCTTCACGCCGGTGATGTCTGAGGTACCGCCCCTGGTCTTGGTCCAGGTGATGCAGTCGTCGTCCTCGGCGTCGCAGTACTCCTTGAAGGCCGCCTTCCTGGCAGCTTCGGGGTCGTCGGCCTCCACGGTTATGAAGCCTCGGTCGGTGAAGGTGCGCTCGAAGAACACATCGAACTTGGTCATCTACTCAGTCTCCTTGATCTGCTCTCGCAGCTCATCAATGCGTTCGGCCAGCTCCACAGAGCGGCTGCCGGCGGTCTCGAAGGCGAACAGCACCTTCTCCAGCTCCTTCTTCGCATACCAGCCGTCACCCAGCAGGAACTCGGGGCTGGAGCGCTGAGCCTCAAGCAGGTGGGACATGTGGTCGTCGGTCACCACCTCTTCGATCTGCGCCTTGATGTCCCCGCTGTAGTTTCCGCTGTCGCACTCTCTGATGATGTCGACCAGCTCTTCCCCGTCGACGCTCGCGTCGCTGAGCACCTCGAAGATGATCGTGGTCTTGTAGTACTTCTTGGTCATCAGACTTCTCCTCGCGGCAGGCCGATCATGTCCCAGAGCTGGTCCGGGATGAAGGCGGAGCGCATCTTCAGGATGTCGTTCAGCAGCTCCGGGGGCTGGATGCCGATGCGCTCGAGAGCCACCTCCTTCACCACGCACCAGCCGCCGGTGCGGTAGGGGTTGTCTCCCTCCTCGTCCCGGACGCTGATGAGGATGATCCCCATCTCCATGTAGCCCTTGCACGTCGTGCACGGCTCCTGGTCGATGACCGGGTTGCGGGGTGCCTCGACGTCGCCCTTGAGCTTGCCGAACAGCACCACTTCGTTCTT
>Ga0255047_10002404_pt1 | contig 12403 bp, 20 predicted proteins | sample JV7_2_1_MG_FD_183640 | JGI IMG/M metagenome (GOLD analysis project Ga0255047, IMG submission 183640) | Seawater microbial communities from Jervis Inlet, British Columbia, Canada - JV7_2_1 | ecosystem: Environmental > Aquatic > Marine > Inlet | place: Canada: British Columbia | collected 2016-10-06
GTTGAGGATATCTATCAACTAGGAGGACAACATAACGATAGGTATATTAGTTACAGAAGAAGTAAGTGGGGTTGGTGGTGTGATATTATTTAACTAACTAAGATATTATGAGAGAAATTAAGTTTAGAGTTTGGGATAAAAAGGCAGAATATTTTCTACCTTGATGAAATATTATAAGTTTTACTCAAGATGATTGAGTATTAAGAAAAGATATAGAAGTAATGCAATACACATGACTCAAGGATAAGAACTGAAAGGAAATATTCGAAGGGGATATAATTAGAGATTGAGAAGGTGAATTAATAGTAATAGATTGAAAACATTACGACACTGATAGTTACCCAATAATAAATTGTGATTTTAATATGTTTATATATATTGTTGAATATTCAGAAAGTCATTCTTGATTATGGAGTAGAACACAAGAAGATATTGAAATAATCTGAAATATATACGAAAATAAAGACTTACTTAATAACGATTAGACTATGACTGAACACGAAAAATTGAAGGAAATATGTGATGTGATAGGGTATGAAAGTAAATATTGGAACACTGATGTAAGACCAAATTGATTCTATAAATGGGATTGTTGTTGACCTGAGTACATAGATGTAAGAGAGATTATATTCACTCAAGAGTTTATTGATAAGTACTTTAATAAGCTATATTGATGGAGAATAAGAAACTGAATTGAAGCAATGATAATAAAAGAAGATATACTAAAAAACTTAGACAACCCAACAGAGTATTTATATAACACACTATGACTATGAACAAAACAATAGTATACGAAACTCACTGCATAAATAATATAGCAGATGAATTAGAAAAAGATTGAGAAACATTAAAGGCTCAATTAATTAAAGAACATGTAGAAGAAATAAATAAAAAATTTAATTTGTTACTTGAGAAATAATAACTATACTAATAAAAAAGCACACAACCTAAATTAACGATAGAGAGGAAGTGTGTTACCTCTCTATCAATTTAACACACATATTATGACACATCATGAAGCAGAAGAAAACTATATAATTGAAACAATAACTAAGAACGAACCAAAAGCTAAAGATATTAAAACAGAAACTAAACCTAACTGAGATATGAAATTCATATTTAAAGTAGGGAGAAAGACTCATAACATTGAGTTATTAAACATAGACTACGAAAGATTCTTAACAGATGTTAAAAAACCATTTGTAGAACCTATGAAAGAATACTTAAAAGAATTAGATGAAGCTACTAAGACAGTAAGAGAAAAACACGAAAACTTCTTAGAAGAATATCAACAAACAATCTCAGACAAAACAAAAGAATTTGCAGTAGGTGAATTAAACAAATACTTTAGCCTAGAAGAAGGCCTAGGATTAACTAAATAATTATGGACTTAAGAGAACAATACAAAGAAAAGTTTGGTAAATACCCTTCTTCTCAAATGAAAGAAGAAACTCTATTAAAAAAACTAGGGATTAAAGAATTAGTAGAAACTAAAACAGTTGTTATTGAACCTGAAGCTGTACAAGAAGTTAAGGAAGTAAAACAAATTACTAAACTTAAAACTAGAACAGCTAAAGGATATGTAGAACCAACTAAAGATTCTGTAGTTAGAATGACTAGTAGAAGAAGAGCTTATCTATTAAGAAATAAATAATGGAAGAAATTAAAGAACTATTAGTGAATAAAGATATTCAATGTGAACTAAAAGATTGAGAATATAAATTCTGGATTAATGATAAACAAACAGTATCTTACAAAGGAACTAAAGAACAATGCATCGAAAGACTGCAAGAAATAGAATCTAATTTTAAATAGCATGACTATAGAAAGAAAAGATAAACTAATCAATAAAGCAAAGGTAACTAAATCTTTATTAAAAGACCCAACACAATCTCAAAGACAAGTAGCAAAAGATACTTGACTAAGTTTAGGAAATGTTAATGATAAAGTTAATGAACTTGAACAATCTTGAACAGAAAGCAATATTATGGATAAAATACTTCAAAATGATGATAAGATTATGGACTTAGCTAATGAAATAACTTTGCAAAAAATTATTGATGAAGCCCCTAAAAATGATGACTGAAGCGTTAATGTAAGTGCATTATCACTACAAGATATAAAAACCATTTGAGATTTAGCAAACAACTCTACTAAGAGAAAAGCTCTCTTCTGAAAGAAAGATAATTGAGAAGATAATAAAATTCAATTTATCATAGGATAAGTCTAGAAATAGGTTTTTTTTATTACTTGAAGTTGTAGAGTGGACTTGAATATATAAGAATAAGAGCAAATAATTTACAAATAGTTAAATTGTATTGATTGTAGTCAAATAAACAAGGAATTAAAAAAGTCTTAAGGCTAAGACTAAAAAGTCTTGACTTTAAGACAAAAGACAATAAAATAGGCATAAGCCGTTGAAACTTATACCTTTGAAGCCACTATATGCATGAATACAAAAAAGACAAATTTAATTTAATTTATTTACGATATTATTTTATGAAAGATAACATAGAGATAGACTTCTGAAAAGTCGCAGATGATATTTGAGTATTAAAGTATTGATACTTAAGTTTATTAAAAGAGTCTATTGACACAAAGAACAGAATTAGTTTAGATTATATAAACATATCAGAGAGTAATAAGAGAACACTGGTTGCATTTTTAAAGAAGAAAGGATTCATTGGTAGCCACAAACTAAAAGGAGATTGTAAGAAGGTGTTATACTTGAATCCATTCTATGCACACAGAGGGAAATCAATCTCCCAGGAATTGTTTGATGCGTTTGATGAGGTTAATTGAGGTAAAGTTTATTAATTAAAGAAAAAGATTATGGAAGAAAAAATGAGAGAGTTACAAATACTGATTCAAAAAGATATTGACAATGAACCATTTGTAGATTGAACAGATTGGACTATAAAGAAAAAAGTAATATTATTAGATGCTTTAGATTGTTATTTAGATTAACCAAGGTTAGTTACGAATATATTATTAATTAAATAGAAGAGATGAAAGTAAAAGAATTAATAGAAATTTTAAGTAATTTAAATCAAGAGAACGAATTAGTTATGCAAGATAATAATTCAAATGCTACAATATGAGCAACTCCTGTGTTAAGACTAGATACTGTATTTCAGTGATTTGATTGGGATACTTGAAAAACATTCCTATATTTTAAGGATAAGTGAGATACTTCAACAAGCGCTTAACCAAACCAATTACTATATTATAAACTAATAGAAGAGAAGATGAAAAATAAGACAGAAATAAAATACGAATTAAAAAATATGTTTGCAGAAATATCTAGAAAGTGAATGTCCGTAAAAGAATATTGAGAAAGAAAGTTATTAGATGAGATATGGGATTATATTATAGAATTAAAATAAAACATATGTATAAATATAGATGTAGGCATTGCAATAAAGAGTTTGAAAGAGAAAACTTAATTAAACGAAGTACTTGTGAAGAAACTTGAAAAAGAACCAATCTAATAAGACTATTTAACATATAAACTATAGAGTATGAAGGAAGGATTAAAAAGAAAAATAGATAACATTATATATAAAATAGTATTTTGTGAGGATTCAAGTATAAATCAAAAGGTTTGAGAATTGAGTGAATATTTTAATAGATACGATTGAAAAGAAATACTTCCTGAGATATTCCCCTTTTTAAAGCCAGAGCCTAAAGAGATTAAAGACATGATATATAATTGTTATAAGGTTGATTCATGATTACAAATAGATATTTTTAATAAATATTCAGAACAAATAACAGGTGTAATGATAAATGAATTAGAAATTAATTTAATTAACACATAACATAATATAGATTATGACAAAGAAAGTAAATATTCCCCATAATCTTTCTTATAGAGATTATCAAAAGCCTTTAATGGAATACATGAGAACGTGAGATTCTTTTAGAGGGAAAAGAGCTGTAACTTGCTGGCATAGACGTGCCTGAAAAGATAAGACATTCTTTAATTTAGTAATTGAAGCAGCAATAAGGGAGGTTTGAGGGTACGCTTATATATTACCAACCTATAACCAAGGGAGAAAGATTATATGGGATTCAATAGATAAACAATGACATAAATTCAAAGACCATATACCAAAAGAAATATTAGCCTGAGAAAATGGAACTGAATTAAAGTTCACACTAAAGAACGGTTCTTTTATTCAAGTATTAGGTTCTGAGAATATAGATTCAATACGTTGAACGAACTGGAAATGAGTTATATTCTCAGAATATGCTTTTCAAAACCCAACTGTTTGGGATGTACTAAGACCTATTTTAGCTGAAAACGGCTGATGGGCTATTTTTAATTCTACTCCTAATGGTAAAAATCACTTCTATGAGCTTTTCAATACTGCCAAAGCTAGCGATAAATGGTTTAATCAAAAACTATCAGTAGAGGACACATGAGTGGTATCTAAAGAGTATATAGAACAAGAACGTAATGAGTGAATGAGTGAAGAAATGATTCAGCAAGAGTTTTATTGTTCATTTGATGTAGGTGCAATAGGTTCTTACTATGCTGACCAAATATGAGATGCTAGAAAGCAAAACAGAATAATCCAATTGCCATTTAGTAAGACAACTCCTATTGATGTGTATTTTGATTTAGGTAGAAATGATGCAACAAGTATATGGTTTAAACAGAATGACTGACAATTCTTTAATTTTATATGATACTATGAAGATAATTGAAAATATATTGAAGAGTATTTTAACTATATAGATAATTACATTAAAGAACAATGAGGACAACTAGGTTCTGTATATCTACCACATGATTCTAAACAAAAGAAAATTGATTCTAAGTTTAGTACATTTGAATTAGCGACTGAGAGATACGGTTCTCATAAGATTGAATATATAACACAAACGAAAAGTACTGTTGAGGATATAAACACAACAAGAAAGATATTACCTAGATGTAGATTTGATATAGATAAGACAGCACAAGGGATTAAATGTCTTGAAAACTATAAGAAAGACTACGATGATAAGAAAAAGATATTTAGAGACCAACCAAGACACGATTGGGCTTCTCATGGAGCAGATTCTTTTAGATATTTTGCTGTATCACACAAAGAAGTAGAAATTGATAATTCTCCTATTATTATAGATTTCTCTGCTTGACTATAAAAACTTGCAATATGTCAAATATTAATTAATATAATTAAAACACACAATTAACCCATAAATATATAGCTATATGGTGGCAAAACCTAGACTTCCAATGTCTGAAAGTGAAATTATTACACAAGTACAACAAGAAAGACAGCTTTGAGTTAATTTTGTTGACCAAAAAAGACAACTATTCCTAGAAAGACTTCAATTATATACTAATATTGCTGACCAATGAGGGAAAAGTGATAAAGTATATGTAAGAACTATCCGTTCTACAATGCAAACACTAATGTCTTTGTATTACTCTGACCAAATAACTGTAAACTTTGCAGGTAGACAACTTTGAGATGATGAGTTAGCAGATAACTATAATAATCTTGCTGAGTTTGATTACGAAGAAATGGATATGGAAAAACTTACTTATGATGTACAATGGAATAGATTATTCTATTGAGTAGGTATTAGAATATTTGACCATTGGGATGAAGTAAGAAATGTTCCTGTTTATAGGTCTATTGACCCTATATCATGGATTCCAGACCCTTTAGGTTATATAGATAACTATAGATTCCACTGATTTGAACTAGAAGTAGACGATTCAGACCTAACAACAAATATTTACTTTAATGTAGATAAAATAACACCTTCTGAGTCTGAAAGAGAACAAAGAAGAAGAAATGAAATCCAACAATCAAGACAAACTAACTGAGGAACACCTCAAACAGAAAATCAACCTATTTACTGAATATATAATCATTATACTACAATCAAAGGTAAAAAGTATTTAGTTACTTTAGCTAATGACCAAACTCTTCTAATTAGATTTGAAGAAATTAACCCAGTATATGAAGAAGAAAAGAAAGATAACTCTTTGATTAAATATCCAGTTATCATAAATCACTATGAACCATTCAAAGGAGACCCATTTGGTATCTGTGTTCCTGATTTATTAGAAGATAAACAAAAGATTGAACAATTATTCTTAAATCTAAATAGAATTAAAGCAGAACATGAAGCATGGGGTGATACATTCCTAGTTGATACATCTGCAATTAAAAACCTAAATGACTTAAGACAACATACTCAATGACCTAAATACGTTAGAGCTGATTTACAAAAGAACCCTAACCCTATTAAGGAAGTACAAAGAGGTACAATCAAACAAGATGCTTATAGTATGGCTCAAATTATTAGACAGCAAGGTTCTAATGATATGGGACTAGATGAAAGAGCAATTGGGTGAACTCCTGATAAATCTATTACAGCTACTGAAAACCAAAGAATCCAAAGAAACCAAAACGTTAAACTTGTATTAAACAACAAGATTAATCAATGGTGAGAAAAAGACTTCTGGAGAGATTGGCTAAGAGAATATTATCAATTCTTCCCATTCAATGGAGAAAAGAATATAATGTTACAAAACTCTTTCGGTAATGTGATACAATCAGTTAAAAGAAAAGATATTGACACTTGAGCTAATATTGATGTTAAAATCATTAATAAAAGTGAAGAGGAAGCAATGAAAGAGCAAGAAAAGGCTGGTTTGCTTGTAGTTGCTGATTTAGTATTACAAGACCCTACTTCTCCTACTATTAGTAAAACATTTGCTAAAAGAAGTATTGCAAGAGCTCAATGATTAAGTAAAGATAAAGTTTCTGTATTATTTCCTTCATCTGTTGAAGAAATGAGTGCAAGAATGGACTTAGAACTACTGAATAGAGATAGAGATGTAAATGAAATTGAAGATTTACAAGAAGACCACATGACTTACATTGTTGTATATGGAAAAGCAATGGATACTGATTCTAGAGATAGAGCAATTCAAGCCAGGAAAGAAGCAATGATATTAAGTGGACAATCAAGAAGAGAGCAAGCACCTGGACAATGAGGTTGAGTATTATGATCTTCTGCTGCACAATTCACTAATGCTGCAATACAAGGTAATCAACAACAATGAGCTAGTTCTATAGCGGATGTTACTACTCAATAATACACACAATATGAAATGAAAAGATTTAACCCCTGAACAAAGACTAATGTGAGATATTCAAAACTTACAGAAGTCTAACGGGTGGAAATATATAGTAGATGAATGGTTAAAAGATAAAGTTATGCTAGAACAAAAATTAAACAAACTGTCTACTACTATAAGAACTCAGGAAGAAATAATTGACATTAATTATATTTGAAATAAGATAGAATTAATAGATACAATGATTCTAATGCCACAAGCAGTAATAAATGAACTAGACCCAATAATTGACACTGACTCTCCTAATACATAGGGAGAGTGTAGTTAACAAATGACGATTTGCTGATTGCTACTCTTTATGTATCGCAGATATAACTGCACAATAAATATTATTCTTAATAAAGAACTATGACACACGAAACTAGCCAAGTTGAAGGCATAAATTCAAACGATGTAGAAGAAGAAGTAATTGATGAAACAACTGAGGATACTCAGTCTGAATCTGATAATGAAAATAAGGCTGCAAAAGGTAAATCTAATGTCCCTAAAATATTAGCAGAAAAGAACAAGTGGAAAGCAGAAGCTGAAAAGTGGAAAGCAGAAGCTGAATCTAAAGAGTTCAATGAAGAAAAAGCACAAGCTATGATTAACCAAGCTTTAGCTGCACAAAAAGCAACAGACTTCAAAAACCAAGAAAGAAACAACTTTGTTGAATCTTACGGAGAAGAAAACGTTGAAGCAGTAGAAAGCGTGTTACAAGAACATGGGACTTTATCTTATGAACAAGCTGCTGTTATTGCAGGAATTGGAGTTACACAAACAAGCAATCCAAACAAATATAGTTTTGCATGAAACACTCCTGCTTCGATTAAGAAAGCTAAAACTACTCAAACTTTATCTGATGATGAACTTAGAGCAAGTATAGTAGACCAATTCCAAGAAATGGGGTTCAGAAATGCTAGCTAATGGATTGTTATATATTAACAAATAACCATTATACACATGGCAACTACTACTACGTGAAATATAATGACTTCTGGTAATTTATGAGAATTTATACAAAGAGAAGCCATTAGAAACTTTGAATCAGCTTTATTCTTTAAACAAACTGGTAAAGTTGTATCACTTCCATTCGGAATGAATAAATATACTTTCCCTACTGTTGATAATAAAGACGGTGCTGCTATTCAATTAACAGAAGGTGTTACACCAACTGAAACTGCATTCTCTTTAACTAATGTTGAAGTTACTCTAGCTCAATACGGTTCTTATGCTCTATTATCTGATGTTGTTCTTACTGACTCACCAGTTAATGCTGTACAAGAAGCTGCATTCGAATTAGGTAGAGATTTAGCAAACAAAGCTGATGCTGTAATTCAAGAAGCTATTGACGGAGGTACTAATGTTATTTACGGTGGAACTGCTACTTCAAGAGTTGAGGTTGCTGCTGGATTTACAATGACTGCTGCTAAATTAGCTGAAGCTACTTCAAGACTTAAAACTAACGATGCTCCTTTCTTCGATGGAATGGCTTACGTTGCAATTATGCATCCTGATGTTGCTTACGATTTACAACAAGAATCAGGGACAGGAACATTTATTGACTTAAATAAATATACTGACTCAAACGCTAGAAAACCTTTAAAAGGTGAAATGGGAATGTTATTTAGTGCTAGAGTTGTTGCATCTTCAAATGTACAATTCTTCGCTGATGCTGGTGTAGGTGGAACTGTAGACGTTTACCCAACTTACGTTGTAGGTAGAAACGCATACGCTACTGTTATGGCAGGTGGAATGGAAACATTCATCAACGGTCTAGGTAGTGAAGGTTCAAATGACCCTTTACATCAAAGAATGTCTGTAGGTGGTAAAGTTAGATTAGCTTCTGCTATTCTAAAAGATGAAGCACTATACAGAATTGAAACTTCTTCAAGTTTAGGTGTTAACGCATAATAGAAATTGGGAGAGCTTAGGTTCTCTCTTTTTGCTTTATTCTTTATAATTAAAGGGTAGAGCAAAGAGATATTAATTAATAATACAACATTATGGACGTAAATTCAATTATAGGATTAGCCAGAACATTAACGCACACTGACGATGAACAAGTTACAGATACTAATGCTATGCTGTACGCAAATATTGTTTATCATGATATAGCAAACGCTATTATGGAAATAGATGAAGACTTCTTCTGGGATATATTTACTACAACTCCAATTGTTTGACAAAATGAATATACCTTTGCTGTATGAAGTGCTACTACAAGATGAATGAAAAAAATCGAAAGAATCCAAATTAAATGGGCTGATACAGATAGTTTTCAAACTTTAGTGAACTCTGATACTTTAGCAAATTATCCAACGACTACAGGTCGCTTAGATACTCAATTAGGTACAGATGAGTGATTCTTTGATATAAAAGACGGTTCATACTTTATTTATCCAGCTCCTACTGAAGCAGTAACTGATTGATTACAAGTTCAAGCAACTACAACTCTTATTGATTTAGTTTTATGAGGTGCTGAGAATACAGTATTCCCAAGAAATTCTGATTTAAGAGATTACCACCAAGTTATATCTATTGGGATGAAGCAATATATTTATTCTCAACAAGGATTAACAAATGATAAAAACGATTCTATTAACGAATACAATCAAAAGAAAGAAGAAATGTTAGATACTATTAGAGATAGATTCTTTAATCCAGTAATTACACAACTACCAAACGCTTATAGCTTAAAAAATTAAACATGACAGAAAGAACGTACAATACAGCCTTTAAATGAATGTTTGAAGATGATTATTTAACTAATTGAGCGAATTATATTGAACACAATAATGTTACTTGATTAAATACAGGGTACGCACTAACTCTATGACCTAAACTAGATAAACAATTACTTACAAATTGAAATGCTCCTAGAACTATATTTGGTAGAGAGTTAACGAGTCTAAGTTTAGAACAAATGGCTGTATGATGTGATAATTGAGAAATATATAAATTAACTTCTACTGACAACACTCCTGAATACACTCTATCTAGTGGTTGGAATATAGTTAATTGAGAACTTTTATTAAGTGGTTCTTTATATATGTATTTTGCTGCTAAAGACCCTTCTTCATCTTCTAGTTCTATAAATATAGCTCAAGTATTATATACAGATTTTGTATCTTGAAGTTTTGCATCTATTAATGAAACATTTTTAAGTATAAATAATATATATACTCCACCGATGCTTCAAGACTCTAGTGTATTATGGATTTGATGATTAAATACAGTTTATAGGGTTTCTAATACATGAGTTGTAGTTTCTACATCTATATTTGATAGATATGTAACATGAATAACTAAGCAATGAACACAATACGTTGTATATACCGATGAATGAAAAGCAACTTATTGGGATTGAGTTTCTTCAACGATTACAGCTACAAAAGATTTATGATTTATACCAGCAAGAGTTAAAAGTGAAGCATGAATAGACCATATAATTACTACTGATTGAGATTATTATGTATGAAGTTGATATACATTCCAATTAGTATCAAGAAAAAGACAATCAAATAGACTAGATGACAACTCTCAATATATAAAGAAAATAGATTTTACTCCTGATTTTATAACATGACAAAGTATTTCTGTTTGAAGATGAGGTATATTTATAGCATCATCTGATACAAAACCTTGAGTATATAGGAGAGAAAGTATTATAAAATGATTAGCTCAATCATTCCATAAATCTATTACAAAAGATAATTGAAATTTTGACTTTGATGAGGTATTTACAACAACATACTTATCAAAAGGGCAATCTAAATTGTTAATAGGTAAGCAATCAAATACTACAAGTTACTGAGTTGATATATTAGACTTAAATACTAAAGTTACAGCAAAAGATTGATATGCAGTTACAGATGTATTCACAGGTTGAACTACATTTAGTAAACAAATAAAAAAATTTAGAATAACTACAAGTGATACAAGTTGAGATAATTTTATAAAACTATACTTCAGAAAGAATAATTCATCAACTTGGACTTTAGCAAGAACTATAAATAATAGTACCAATACAATAGATAGAAAGTCAATTACTGAAGTTACATGAGATTTTATAGATATACAGTTTAAAGTCGAGTTACATAATGACAACCAAGACGATACTCCTCCATTATTACATGAATTGTACCTAGAATATACTATAAACAAAAACAATGGCTAAATCAGAAGAATATAGAGCAGAATATTTAAAAGATTATAAAGAACCAGTATTTGAACCTGAAAAGGTTGCTGGGATAAATGATATTACTATAAATACTGCAATAAGTATTGAATAATCGGATAAAATCCATATACTTTAAACAATAACTAAAAAAATTTATGGTAGTTAATACAACATGAGCTGGAAGCACTGTTCCAACTTGAGAATTACAAGAAGATTTCAATGTAGAATGATTAAATGATTTTAAACTCCCTACAGAAACAACATGAACTGGTAGCACATTGACTACTCCAGATATAATTGAGCCTGTTCAACAAGAAGAGGTTGTTTCTGCTCCTATAGAACAAGTTACAACTCCAGTTGTAGATACAAAACCAGTAGAAGTTACTCCTGTAGAAAAAGTAGAGCCAATTGCTACTCAACCTATTGAATCTGCTCAAGATATTAAATCAAAAGAATTAGATAATCAACAAAAAGAATCTACACAAAAAGAAACTGAAAGACAAGCAAGAAATCAAGATATATTAACTAAATCTGCTGCATTTGATGAAGCTGCTAAGGCTTGAAATCTAGAGTTAATGAATCAATTAGCTACAGATAATCCTGATTTAAAAACAGCTTTTAATACTTCTTTAAGAAATGTTTTTGGAAATAAACAAAACTTAACTTTCGTTAGTCAATATCAAGGTGCTACAAATGATGAGATGAAAGCATGAGTTGATGACGGTTCTATTGTTATCTGAAGTAAACAATATAATTTACTACCAGAAGAACAAAGAAGAAGATTCGAACAATTTAATAAATTAAATGCTTGAAAAAGAACAGATTTCTCAAATGATAATCAAAACACTATATCAACAGAAGATATTACTGCTAAAGTTCCTACATTAACAACAGTAGATTTTAGAGCTGAAATGAATAAGTTACTAAGTACCCCTGAATTAACTCAGACTAGAGCAGACTTAGAATCAAAACAAAATGAAATCACTGAAATTGATGATGCTCTTGAAGCCTTAGAAGATGACTTAGTAGATGAATTTCCATGAATGCCTAGAAGCTTTATATTAGCAGAG
>Ga0255047_10002405_pt1 | contig 12403 bp, 16 predicted proteins | sample JV7_2_1_MG_FD_183640 | JGI IMG/M metagenome (GOLD analysis project Ga0255047, IMG submission 183640) | Seawater microbial communities from Jervis Inlet, British Columbia, Canada - JV7_2_1 | ecosystem: Environmental > Aquatic > Marine > Inlet | place: Canada: British Columbia | collected 2016-10-06
GCCCCAAATACTAACGAACAAACGTTCGATACACAACCTCTGACCAGGAAATAATCGTAGAATCGTCGGGTTTTGAACTTCTGTCGGGGGACGCAGTGGTCTCGGCTGGTAGCGGAAATCGGACGGCGAATCGTGATGTCCGATTTCCGCTCGTGTCGCCGGCTCCGATCAGGCATGATGGTGCATGTGATCGAACCGACCGACCTCGCTCTCGACCCTGATCGGTGCTATCGGGCCGCCCAGAGCCGTGACGCCCGTTTCGACGGCTGGTTCTACATCGCAGTGAGAACGACCGGCATCTATTGCAGGCCGAGCTGCCCGGCCGTGACCCCGAAGCGCACCAACGTCGAGTTCCATCGTTCGGCCGCCGCCGCCCAGCAGCTCGGATTCCGAGCCTGCAAGCGTTGCCGCCCCGACGCCGCTCCCGGCTCGCCGGAATGGGACGTGCGGGGCGACCTGGTCGGGCGGGCGATGCGACTGATCGCCGATGGGGTCGTCGATCGCGAAGGCGTGGCCGGACTGTCTGCTCAGCTCGGCTACAGCAGCCGCCATCTCAACCGGATGCTGAGCGACGAGCTCGGCGCCGGCCCGCTCGCTCTCGCCAGAGCACAGCGTGCCCAGACCGCACGGATCCTGATCGAGACGACGGATCTCTCGATGACCGAGATCGCATTCGCGGCCGGGTTCGGCAGCGTGCGGCAGTTCAATGACACGGTCCGCGAGGTATTCGCCACGGCGCCCAACGAACTCCGTCAACGAACGTCCGGCAAGGGTCGAGCGACAACCGACCCGGGTGCCGTGTCTGTTCGTCTGGCGGTACGAGGCCCGTTCGCAGGCCGCCAGTTGTTCGAGCACCTCGGCGCCAGGGCGATCCCGGGTGTCGAGGTGTGGGACGGCGAGACCTATCAGCGAGCGCTCGACCTCCCGAACGGCCACGGCACCGTGGTCGCCCGACCGGCGGACGACCATGTCCAAGCCACGTTCCGACTGACCGACTGGCGCGACCTCGCACCTGCGGTCGGTCGGATTAGGCGCCTGCTCGACCTCGACGCAGATCCAGTGGCGATCGACGATCAGCTCGGCGCCGATCCACAGCTCGGCCCGTTGATCGCGGCCACCCCCGGTCTGAGGGCCGCCGGCTCGGTCGACCCCAATGAAACCCTGGTGCGGGCGATCGTCGGCCAGCAAGTGTCGGTGGCCGGCGCTCGGACCGTGATCGGCCGCGTCACCGAGGCGATCGCTGACCGATTGACGATCGAGCATCCTGGACTGACCCACGTGTTCCCGTCGATGCAGCGGGTGGCAGTTGCCGACCCTGCCGTGTTCCCGATGCCGACGGCCCGCGCCGCAACGCTCAAGCGTGTCGGCGAGGCAGTTGTCAGTGGAGACCTCGTACTCGATACCGGCGTCGACCGGGCAGAGGTGATCGAACGGCTCGTCGCCCTCAAGGGCATCGGTCCATGGACCGCCCAGTACGTCGTGATGCGTGGGCTCGGCGACCCCGACGTGTTTCTCGATACGGACCTCGGCGTGCGTCACGCCCTGACCGCGCTCAACCTCAGCCCAGACGATGCGGACCGATGGCGACCATGGCGCACCTACGCCATGCACCACTTGTGGGCCACACTGTGAAGGAGACCAACATGAACACCACCCGCCAACCCTTGAACCGCACCACGATGCAATCGCCGATCGGACTGCTGACGCTCGTCGCCAACGATCAAGCGATCGTGGCGATCTGCTGGGACACCGAAACGCCCGACGCCCACAATCCCGTCGATGTCAAGCTCGGTGACGAGTTTGTCGATGTGGTCGCCGGCAGTGTTAAGAGCGCTGCACTCGACCTGGCCGCCGAGCAACTCGGTGAGTATTTCGACGGACAACGGATCGACTTCGACCTGCCGCTCGACCCCGACGGCACCGCCTTCCAGAAGCAGGCGTGGGATGCGCTCGTGAAGATCCCTTTCGGCGAAACGATCAGCTACGGCGAACAGGCCACGATGCTCGGCGACAAGAACAAGTCACGCGCCGTCGGTGCCGCCAACGGCAAGAACCCGATCCCGATCGTTGTGCCGTGCCACCGCGTTGTCGGCAGCAACGGCCATCTCACCGGCTTCGCAGGCGGCCTGAGCGTCAAGGCGTGGCTACTAGACCACGAGTTCCAGATCCGTGCCGCAAGTGTTACTCCAGGTGCCAGGCACCTGGAGTAACACTTGCGGCGGTCAGCGGTGCTTGGCTCGGGCGGCCTGCTCGCGGCTCATGCGGGCGGCGTCCTGCTTCTTCTTCTTGAGTTCCTGGCGCTTGGCCTTGATCGCGGCGCGCTCTTCGTCGCTGACGCGAGGGGCCTGCACGATCGGGCTGATCGGCCGGTCCTCGGCGGGCGGCAGCTTGAGCGTGTCATCGTTCTTGAGTAGGTCGCGGATGATCGCCGAAGCGGGCGCCTCACCGGCAACCGTCGACGCCAGCATCAGTTGGGTGACGCCGAGCCCGTGTGCTTCGATCAGATCCGGCGTGACCGCCCGTAGCTGGTCGGTGGTCGGCCGGTCGGCGTCGTCACCTAGCGCCTCGACGCAATCGGCCAGACAGGCGTCACTGAGCACCAACGCGACGCTCTCCATCGTCCCGTCGAGGCGGCCCTTGCCAAGCGAGGCACGGATTCCGGCGGCGTCGGCTTCGGCCCCGACGAGCTCGTCGATCGCCTCTCGGTGATCCTCGTCCAGGGCGCCGAGCACCGTGGTGAGGTCGTCGTCGGACAAATTGGTAAACGCCCGGTCGAGGAGACCGAGGTTCTGGAGGCGGGACTTCACCTGATTCACGTCGTCGGACGCTACCGCCCGCCCACCTGGGCTCCTCCGCGGCTGCTGTGCGGGGCGTGGGCGGGTGACGCCGCTCGGTCAGCTGATCTCGTCGACGATGCCGACTATCACCGAACGAACCGGTCCGGTGGAGATGCCGTAGATCTGGCGGGCTGACGTGCCTTCGTCGCAGATCAGCACCCGCTCGCCGACACCGGCGTTCACGACGTCGACGGCAATCAGATAGCCGTTGGGCGTGCCATCGGGATCGATCAGATCACACAGCAACAGACGTTGGCCGTCGTAGAAGGGATGGCTGACGGGCGAGACCACGGTGCCGGCAACCTGTGCGAGCTTCACGCTCCGCCCTCCGCCAAGGTGACGTGGTCGACCAAACCGACGATCGCGTGGTCGACCGGCACAAATCGCTCGGGCATCGCCTCCGCCGCTTCTCGGGATGCCACGAAGTACACCAACTCACCGGGACCTGCCATCGCCACTGCATCGGCGGCGACAACCGCGCCACCGGTGTCGTTGCGGTGCTTGTCGAGCGGCTGCACGATCAGGAACTTGACACCATCGAGGCCGGGACCGTGCGTGGTTGCGACGACCGTGCCGATCACGCGTCCGAGCTGCATCAGCCTGCCCCGGCGCCTCGCCGTAGCCGGCTATTGAATCTCAACTCGGCGTTGAGGTTGGCGCGCATATCTTCGTGGAGTTGCGGGATCACAGCCGAATTCAGTAACTGTCCAGTCGACTCGACCCGAGCGGTTGCACCTTCGACCGCAGCCTCGACATCGGCCACCGTGCCCCCGAAAAGGCAATACGCCTTGCCGCCGAGCTCGTCGGCCAGGCGCAGCGCCAGCAACGAAACCGAGGCGGTCTTCACGCCGGCATCGGCAGCGACGATCGCCGTGGCGGCGGTAGCTGTCTCGACGATGCCGACCGCGTCGCCGACCACGGTGCCGCTTGGGTCGGCGGTGGTTACCGCGGCGATCACGGAGGGATCCACGTCGGCGAGGAACATCGAATCGACGACGGTCTCGTCGCCGCCGTTCTCGAGTGCAATCTCGACGGCCGCGGTGTCGCCGCCGATCAGCACCAGATAGCGGCCGGGATGGATCGTGCCGGCGTACAGCGAGGCGACCGGTGACGACTTGGCGATCGCGTCTCCTGCGACGATCCCGGCAGCGATCGACCCGTATTCGAGCAGGCCGATCGCGGGGTCGAACCGACCGGCGAGCTGATTCGGCGACTCAGACAATCCGCAGCGCTCCTACGACGGTGACGCGGCGTATGCGCGAGAACGTCCGTGGACGGGTGAGACCTTCGCCGGTAGGGCTGGCAATCGAGAACGACGTGAAACCTTCGCCGCCCTGGCCGAGGCCGGCGAAGTTGGGACCATTGGCGACCAGAATCGAGCAGTTCATCGCCCGCGCCATGGTGGTGATCGTGTCGACATTGGTCGAGTGGATCGAGGCGGTGTGGCGGAAGCCGTGCTCGGAGCGCACGGCCAGGTCGATCGCGGCTGCGACGTCTGTGACCCGAACGACCGGCATCACCGGCATCATCTGCTCGGTCCAGACGAGGGAGTGGTCGGAAGGTACCTCGGCGATCAGCAGCCGAACATCACCATCGACCTCGACTCCGATCTCGCTCAGCAGGGCACCAGCGTTCTTGCCGATCCAGGCCGGATTGATGGCGCCCGCCTTGTTGGGGGCGCCGATCTCTTTGAAGATCACCCGCTCGAGCCGCTTCAGTTCGTGCTCTTTGAGCCGGTAGCCGCCGGCCTTCACCATCGATCGCACAAGGGCATCGGCGACGGTGTCGATGACGATCGTGGTCTTCTCGTCGACGCACACGATGTTGTTGTCGAACGACGCACCGCGCACGATGTCGCGGCCGGCCTGCTCGATGTCTGCGGACTGATCGACCACGGCGGGTGGGTTACCCGGCCCGGCGGTGATCGCCTTCTTGGGGGTGCGCAACGCCTCGCGCACCACGGCCGGCCCGCCGGTGACCAACAGCACCCGGATGTCGGGATGTGCCATCAGCTCGCGAGCCGAATCGAGCGTCGGGTTCGGAACCGCCGTGATCAGATCGGGTGGGCCTCCGGCGGCGACGATCGCACGGTTCAGGATCTGGATGTTCTCGACGGACACCAGCCGCGCTCCGGGATGCACGTTGAACGTGACGGCATTTCCGGCCGCGATCATGGCGATGCTGTTGTTGATGATCGTCGACGTCGGGTTGGTGGTCGGCGAGATCGATCCGATCACGCCATACGGCGCGTACTCAGTGACCATCATCCCGCCATCGCCAGTGACGGCCTGTGGCTCGAGGTCCTCTGGCCCCGGCGTCTTGGTGGTGACCATCAGATTCTTCTGAACCTTGTCCTCGGCGCGGCCGAGCCCGGTCTCAGCGTGTGCCATGTACGCCAGACGCTCGCCCTCGCGCAACATGGCGGCGCGCATCGCCTCCACGATCGCCCGCCGGGACTCGAGCCCCATCAGGCGATAGGCCTCGAACGCCCGCATCGCAGCACCGACGGCGGCGTCGAGGGTGGGGTAGATCCCATCGCCGATCAGTGCACGGTCGGCGCCGAGATCGTCGGTGGCGCGCAGCATGCTGGCAGCGCTGCCGGCGCCCTCGGTGGCCGAGACACGGGTGCGCACTCGGGCAATGATCGATTGGATCTCGGTCTCGTTCAGCAAGCGCGACTCACTTTGTGTAGACGGTCTCGCCGTCGATCTCCCACGTGTCGACGATCGCCATGATGACGGCGTCGCACGGTCGATTCTGTGTCACGGCTGTCTGGCGAGCCGAGCTGCCCGAGGCGTACATGACGACCTCGCCAACCCCCGCACCGACGGAGTCGACGGCGACGACGTAGCCGCCGCTCTCGGTGTTGTCGACTCCGAGTTGGCGCACGATCAGCATCGTGAGCCCGTTCATCAGCGGCTCTTTCTGAGTGGCGACGACCGTGCCGGTTACGCGACCCAACAGCATTGATTACTCACCTTCCTCGATCCGCCGACGGCCGTTGTGCGACCGATGTCGGTGGGCACGGGCTCAGCTCGACTCGCCTGCTGCTTCGGCTGCTCGGCCGAGCGGAAGCACGATGTCGATGTTGGTGTGCGGGCGAGCGATGATGTGACTGGAGATGACCTCTCCGACCTTCTCGGCCCCACGGACACCCGAGTCGACGGCTGCCTTGACGGCGGCGACGTCACCACGGACGATGGCGGTTACATAGCCGCCTCCGGTCGACTGGTACGACACCAGATCGACCTTGGCCGCCTTGACCATCGCATCGGCGGCCTCGACCATCGCTGCGAAACTCCTGCATTCGATCATGCCGAGTGCATCAGCCATTTCTGGCTCCCTTCATTGCTGTTGGTTGTTGTTGATCTTGTAACGGAAAGGTGTCTGACACCTTTCCGTTACGGCTAGTCGCGGCCGTCTAGGGCTTCGAGGGCGGCGACGGCGGCTTGCCATCCGACGTCGATGTCCTCTTCCTCGCCACCGAGGAACACGCGGCCCATCGCACCGGCGGCCCGGACTTCGAGGACATTGATATTGGCAGCCTTCTCTGCCTCGTTGGCAGCCAGTGGGGCGTAACCCGCAGGCTCACATTCGAGCACGTACAGGGTCTGGCCGGGAACGATCATCTGGCCGTGGCGCATGCGGTTGACCAGCTGGGCGTGGTGGTCGTCGATCCGGCGGATGATCTGGCTCGACAGGATCTTGGGCTTGATTCGATCCGACTCCTGGAGCCCGAGCGAATCGAGGATCGCCGCCCCCGCTGCCCTGGTTTCGGACTGATCGGGAGAGTGAATCTCGAGCAGACCGAAGTAGCGCTCGATGATCTGCATGCCCGGCTTGACATTGGTGGCCTTCAATGCGACATCGGTGAGCCGGTTGATCTCGATCCCAGGGGAGACCTCGACGTACAACGAGGCGTCCCCGGCGAGCGGGAGGAAGCCGGCAGCGACGGTCCCGAGGAATGCCGCGTACTGGGGTTGCAAGCTGTCGAGGAACGCCAGCGTTCGAATCTCAATATTTGTCGCCACCACGGTCTCCTTGATCTCCACTGACGATTTGTACGCCTGCCGACGCTCCGATGCGGGTTGCTCCCGCAGCGATCATGTCCTCGACATCGGACATGGTGCGCACGCCGCCCGATGCCTTGACGCCCATCTTGGGGCCGACTGTCTCGCGCATCAAAGCTACGTCGTAAACGGTGGCGCCACCGCCCCCGAAGCCGGTTGATGTCTTCACAAAGTCAGCCTTGGCCTGCTTGGCCAACGACGACGCGATCACCTTCTCTTCGTCGGTCAGCAGCGAGGTTTCGAGGATCACCTTCACGATCGCTCCCGACTCATGGGCTGAGTCGACCACCTTTTCGATATCGGTTGACACCGTGGCGTGATCGCCCGACTTCAGGGCCCCGACGTTGACGACCATGTCGACCTCGCGGGCTCCGTCGCGAATCGCCCGGCGGGCCTCGAGCGCCTTGATCTCCGGCGTGTTGGCGCCGAGAGGAAACCCGATCACCGTGCAGACCTTTACGCCGCTATCGCGCAGGTTGGTTGCGCACCGCTTGACCCAAGCGGGGTTCACGCACACCGAGGCGAACTCATACTGGGCGGCCTCGCGGCAGAGCTTGTCGATGTCGTCAGCCGTGGTCTCGGGCTTGAGTGCCGTGTGGTCGATGTACTTAGCCAGATCGACGGGCACGTGCGAGGCGTCACCGTGGAAGGTGACACGATCGGCCCCGTTGGTCACGACGTTACGGACGCCCTCCGCGGTATCGCAACGGTCGAGCTGGGTCGCGAGCGTTGCCAGCACTTCTTTGGTGATCAGGTCGATCAGCAGGTCGCGATCTAGTTGTTGATCGGTCATGCATCGGTCCTGACATACAGTTCTTCGATCTCGCTGATGAGGGCCACACGCCGCATGTGGCGGTCGCCGCCCCACGGAGTGTTCAAGAACTCCTGCACGATCTGCCAGGCTAGAGCAGACCCGGTGAGACCGGCGCCGAGTGTCAGCACGTTGGCTCGGTTGTGCTCGCGGCTGTTGCGGGCTGTCGACAGGTCATAACAGGCCGCTGCGCGCACATGCGGAATCTTGTTGGCAACCATCGCCGAACCGATCCCGGCGCCGTCGACCACGACCCCGGCGACACATTTGCCGGTGCCGACGCGGCGGGCGACGGCGTGCGCAAACACGGGATAGTCGCACGCCTCGGTGCTGTCGGTGCCGCAATCGTCGATCGACCATCCGGCTTCGATCAGCATCGTCTTGATCGCCTGCTTGAGTTCGAACCCGCCGTGATCGGATCCGATCGCGATGCACCTGTCCGGTTCGCCCGAAGCCTGTCGGGCCGCAGTCTGTGAAGTCTGTGCGGTCGGGGCGGATGCCGGCGAGGCGTCGTCGAGCAAGCCGTCGAGCACCCGCGCCACGAGGTTACGTACGTCACTCTCCAAATCAGATCGTTGCGCTGTCATCGCTCCACCCGTCAAGTCGAGTCCGATCATAGGGTGGCGCACGAGTCGGTGTCGTAAGTGACGTCGTGGCGGCGCCTTCAGCGGTCGCCAAGGTCGTCGCCAGGGTCGTCGCCGAGGTCGTAAGCCGCCGATCCTCCGAGCGTCACCTGACGGGTCGGTGTTGGCGCGGTTGACCCGTGGTGCGGCAACATGCGTGATGGCCGAGCGCAAGATGATCGAGGTGATCGATGGCCCCGTCGAGTGCGAGTTCGTCGCCGGCGACCCGACGCTGCCGACGCTCGTGTTCTTGCACGAAGGGCTGGGGTCGATCGACCTCTGGCGCGGTGTACCCGGTGAGGTAGCCGATTCATCGGGCGGAGCTCCCGTACTGACATTCGACCGACACGGATACGGCGCCAGCGGTCCGGCGCAGACTCCGCGCCCGACGACGTATATGCATCACGAAGCCGATCTGGTGTTGCCCGCCGTGCTCGAGGCGTTCGGGATCGAAGAACCGATCCTGATCGGTCACAGCGATGGTGCCTCGATTGCGTTGCTGTATGCCGGGGCCGGGCATCAGGTGGCGGGGTTGGTATGCCTGGCGCCACACGTGTTCGTCGAGCCCGAGTCGGTGGCCGGTTCGGAGCAGGCCCGTGTCATCTTCGAGTCAACCGACATGTGCGAGCGGATGGGTCGCCACCACAACGATCCGGCCGCGACGTTTTGGGGCTGGAACGACGTGTGGTTGAGTGACGAATTCCGGACGTGGAACATCGAAGATCGTCTGCCACGGATCACGGCACCCGTGCTGGCGATCCAAGGGCTCGACGATCAGTACGGCACGATCGCCCAACTCGACGCGATCGCAGCCGGTGTGTCCGGCCGGTTCGAACGGCGAGTCCTCGATGGGGTCGGCCATTCGCCTCATACGGAGGCCCGCACCGAGGTGGTGGAGGCGATCACGGAGTTCGTGAGCCGCAGATCACGCTGATGCCGACGTACATCGACGAAGCGCCGAGGATGAAGATCCGGAACGGGGTCGCCGTTCTCACTCCCCGGATGATTCGGGCCTGAAATACTTCGGGTCCGGGTGCACGTCCTCGGTTGGGGCACCGGCGCCCTTCCAGCCGTTGTAGCCGACCGTGAGGTGGGCGATGTTGGCGTAGCCGAGCTGTTGCAGCATGTCGGCCGCCAAAGCCGAGCGATGTCCACCGGCGCAGTGCAGCACAAACCGATCGGCGAACTCGAGACCCTTGCGGTAGTACGCCGACTCGGGGTCGAACCAGAACTCGAGCATGCCGCGCGGCATCGACTTGGCACCGGGGATGGTGCCCAGATTCCACCGCTCACGCACATCGCGAATGTCGATGACGGTGACGCCGCCTGCTTCGATTTCGGCCTGCAGCTGTTCGACCGAGAGCTCCTCGATTCGAGACTTGGCAGCGGTAACGAGATCGTTGATGTTCTTGCGGTCGCCCATCAGGCGGCCGACCGCTCGAGGATCTGAATCCCGCACGCCGAGCCGAGCCCGATCTCAGAGCCCTCGATCTCAGAGCGCTCGATCTGGGCGGTGGCGGTGTCGTTCATGGAATCCTCCGGTCGGCCTGGCGAAGTGTCACCGAGGCGCGTCAATCAATCGCACAACGGTAGTTGTGTTGTGGTGGCAAGGCCAGAGCCGGAGTTGTGGAGTGCGCCAAAGTGTGCCCCCGCCAGGATTCGAACCTGGGCACATGGCTTCGGAGGCCAATGCTCTATCCCCTGAGCTACGAGGGCGGGGACCGCTCAAGATCGATCCGTGCGGCATCGCGAATCTAGCGCGCTGTCGGAACGACCACACTGCGAGCGCCACGTCCCCCGCGCCGATTCGGCAGTGGTAACCACAAACCTTCGTGGTGATCGGACCACGGCCGGGCCACAATGGCAGACGTGGCCAACCCGCTCTCGATCGTCTCCGACCTGCTAGCACCGGTTTTCGCCGGCATAGCCGGGCGCCCCGATGTCGACCCCGTGGTGCGTCCCAGCGACCGCGCCGACGCCCAAGTCAACGGCGCCCTGCCACTCGCCAAGCAGATTGGCTCGAATCCACGCCAGATCGCCCAGCTCGTGCTCGATTCGGGCGCGCTGGCGGAGGTCTGTAGCGAGACGCAGATCGCCGGCCCCGGCTTCATCAACCTCACGTTCGCCGACAGCTTTCTTTCGGCTCAGCTCGAGGCAGTTGCGCTCGACGACCGTTTAGGAACCGAGCCGGCGGCGACCACCCGTACGGTCGTCGTCGACTACTCGGCCCCGAACGTCGCCAAGGAGATGCACGCCGGCCACCTCCGCACGACGGTGATCGGCGACGCCCTCGTGAGGATGCTCGAATTCCTCGGTCACACCGTGATCCGCGAGAACCACATCGGCGACTGGGGTCGCCCGTTCGGGATGATGATCGAGCACCTGCTCGACATCGGCGAGGACGTCGCTGCCGAGGGGTTGCGGCAAGGCGACCTCGACGGCTTCTATAAGCAAGCCAACGCGAAGTTCGTCGAATCGACCGAGTTCCAGGTTCGCGCTCGTGACCGGGTGGTCATGCTGCAGGGCTCCGACCCCGACACGATCGCGATCTGGCAACGACTTGTCGACATGTCCAACGACTACTTCAACACCGTCTACCGCAAGCTCGATGTGCTCCTCGACGACGGCGATCTTGCAGGTGAGAGCAAGTACCAATCGCTGATGCCGAAGGCCTACGCCCGTCTCAATGCCGCCGAGTTGGTGACGAAGAGCGATGGCGCCCAGGTCGTTTTCCCTGCCGGATTCACCAATCGCGACAACGAGCCGCTCCCGCTGATCGTGCGCTCGAGTGCGGGCGCCTTCATGTACGCCACCAGCGATCTCGCATGTGTGCTCGACCGGGTCGAACGTTTGGGCGCCGACCTGTTGCTCTACGTGGTCGGGGCGCCCCAGGCGCAGCACCTTCAAATGGTTTTCGAGGTGGCAAAGATGGCCGGCTGGCTCGAGCCTCCCGCCGAGGCGGTACACGTCGCTTTTGGCAGCGTGCTCGGCGACGATCGCAAGATGTTGCGCAGCCGTACCGGTGACTCGGTCAAGCTCGTCGAGTTGCTCGACGAGGCCGTCGAGCGGGCCGCTGCTGCGGTCGCCGCCAAGAACCCCGAACTCGACGCTGACGCCCGTGCCGAAGTCGCGAGGATGATCGGTATCGGCGCCGTCAAGTACTCCGACCTGTCGACCGATCGCATCAAGGACTATGTGTTCGACTGGGATCGGATGCTGGCGTTCGAGGGCAACACGGCCCCATACCTGCAGTACGCCCACGCCAGGATCTGTTCGATATTCCGTCGCTCGGGTGTTGAACGAGCCGCGGTGCGGGCGAGTCCGATCGGTGTCGGCGAATCCCACGAGCGAGCGCTCGCCCAACGCTTGTTGGCATATCCGACAGCGCTTGCCGACACGGTCGCCACCTATTCGCCGCACAAGCTGTGCACGTACCTGTTCGATCTGGCGCAGGACTTCTCGGCGTTCTACGAACACTGCCCGGTGATGAAGGCGGCCGAACCGGTCCGCACCAGCCGCCTGGCGTTGTGTGATGTCACCGCCCGAACACTCGAGCACGGCCTCGGCCTGCTGGGCATCGCCGCGCCGGAGGCGATGTGAGCGAGCTGCCCCGGCGGCTGCTGCCCGATACGGCCGCCGTCGGTGACGATGGTTGGTTGACCGTAGGTGGGTGCTCGATCGCCGACCTCGCGACCGAGTTCGGCACGCCGCTGTTCGTCTATGACGAGCAGCACATCCGCAACCGTTGCCGTGAGGCCGTCGCAGCATTCGGGCCGCAACAAGCCGTGTACGCCTCGAAGGCGTTCTTGTGCAAGGCGATGGCGCGGCTTGCCTACGACGAGCAGATGCGGCTCGACGTGGCGACCGCTGGCGAGCTGCACACCGTGCTGGCGGCCGGGGTCCCGGCCGGTGCGTGCGTTATGCACGGCAACAACAAGAGCATCGCCGAACTTCGTACCGCGATCACCGAGCGGGTGCATCACATCGTCGTCGATTCGTTCGACGAGTTCGACCGGCTCGACGCCTTGCACGCCGAGGGCGTAGGTCCAGTGCCCGACGTAC
>Ga0255047_10002406_pt1 | contig 12403 bp, 31 predicted proteins | sample JV7_2_1_MG_FD_183640 | JGI IMG/M metagenome (GOLD analysis project Ga0255047, IMG submission 183640) | Seawater microbial communities from Jervis Inlet, British Columbia, Canada - JV7_2_1 | ecosystem: Environmental > Aquatic > Marine > Inlet | place: Canada: British Columbia | collected 2016-10-06
TTGCCGATGATGGGTAAAACTGAATGATGTGGTCATACACTATCCTGTTCTTTGTGCCGCTTGCTGGCTCCGTACCTCTCTCGTGCTCTTTTGTTTCTGGCGAGTCTTTTGCATTCGTCATCGTGATACTCCGTTTGGGGCCACATCGGAACGAAGAGCAGCTCGCACCAGCCGCACTTCTTGACGTTCCCCATGATAATAGTCCCTGGCGGTATATCGTGCAAGGACAAAATATTATTAGTTACACTCAAGTCGAGAAAAAGCTCTTGAGGATCAATCGGTTCAAAGCCATCAAGCGCCCTTTGCAGAAAATCGCTGATGTAAAACCCTTTGTCACCTTTCGCCACGGAGCGCAGGTATCTCGCACTCCATGGCATCGGTCTGCCGACTGATTCAGATAGGTTTCTTGAGAAATCTTCCCAATTCGCCATTTTCGATACAGGCCCATATTGCAGCCTGTACAGTCTTTCTATCGCGTTCATAGGTTTCCTTTCTGCTGCACTTGTGCAGTAACCCTCTCGGGGCTTGATTTGATGTGGTTCAATTCATGATTATTCCTCTTTGGGTAAATGAATATTTCGCCAATCTTATGGCCGGACGCTTCAATCGTGTTTAGAATGTCTTGCATGACCTTCTTGGTCAGAGTCTCCCATTCATCGCCGTAAGTATTCAGATCGTCCTTGAGGTTGTTTGAATTGGTTATGATGCCATCGGCGAAGTACTGGGAGTTCATCAACTCTATATAAACTTCTCCGTAAACGCTCTTGGGTAATTCTACGTAAGCGGCTGTTCTGTATTCAATCTTCATTTTTCACTTCCCGTCTGCTTGTTTCTACCAGAACACCAAGCGCGAATGGCCATGCAAGAAGTCTTAGCAAGAACGCGAAAATTGATTTTGCCAAGGACGGGCCATTTCTATAGATTCCAGCCAGGGCCATTCCAAATCCGAACATAAAATAAATAACCAAAAAAAACGTTAGTAATTCCATACAAATCTTCCCTTTGCAGGGCAGGAGTTCAACCCCTTTTTCCTGCCCGGTAAGTCGGGTGGCCAGTCTTTATTCTGCTGGCATCATATACACCTATGGTGAAGCAAGCCATTTAATATCCGCGCATTGCTGCTGGCTGGATAACCATTTCTGGCTGACACGGCGACCACGCCATCAGGGGTACCGACAAGTCGAAATCTAGGAATGGTTATGTTCCCATACCCTGGTGCTTGCCCACTCCGCAGTATTGAGCCAGTCCTGCTCGTTTTTGGTGACAACACAAGCGCCGCCGCCAAAGCCATCCGGGATCGGTCTGCCGGCAGTGTTAGCCCATTGAAAACCGACGGCGATGTCTTTGTTGAAGTGGATTAAGATGCACTGGATGAAATTTGCTATGGCTTCCAGGTCGGGATGTTCACCCTTTATCCACAAGTAGCCTTCCTGTTTCCCCACCCCGAAGCCAGGTTCGAGGTACTCTCCCCCCACCGCAGCTATTAAATCGTCATACTCGGGGAGTCTGTTTTCTGGCTCCAATAACAAGTAATCAAGAAACTCGATTGCCCAGTCTTGCTCTTCTTGACTGAGCGGTACTTCCAATGATGTTTCGGTATAGTAATCCATTTAGCTCTCCTTGGTTTCTTCTTCTTCGGCTTGGTTTTTTCCCGCTATTGCTGCAATCCTGTTTTCGGGGATTGCAATCATTGACATTTGATGGTTGTGCCATCCTTCTTCAATTGGGAATTGTCGCAAATTTGTTGCTTGGGCCTCTTCCCTTGCCACTCGTTCGGTCTCCCGGATTGATACAAAAGCCTGAGATTTGGTTTGACCGTAACCCTCACAATATAGACTGAAGCAATATATTTTAAGACCCATTATTCACCACCCTTGAACATATCGTCGGGGACATCGACGCCCATTGCGATCAGTTCGTCCAGCATATCGTTAATCTTACAGCCGTGCTTCTGGCACGCCTCCTCGACGGTCATTTCAACCACATCCTGTGGCCTGATAAGCAGAGAGCGAGAATACTCCAGAGCTTCGTTTAATCCCGTATCATTGCTGGCAACAAACTTCTCGATATCGCCAAGCCCCATGGATGCCGGAACGAAGTGTTCCGATATATGCACCTCTCTGCGGAAAACAATCTTAACCTTCATCTTCTTTAGCTCCTGTTCCACAACGTATCTGAACGTTGATTTGAGTTCCGATTTTGCGTAGTCATAGCCGTAGTATCCCCAGCAGGACTCATCCCCGCCTTCCCCTCCCTCGACGGTTATTCCATACACATCACCGCGGAGGTACTGGTCATAAGTCTCAACCTCGCCCTCCAGGTATTGCAAGATTTGATTTATTCGCTTTTTGGTCAGATACTTCCAGCCGTATTCTTCGCGTATCTTTGCTTTTTCAACAAAGATTGCCCCGATCCACATAGAGTCCCATGGGTCCCCGAAAGCAGCCCCATTGTTGTGGGTACTCATTGCCAATCCCGAATGGTCGTACAACCTTAGCGGGAGACAAATAACGTCATTGTTGCTTCCTTCTAGCATATCTATGACTTCGTCTTTGTACGGCACACCCTCGTCTCCAAGAGTGTAGCGACTGTGATAGCAGGCCATGGTGCCGAGATTATCCCATTCTCTAGGAGATATGGGATCGCAATCAAAGTACAGGGAACCGACGATCTCTATGTCACCAACCGTTGCCTTGATTTCTGTGTCTTTTATTTTACTCATAATCCACCTCCAGCAACACCACGCCTGCATCTTCGGGAATATGATCTCCAGACTTCCCATCAATAAAATCCGATAGTTGCTCCCGGCTATCGACAATTGCAAACGGCTCGTCGTCGAGTGTTGTTTGCGTTATGTTGAGTTTTTCCAGTACTCGGTTTAGTCGTTCCTGCTTGCGCTTATTCATCTTTCACTCCTGTCACGTAAAAAGCCTGCGTTAAAGTATTCGGATCAACGGGCTCTCCGTTAATCGGGTGCATCCATACCGCGCTCCTGTATTTCTGCTCGTCTTTCTCGCGTATCCACATTCGGATAAACTTCCCTGGTCGGCCGGTGCTGTCAACTTTTCTCAAGCCGATTGGGTACAGTCCCCTTTTGTCGAGAGCCATTCTGACAGTGCCGAGTTCCAGTTTTTCAATCTCAGTCGGGTTAAGGTGAAAATCTCTAATAGCTAACCAGTCCTGCATGGACGGGCTCATGGCCAAAGTCTTGAATGTCATTATTCCTCCTCTATTCCGTAATATAATTCGAGTATATCGCCCATGAGCAGGTATGATGCTTCCCGCAAGTCTTCGTCTTTGGCGCTTGCTTCGTACTCGCTAAGTCTTCGCATAAACACTTGCATTTCATCGGGGTGAATATTGCAGTGAAGCCTGACCGAAAAAACTTCGTCGCCATCCTTGACCTGTTCGGGCTTAAGGATTGTCCCATCGATTTGATGGTATCTCCACTGGAACGTAGACAGACAAAATGCTTCAAGCCTGGAGTCGATACCGCGACTTGCCATTGCCTTGATAATTTTCACATCGTTTTCGTCTAGCTCTGATATTTCCATGGTTAGCGGATCTTGCTCGTCACTCATGGCACACCACCATCAATTTTTTGACCACAACTTCTTCAGCAACAACCAATTCGCAATTCGGCGGCAACTGGTGTGCTTGCATCCATATCGTGATTCGGGGTAGCTCTGCATGGTCGTAGTCGATCGCCAGGTTCCCGCCGTCGGCCATGTACCTTTTTTTGAGCTTATACCCCCTCGGGAAAAGCCTCCGTGCCGCTTTCAGCCTATCTATGTCCCATGGAATGTAAAAAGCGACTGAGTCTTCGAAGATGCGGACTCTTGGGCTAATTTCTGAGAGACTACCCGTAAAAGTTGCCATATACAACAGGTCTGACGCCTTCTCTCTTGCGTATTCTATTGCTTCTGCTTTATTCATCTGTTTCCTCCTTAGTGTATTCGATACACATAAACGTCATCGTCATCATTGCCAAGTTGTCGGGCCATAGCGTCTTCGCTGTCATCCAGAAATCCGAATAGGGTCTCGACGGCCTCGGTAAACTTACTATCAGTGGTCATCCCAAACTCAGTGAAGACGCGCTTTCGCAGTTCGCTATTCGCAATACTGTGTTCTTTGCCGTCGTATGTGCTTATGGAGTGTCCCCGACCATCGGCCCCGATTACTGCTTCCACAAACCTGTCGAGGCCGGGTTCTTTCTCCACTACGGCCAGAATTGCGTCGTTGGCGTTTTCGCATTGCGGTTGTAAAGCCTCGAATATCTCTTGCGGCAAGCCAGTTTCGCTCGCCAAGAAATAGGCGTTGAGCGCCCAGAGCGAAGACTCGATGTAAGCCGCGGCTTCTTCGTCTGCTTCTTCATCTGTCATGGCCACAAATTCGCAATCTGTGACCGTGACCGTTGGTCTTTTGTCCTCGATTTCGCCGCCATTAAACGCGGTCCTGATTGCGTAGACATGCCAACTGTCATCGTCTGGTGCCGAACAAAGCAGGTGATACAGGCCATTTGGGTAGAGGTGCATATCACCTGTCGGCATTAGCCTCTCAAGCGATTTGCAGGCTGCGTTGCTGTCTGTATACCGCATAACCAACTGCTCCCAACTTATGGCATCGGCGTCAGCGTCACTCAAGAACGCATGGATATTGTCAGCTAAATCTCTAAAGTGCTGCGGTGAGTTACCGCGCTTTCGTTTTCGCCAGTTCACATCAAAGTGCTTTTCGTTGTACCCTTCGGTAATCGTCTGGTCATCAAGCCCAAGAGGATCGGTTGCTCTGATCGCCTCAATGCGGACAAGACCCGCTTCCAGGCGATCCTCAACACATTCGTCACAGAACGGGAAAGCGTGCTCTGCTTCTATATCTCTGTCTGTTATGGGCTGTGCTGACACATCGGGAAAGTGGTCTTTGCACTTTCCCTGCTTGCCTTCGTTAAAGTAGAGACCGGACTCCCGATCTCCGCCGATTGTAACGTCTACTGTATTCATCGCTCTATCTCCTTCAAGTGCCGCTCGAATATTTCTCGGCACTTGTCTATTAAGTATTGGTCTGTCATCACGTTGTCATAAAACCCGAACGTAGCTACGATCAATCCGTTTACTAACGGGCCTTCGAGTGTCCTGAGCAAGATGCCGTCTATACTTTGCAGATCGACCAAAAAATCGTCATTCACCATATCAATATCATGGGTTGGTTGGCGGCCTTTCTTCGGGAGTTCCATAAAGACCACCTTTGCCCCGATCTCTACATAAGTTTTCATATTACCTCCTGTATTAATGCGAAAAAGTTTACTAATCTACGGGCTAATGTGTATTGCTTAAACGTAAGATGAGAGACTCTTATTCCGTGTTGGGGGGCAACCCGGAATTCTTTTACGATTCCGTCATGTTCGTACAGGTCCTCTGCTTCGTTTTCGTCAAGAAGTGGATCGCGGCGCTGTCTGGTTATATACAATTCTGTTGGGGGACCGCTGATAATGTGCCACTTGCAAAACCTGTCGTAGAGTTTTCGTGCTTCTCGTCTTTCGTATTCGGTAAACTGAGCATGGAACGCTCTGCGTTGCCGACCACAAGAGCCACGTCCTACGGCATGTTTCCAGCCCTCAACTACAACGGGAGTGTCGAGTTTCTGAATTTCTTTACTACCAAGAACAAATGCCAGTCTCATTATGCCGGCCTTCTTGTATTAGCCTCTGATTTCAACCAGTCCTTTATTGTCATAGACTTCGGTTGTCTCGTGGCTAGTGACTCTGATAGCTTCTTATTCTTCTTCGGCACTTGGCACCTCAGCGTAAAACTCGGGATATTTGAAGTTTGATGGCAGATCACCGAGAGGAGCTTCTACGGCCTGTTTCAGTGAGTACGTACAATTGTCTCCTGCGGCCATAACCTGACGTTTGCCGACCCGGCTGCTGCTTAAGTCCATGTTGGTGTAGACAACCAGGTGGCTCGGTTCCAGCCGGCCAACCATATTCTGGATGTCAACTTGCGCCGGTTCGGGGAACAAATTCAGAAGCTCCACGTACTGCAATTCCTTAACTTCGCCGCTAACGGCATTTTTCAACATTATTACCTCCTGATGGTAAAGTGGTGGCGGGCCGAAGCCCGCCGTTGGTTAGCTATTCTTCTGTTCTTAACAGAATGAAATTTGTAATTGTTATTTCGTCTGCTTCGGGGTCTTGACTCGCAATAAAATCCCGAATTTCAAGTATGTCTTCAATGGACATGATAGGGGTAATTTGCTCAAATGTTCCAAATCCAAATCCCCACCCGCCACCAATGGATGAATTCATCCATGTAACATAGTAGACGTATTTCATTTCTTCCTCTGATTTTTCTTGCGAGACGCCTTCGCTATTTTGCGCCGGCGCTTTGTTTTGGCCGGATCGCGTTTCTTTCGAGTGAAAATACCCTGCCCGAAACGATTGAACCATGGTTTAAGCCAACCGTTCATTGCTCTCCTCCTTTAACTTTCGATACCACTCTTCCCTTGTTTCTGGCTTGCCGAGCCGCTCCCACTCTTTGGTAGCGGCCTTGAGTCGATGCCGAATGATTGGCTCTAGTTCGGCGGTTGTAAGATCGCCTTCAACCCAACTAAACAAATAACCCCATACGTCTTGCCCGGACGGGGCAATCATCATATCATCCGATGTCCAGCAGTCGAAGTCAACTGTGCCCCGAATAACTGTCTTGGATAGATTGCCTTTTTCGATACTGGCTAGAGTTTGTTCCAGTCCCGTTTTTAGATGTGCAGCCATGTGTTTCCCCTTAAGTAAAATCTTTCTGTGTATGCAGAATTTATAGATATGGTCTCGCCGTGAGCATTTTCCCACACCGTAATGAACAAAGGCGCATCGTAGTCTTCTTCGAGGAAAACTTTGTCGCCGTCAAAGTACGAAAAGCTACTGACCTTTTCGGTCAGTCCCAGTTCTCCCAATTCTGCCTTTGTGACCTCAAGCCAGCCGTGGCCTGGGTCATGGTGAAAAGTGTAAGTCATGATATCCTCTTTCCCGTCCATCCGTGGACGTTTTCGCCGGACTGATGTCCGAATTGATAGCTATAGCTGAAGTCTGACCATTCCTGGCGTTTTTGCACCAGAAAACCTTGTTCCAGCGCCTCGTCATCCGTATCTGGGGGCGTCTCGGCATTAACTCCCATCCGAAATGACTCAAACTCTTCTTGCTTATCGAACACGAGAAGAATCGGCTCGAAGCGCATATTGTCTTTGTGCCCGCCCTCGACCATTACTACGACATACGGATTGTCCTGATTAAGTACGAGATAGACCAGAAGTTTTTCAATGTGGTCGCGGTGCAACTTGAAGCACCAGCCGTCATGGGTTGACCACCCGGCTTTTAGCTTGTGGTCTTTATAGGCTCTGGTTCGGCTGGCGTGATACTTCTCGCCATCGAAGGCCCAGCCGTTGAAGCCATAGTGAGTCAACTTCATACCGCCGTAAAACGACTCGACATGCTCTTTGGCCTTTGGACTGACATCAGTGTCAATCCTCCATCCGAGTTGACATCCTTCTCCCGAGAGAGGGTTGACGCCTCGGTTTTCCAATTCTTTAACATACTTGCTTTGTATTATCTTATTCATGTTCTACGTCCTCCAGTCTAATTAGTTGGCGACATCGGTCACAGATCGTAGTGCCGTTTGAGATATACCTGTCTTCAGTGATGGCGTTGCCCCATTCGCAGTGCGGGCAATTGCCTTCCGGCGGGGTTATCTTGACAATTTCCTTGCGTAGTGTGTCTCTGATCCCAATCGGAACAAAGGCGTTGGCTACTTCTACTGCGAATCGGTAGAAGTAATCCAGAACGTCCTGAACTATGCAGGTTTTGATGGTATCCCGAAATTCATTATGCCCATTCAGGCTACAATATCCTGTCGGGCTCCAGACGCATGTGTCGGCGTAGTTCCTGTCGGTTTCGTATCTGTGCGTGTCATGACGTGCGGTCACGTAATGGTCGTAGTTTATGTGAGTGTACACCGAAACATAATGAGCTTGTGTCTCCTGTGTGATTAGCAAGCCGACGTGTTCTGCGTCCTGTGTTTTTACCTCAAACTCGCTACCGTAGTCGATTGTGATGCTTGGGTAGATCATAGTGAGATGCGGCTGGTCTATGCCACAGCCATGGCATTCCATTCGCAGAGTTATGCCGTAACTAGCAAAAGCACCTTCTTTTGCTTTCAGGGGAACACCGCACTCTTTACATCTTTCATCGAATATCATAATACCTCCGTTGTATCTATTGTTTCGGCTAGTAGAACATCTTTCTCTGAAAGCTCAATCAGGTCTGCCAGTACTTTCATGGCCGATGATTTAACCATGGGCCGGCCAACGAAATCACCGTCAACTCTGACCTGGAACATTTGAACTGCTTTTGCGTCTGGTGAATAGTAATGCCCTTGCAGGCTACCGAGGGTATTCCAGCGAAATTCTTTCACCAGAACATTTGACGTTCTGAGATCACGGTGCAAGTCTACCAGATGTTCTACGGTTGCTCTGGGAATGTCATCTTTGTCTTCAACGGCGAGTTCGGTTGTGTAGCTGGCAGGAATGTCTGCCCACCTGTCACTGCAACCGTACTTTCTGAACCTTACTTCGATAGTTGTTTTCATTTCCCCAGCCCCAGAATGCTCGCTATAATGGCGCTACGGATAGCGTCTGAGATTGCTTGTTTGGCCAGGTCATGAGCTTGGTCGATATTCTCCGGCGGTACCTCCATGCAACAGAGAAGCCGGTGTATTTCCTGGAGAGCATCAAACAACTCGGCGGTCGTATTTCCCAAGTTGTCAAACAGCTGTTCAAAACCTGATTTGCCCTCTGGGCTTTCGAGTGCGATGCGGAGTTCATTGGCGTGGAGAAATCTCGACTCCCTTGTGATGTGCGGCATGAAAACTGCCGCTACCACGCCTTCTTCGTCTACTACTGTGGTCGGGAGTTCGTCATCTCCCTCTATTATTTTGAATTTCATAGGTTTATCTCCGTAAGAATTTAATGATTGTTGTTTAGCTTATTGATTGCTCCCTTCAAAGGGAATTACCGATCCCCTAATTGCTGCCCACCAGCTTGTGATGGGCAGGCATTAGAGTACCGACCTATAGCCAGGTGAAGGATACCGGACCGAATGCCCAGTATCCTCTGTTGAATTGCCATTCGATCCGAAGTTCTATGGCAATGAATTTATAGCGAGTGATTTGTATTGTCATTAAACGGTTCTCCTTTCACGTAAATCGTTTCTCGAATTGCCTTGTATGTCGGCTTGACGATGATAAATCTATCAGTAGCCGATCCGGGTGATAAGTAGGCATGAACGTTGCTTCGGGCACCTGACAGGTAATATTCTCCGACCAAAGGAATTCGGTAATCAACCGCCTCCCAGAAGTGGGGATCAAATCGCTCAGATGCAAAGGCGGTTTCAAACCCTACAACTTCCGGTAAGTCGTAGTAGCCAAAATGACTGACCCGGACATCTTTAGTTTGTTTTATCATTGTACATTCCCCAGTAAGTTTCAATGGCCTCTCGGTTCAGGCCGGTGGTCATATCAAGTTTACTATCAACATAAGCCAGGAATTCTTCGGCCTCGGCCAGCGATATGTTTAGTTGCGAGGCAACGTCATACGGCTCGAACATGACGTAAGCGATTTCGCGGTCTGCGATTTCCAGTAGCATATTTGCCAGATCATGTGATTTCATGGCTCACCACACGAGGAATATGCCCGTGTCAAATTGGGCTTTGTTGAGTTTTATCATTTTACATACCTTTCTACATACTCGGCCCTATAGTTGCCTTTTCCGTCATCCTGGTGTTTATATGGTGGGTCGAGCTTGTATTCCGTCAGATCGACCAACGACCGTTTTGTTAGCTGGAACTGCGGAGAAAGGCGTGGGTATTTTTTGTTGAGTGTGCCGATTGAAACATAATCGCCCTGGTTACAGAGGTTTTCGCAACAGCCCTTGCTGACCGGGCCGTGTACAGGGCAAAGGCTGTTGTTCCCCCCATGTCTTGTTTTGCATCTGCCGCATCTGTCTCTATTTCTTACTGGTTCAGTGTTCATGGTAATTCCTTTTGCCGTCAGGCGTTTTGTTATTGTCGGATTGCCTTTGCTCTATATTGCGGCGGGCAGTCAATCCACTTTTCTGTTTTCGGGCACCAGACCGGGAAAGGTTCAAGGAGTTTTTCCCAGAACCGATCTATAGCTTCCATGGCGGTCAAGGCCCAGACATCTTCTTGTCTCTCGACAACTTCATCGCCGAGCGTTAGTTCCAGATTATAGTTAATCATCATCATTCGGCTCCTTATTCTGTGATCCAGATATTACCCATGAGCATAGCTTCTTCAATGCCCATGCTTGTGGTAGGTGTCGATAAAAACTGTTGGACTTTCTTTCGTGTGATTACTCATTTCGTTCCTTTCGCCGTTAGGCAATAAAAAAACCGCGTCCAGACATACAATCTGGACGCGGTTGATATTCCCAGAACTGCAAACCGCGCAAAAGCGTTCTGGGAGGGTATTAAGTTTGTTTTAGCCCAAGGCTTTTCTTATCGCCTTGAGCCTTTTTATTGACTTTTCGGCCTTCGCCGAAAAGTCAATAGCGGCGTAGTGCAAAGCCACCGCCGAAAGGCGGCTTTGCACTTCTTCCGGATCCCCATAAAAGGTGCAGTTTCCTGCTACCTTTACGGATCCGTCTGGCTTCTCGTCGTACACCAGATTACTGGTGTACGAGAAATTCCCGTTTACTGGCCTTCTGAAATCAAACCGACAAGGTCTGATTTCAATATCGCCTAGGTCATGACCTAGGCGAATTGATTCCCCTTCTTTCTCTGTCCCCCACCTTTTGGTGAGGGAAATGGCGGTCAAGTGTACCTCGACCGCCAGGTCGTATAGCTCATGCTCTCTACTCGACATTGTAAATCTCCTTTCGGGCTGCAAATGTCAAAAGCGCCCTATAAAAGTTTTAACTGCAAAGCACTGCCCGATTAAGGGCAGTAGTCTGACGTTAAGCTAAATAAAGATTGTTGGATAAGGATTACCTTCGATTGTCTTTATTTCTCTCACGCTCTCGGCGTGAAAGATCGCCACGGCGCATACTTCGCCGGCTGACGAAACAGCGTCAACCGCGAAGTAGTTGGGGTGCGCCGAATACTCTGCATGTTCCTCAATAGGCTGAACATGCAGAGTATTGGCGGTCTCGTAATAGAGATCGCCACCTGGCAGTCTTACTGCCAGGTGCACGTGCTTGTTTTTAAGTTCCATCAGTTTTTTATACATGATGTTATCCTTTCGCCCGCTAAGGGCTTAATTAGATTTAGTAAAGCATAAAGCACTCGGCATGTTCTTGTGGAACGTACAGAGTAGTTTGTGCTTTACCCTTCAAAGGGGTATTGCCTTATCAAGTCCCCCAGGACTTTTGCGTACAGGACCGAGTGTACCACTTTTTTAGTCCTGCGCCGTTCCTTTTCCAACTCCAGAGCATGGGTAACTTCTAGTGTCTTCATTTGAGAAACGGCTTAATTTGGGATAACTCCCCTATAGTTAGATGGAACTTCCCTGAATTCTTAAGAGCAGTATTTATTTCACCCCTTGCTATCTGGAAACTACAATCCCCAGGCTCTATTACACTACCGCTCTCCATTATGAGCATATCATAATGATCTATCTCGTTAAATCTGTTTCTAACAAGCCCCGTCCTTATTTCGTAACTTTTGCCCATATACTTAACTAACATGTGGATAACTACGCCGAATTTGGGATAACTTGGGATAATTTGGGATAGTCATATTATCAACCGATGAAATAATCATCATATGACTAGGGTGTGTTTAAAATGGGTAAAATCGAGGAGGGAGCATCCTCAGATGCGACCGGCCCGGCATCTGAGGATGCTCCCTCCTCCAACTGGTTTTAAACACACCCATATGACTAGAGCATGAACTGCCGTTTGGGGGATGGGGTGTTTTGTACTGAGAACGACGTTCTCTCTACCGAACGGCCCCCAAAATCCCCCAAAATCAGCGTTTTATCCATCTAAAACCACCAAAGGTGCGTCATTATGGCGATTTATCCGGCGTTTTGTCCATTTTAGCGATTATCGTAATAGTTCACGATAATCGCTGCGTTATGAAACTCAGTATAGCCCGGAGTAGGCAATTTCTCCAAAAGATTACGAAATCTCGCTACATTCATCTGTTTTGTTACTATTTCGTCAGGTAGTTGCTCAAAATGCTTCTGGGCTTCATGCAAGGCGTCTATTATTGCATAGTACTCGTCAGACAAGATTTCCTTAGTAACTGGCTTTGTTTTCAGTTCACACATAGTATAGGGTCTCCTGTTACGCTCATTCAGCGTGATATAGGGTGTTTATCACGCTCATTCAGCGTTATATA
>Ga0255047_10002407_pt1 | contig 12391 bp, 22 predicted proteins | sample JV7_2_1_MG_FD_183640 | JGI IMG/M metagenome (GOLD analysis project Ga0255047, IMG submission 183640) | Seawater microbial communities from Jervis Inlet, British Columbia, Canada - JV7_2_1 | ecosystem: Environmental > Aquatic > Marine > Inlet | place: Canada: British Columbia | collected 2016-10-06
ATTAATAATATTTCCTTACTATCATCAACCATGGCAGGCTTATCAGGATAGCATATTTTACACGACTTATCTTCACCGTATTTATGAGCAGAGCAAAATTCAGAAGGCTTATCAACCACTAACTCACTGGCTGGTTGTAAAACTTCAGTTAAATTGTAAACGCTATATGGATTGGTATGACAAAATTCACATTGTTCAGCATCTCCATCTGGCTCGACTGGATAGGCTCCACTGTTATTGCAATGTGGATTATGGCACCTTGCCCCACACAATTCAGCCAACTTCTCCGCGCTCGGCTGTGCCTGTTTGTGCTTTTCAATGATTTCTTTTACAATACGAAAAGCAACAGTATTGCCAACGTTTAACTCAGGCTTAAGAGCTTCTTCTATTTTATCAATTAGTGTCATTTGTTTAGCTCCATATACCACCCCATATATTTAAAAATAAACTTCATTCTACCCTCCTAATTTTGGACTGCCTTTGCTTAAATCGACTTTCATCTTTCTAACTAAATCAGCAAACGCGCCTTTTTCAGTAATTTCTATTTGCGGCCTAAACGCTCCCTTTCGTTTGCAGCAGCTATCACAATAATACGGATCAGATCCTTTATTCGTCCAGGTTGGGTTTCCACAGACTACAGCTTCACCATCTTCAATAGCATTCTCCATACACAGATCAGCCTTAGCAGCTATCTCACATAATATCCCGGCGCCTATAGTGAACTTTTCAGAAGTACCTTTAGGATAGTGTTTTGCTATCCATTCTCGGTAACCCTTTTCCATTGTTGGATTAGTTTGGCTGTTTAGTGATAGTCTCATCTGGCTCCCTCATGTTTTGCCGCCCATTCTTCGTGCCTTATCATGTTTTTAACTGAATTACACCTTGCACACCCTTCATCCTCTATATTATTCCTCAAGCCCCCGCGCCAAGCCTTGCCATTTCTAATAACAAAATTACCACAATCACACTTGCCAACCCACTTGCCATTATTGCTATCGTTCTCTTTTCTGCTTTTGCCCGAGCTATGAAAACCAACAAGAACCACCTTCCCCCGGCGAGTACCAACTAACGAAACGATATTTTTAGGAACTTTATCGTAAACAAAAGGACACCCGTCAAAGATTTTATCGCTAGATTTATTTTTAAATTCTGCATCATCCCGAGCAAGCTTAGACGGTTGAATAATTAGCGATGCCTGTTTATTAACAGGAGAAAGCTCTTTTTCATAAATAGTCACTGTTTTATTTTTCATCCTATTTTTGCCTTTCTTCTTTTTTCTTCTCTTATTAGCCATTCATCATTAGGTATTAGTTTCGGCTCTGTTTTATTGTTTAGCTCCTCTTCCATTTTAGTAAAAAAACCATGCACCTTTGGGTCCCAACCACCTGCTACAAGTTTACGATGTGCGTCGCCTAACCGCTCGGCTGTAAGTGGCTTTGCAAATTCCTTACATCCACAAGAATAATAATCACCATCATTTCTATGTTGGAAAACAAACGTGTCTGCCTCGGTAAGAAAATCTTTTCCACAATTCATACATTTTGAAATACTCATTTGTTTAGCTCCTCAATTACACTCACTGGCAATGGCTTTGAAGAACGCCTTACCGTTTTTCCATTGATGTTTATTATATAGTTCTTCCAACTTCTCCGCGCTCGGCTGGTGCTGTTCGATGAGAGATTCTATCTTATCAAAAACAAAATTCATATCAATTGATTCAAAGGAATTAAATCTTGACTCCGTTGCTTTTCTCAGCTTTTTAATCTCTTCAATTAAGCTCATTCTATGCCCCCTGCTTTTAGTTTAACATCTTTGAATTCAGCCTCTCTAAAATGCCTTCTAACGCCCTTTTTGTCAAGTAAATAACCACCATACCACATCAGGAAAGTTATCAACACAAACGCCACTGGATAGGACCAGGCTGGCGCATCAAACACCTTGAGAAGCACGGTGAAGTTAATAACGAACATGAACTTGCCGAACACCAGCTGGCCGAACTGCATCTCCTGTAGTCGTCTGCCCCACGCCTTGGCGCTCAGTAATGGGACATAGATGCCCCACTTCAATGGCTTGTGGCCACGCAGCTTTGGTAACAGGTTGCGGTCCATGAACATTTGATATCTGACCACGAAGGTCCAGTAAAAGAAGTTTTTCATATTATCTTTACCAGCTTATACAGTCCAAGATGATATGGGAAGAACAGCCTGGTGATTGCCCGGAAGCCCAGGTATTGATACCACTTTCTCCAAATTATATGGCTTTCCTGATTAACCACTGCATACCCATGGTGGTTTGCCAGCTTAGTGAATCTCTCAGGGCTATACTCGGCCCAGTGGTTGTAGGACCACATAGGAACCAGTGCTCGGTATGGGCAGGTAACGTAAACTGTTTCGTTTTTACAAATATCTCGGTGGAAAAAGTCTTCGGGGTTTATGTAGGACTCTACGCAATCAAAGGCCCACACCAAAGTGGAGTCTTGGTTGATAGGAACTCCCAGCTCTTCTGATAACTTCTGATACAGCGGATATTCTGGATTACCTACAACCCGGACACCATCGCGGTGCCTGTCATACCACGACAACGCTATGAATCCGGCCAAGTGCTTAAGATACTGCTTTTTGATGTGGTTCCACGGCATGTCTTTGTGCACCGTGAAGTCTAAGGGTTCTCTTTCAAATCTCATGGAATAGCCTTTCCGTTAATAGATTTTTTTGAATGTGCTTAATGGATCTCATACCTGTTATTACCTTACCAACCTCATAGTGGCCCAACACATATTCCAGCCCATTGTCATTTTGCCCAGATGCAAACGGGCACCGCGCCATTACATAGATGCCCTGCTCGACGCAAAACTGAAACAGGTTGTGCTTCGCTTGTGGATACTTGCGGTTGAAAAGCACATTGACAAAATCAAATCCCCCGGTCGACAGCGCTGCCATCCCGCTTTCTGGTTGGTAGTCGTTCAGCGACAACCCAAAGCCCACGACCTTACCGGATGCCTGTAGTTGATACATAGCTTCCCGCCACTCACTCTCGCCTGCCCAGGCATCATTCCAAACGTGGAACTGCTGGAGATCTATAAACTCTCTTCCAAGGTGACGTAGGCTGCGGTCTGTTATTTTCATTATCCAATCGTAGGGGTAAACGTCTTTAAAATGCGCGTCAGGACGAGCTGGCCACTGCATATTCTTTGGCGGGATCTTGGTTGCTATCGTCAGCTTAACGTGGCTCTCTCGCTCCACTTCGCCCAGTCGTTTCTCACTACGGCCACCGTTGTAAGTATACGCCACATCATAAAACCTAATCCCTTGTTCTATGGCATAATGCATGACTTTTTTGGAAGGTAGCTTCCACGTTCCCATGGCCAGTTTCACTTGGGCACCGGGAGAATATCCCTCTGCGAAGTACATGGTCCGCACAGCCCATAGTAATTACATTTTTTGTGATCGTTGTTAAACTCATATCTCTCAATTGGTGTGTTGCCAATCTTCTTAAGCATCAACCCAGTGCATCTATACGCGTTCATTTCCGGGCTTATGCAGTCCATGTCTGATCTGCACATAACAGTTTTGTATGGTCCATCTGTCCGGTTGAACTCTGTCGGGATGATGGCATCCAGTGCTTCAATGAACACGCCACGCATGACAAATGCTGCCCGGATATTCTTATAGGAAACTTCCGGGATATTGATTAAATGAACTGTTGGGTTGAGCCACTTTGGGATCCGGTTGAAGTCGTCTACAAACTCGTTGATGTCCCGCTTCTCTTCCAGTGGATGATATGAAACGCTCAGGGTGATGTTGTTTCCTTTTTTCTTAATTTCCTTGAGCCCTTCAATCTTGGACTTTGGCATGTTTGTAAATACCGTAATGTTGTGATGGTTTAACATATTCATCAACGGTACGAAGTCGTTATGCAGCAATGCTTCGCCACCATTAAAATCGATGTGGTGGAAATTATACATCTTGTTTAACCAGCCAGCCCACTCAACAGCAGTCTTTTTGTCGTACCTGGGTAGCTTGTCAACGTAGAACGCGTTCTGGCAGAAATAACAATCCATGCCGCACTGGATGTTCAGATATACGTGGATGTGTTGCTTCTTGTGCATGTCGATGGGCTCAAGCTTCTTCAGTCCGTTTCCGTCCTTGAGCAGTGTTGTGGTTGCCTCTGCGTGCTTTAGCTTACGGTAACCATATCGCATCGATTTGAGATCGAACTTCACTTTGTTGATGGGTGACACTCTCTTCTGAAAGAAAAACTTTGCTCTGCTGATAAAATCAAACTTCATTGCCATTGTCTATCTCCTTTATCCATTTATTGAATTTAATTTGCATTTTTCTGTGCTGCCAGATCCGCCAGAAGTGGTTTATTCCCCAAGGCATACATTTTTTGTAGCAACGGTCGATCACATACCGGACATGGTGCTTCAGCGGTGCGCCTATTTTCTCTGATTCCTGCTCAACGGCTTTGCCGCCCGTGTTCCAAACGAGAAAAAGGGACTCGGCAAGGTTCTTGATTGAGTGGTCAACACAGATAAAGCCCTCTTGTATAAACTCGTCGTAAGGATGAACGCCCAACAACCCACAGGACCCAAACAGTATCAGATCCCGGCCACTGCCGATTAGCCCGCTGGGGATGTTTGTCGCTCCAACGCCGATACAAAACTTCGGCTCATAGTCAACATACTTCACTTCCGCTGGGGAAGCGTATAGCAGTAATGGTCTTCTCAGTCCCATAAGAACTCCATTCGGTCGTTTACGGTTATGGTTAGTAAAAATAATGTTATCATAAAAATGATGGCTACCATCAGCCAGAAACGTTTCATTCGATATACCCGCCAGTATCGCGCACAAACTGAAGGTCGTGCTGACCCCGCATCCCTGTCACCATCTCAAATTTTATTTTTTGAATATGAACTTCAACCTTACTTGTTTTTTTGTCCCGCCAAAGGCTTAAAATATTGTCTGGTTTAGAGTACCAAGCAGCGGACCCGCTGATATCATATGCATTAACTGGTGGGTACATCCCCTTATAGTCTCCCTTCTCTGCAATTCTTAATTTTGTTGGGTGGGCAACGATAATTACGTGACAGTCGGCGCGATAGGAAAAAGATTTTATCTTGCTCAAGCATTCAGAGATAAACAATGTTTCAGAGTCTTTCGTTACCATAACCTCATTCCACGGGTCCAAGATAAAAAGATCCGGCTCGTAACGCAGTGCTGTTTGTAATATTTGGTCTATGTCGTGCTCCATCTCATTGGTATTGATAAGGTCAAAGTGATCGGCCACCCATTTGGTATCCACTTTTTTTCCCGTCCCAAGGGTTTGCTGCCCTTCCCATTTACGTGAGATGTCGTTCAGGTGTAATCTTATTGGTTGATTCTCGGGAGAAAACATTACAGTTTTCCAGTTGTGCTTCCATGCCATATTTACGGCTATCTCGTCCGCAAAATTACTTTTCCCCGACCCTGGGATACCAGTTAAAACCGTTGTTTGCTTCTTTACCATCTTATAATATTCATCAAGCCCGGCTATATGTGTTGAGTATATTTCCAAGTCAACGCCCTTCTCTGCTCCCAATCTAAGTTCTTCTTCCATCGTTTCTTTTGAGTATGCGGACCCTACTTGAGCCATATTAACTTTATCTATTTCTCGTTCACACTCCCGAAACTTCTCAGAGTTACCGCTCTCCATCGCAAGGGCTCGCTCATATTCCCAATAGCCCTTCTTTAGTTGTTTAATGTGCTCTGATAATGGCGTGCTCGATAGTGGGCAATTAGTTGTATCAAGGAAGATATCCAACAAACCTTCGTCCATCGCTTTCGACGTAAGTTGCTCAATCGTCCTTGCTGGGTCTTCCAACCACTGTCTCTGCAGAAAAGTAAACAGGTCTTTCAATGTCCTCGTCCTGAACAGGTGTTCTCTGCATTCTCGCAGAACCATTTCGCGGTCGTCTAAACCATTTACATCTTCCCAGCAGTTAATTGCCTTGGCTAAGACTGCTATCTCTGTGTAGTCAGACACCAGTGAAAAATTATATTGTTTTTCCATTTTGTTATCCTATCCCATAAGGGTTTGGTTTTCCGGTTAATGGGTTTATGCCCACATCGTCTTTAAGTTCGTCCAAAGAAACTCTCTTTTTCCTATCATCTTTCAACGGATAGACATCAGTCCACCCTTTATCAACGCTCTTTATTAAAACCTGTATCGGGTCATCTTCCATTTTACTCATTTTTTTCAACATCCTGTCAATGGCCTTTTCCGTCATTGGTTTCTTCATCCGGACTCTCATGTTTTTAAAATCACTAAAAGCTTCTATAAACTCATCGCCAAAGCGAGCGTCAATCTCTCTATATTTTATTCTTCCATTCTTATCATTCTTGTTAATGGGTAGTGACGACTGGTTGATCACTGGTTGATCATTGGTTGATTCGTAAGTTGATTCAGTGGTTGATTCGTAGTTCTTGGGGTCTTGATAGAGCCTGTAATTAAGCACCTCTATGAGATTTCCACGTGGTTGACTCGTTAGTTTAATCATCCCCTGTATTCGTAAGAGCTTCATGCAGTGCTTCATCTGGTTTTCGCTATAAGTAACCTTCCTATATCCAACCTTCCAATGAAGTCCTTCTCTTATTTCTGCAAATGACCGGAACAATTGGCCTCTCTTGATGAAAAACCCATCATACTTAGTTTCTTTGTGGTTAGCTTCTCTTAATAGGTAATCCCAAACCTCTCTTACTACTGGCGCAGCGTGAGCAACCCAACTCAGGTGGATCTGTCGTGCCTTGATATAGTATCCGCTCGGTATCATATTCGTCCTGAAACGTAAAAAACCCTGAGGAACTTTCAACTTTCACGGTACTGGGTAGGAGCCAGCAGTCGAAAGCCCTTCAGGGCTATTTATCCTACATTATGTCTGATGGCCGTGAAACCATGCGATTAATTTAATACTCATCATATCCAAATGCAAATAAAGTGGTCTTTACCGTACCACTCTTTGATCAATCTTGTGTCCATCGGCAGACTCTTTTTCCTGCCCCGGCACACCTGATATCTTTGTGCGCACGGCTGTCCGCTTACTGTTAGCTCTAATTTTTTCCCGCATCTTATCACTCCACCGGGTGTCTTTGTAATTAGTGTCTTTGTTGTTCTTGACATTCACTTATGCCTCCGATATTTAATGATTACGTCGATTAATGTCCACCTGTCAATGTGCTTTAGGCCGGGGTTAGACTTCTCCCACGCAGCCTTGAATTCCAGCTGCTTAACGGCTTCTTCACCATACTTCCGGACCAGCCCTACACGGTAGCCTGACTCATTTCCATGCATGTGGTAATTGCACTTGTGGCATTGCTTATTAACATTCTGTTCGTGAAACCGCAGGCATTTAACCTTACCTGCATTAAAATAGTGCCCGGCTTCCCATCTGGATGTATGCCGGATACCGCAGCTGATGCAGCCATCGTTTTTATCACGCTCTCTTATGAAAGCGTTAAAGTGTTTTGTGGCCAGTCCAAGCAGCTTTGGTTGCGAGTAGGTAGTTAACCGGGCTTCGTACTTTTTATCGTCCATTCAGGCACCAGATTGTCACCCCAGTCGCGCCACCTTCTTTGGCGTAATCTATCTCTGCGTGAAAAGAGTGTCTGCACTTCTTGCCAACAGGCCCATTAAGTACTTGACGAACATAGCCAAGCTCCCTTGTTTTCGCAAGCTTCAAGGTCTTAAACAGAAGGGCCCCGTCATCCCCGCGCCTTAGCGGTATAAACGAGCGCTCACCAGGGATCATTATTCTCATCGTTTCCTCTATCTGCAGGGTTCGGACCAATTTTCTCCCCGCACGCTTCTTCTTGGGTGGATCCCCTTTTTCTATAGGAAAAGCAATCGACTCTTGTATTGGAAAATGATTCATTTAAATTTCTCCTTTGTTAGCCCACTAAGTTATTTAAAAATACTTCATACTCGTCTTCAATAACCTTGATGATATCGTCGTAGATCTCGCCTGAGAAGAACAGCCCAATTACATTGGAGTAGATCCACGGTAGCTGCTCTGCAATGTACTCTTCAAAGCGCTTCTGTGACATCTTGCCAAAGGCGATAGATTCATATTCAACCATCTCTTTGCCGTCCAGAAACTTGTATAGTACTTTGTACTCGCCCTTCAGGTGCTTCAGGAACTTGTAGAAATCCTTCTCCGGGACAGCATCCCGAAACTTCTTCGGCAGGTAGCGCCAGACCATGTTGAGCAGCGAGAAATAGCACCTGTGGAAAGACAGGTCCCTTGCTGTGATCTCTTTAAAAGCTACGACCTCACCCCTGACGCAACGGTCTGCCAGCTCCATAGCTGGTTGGTTCTCCGGAGTGAAGAAGGATCCGGTCCAGGTCATCTCTAAGTTGTCCAGAAAATCCGTATCCTTCACTATATTGCCCCCTTCGCCAGCTTCAGATCAGCGACAAACATAGCTACCATCTCAGCCATTAATTTGATATACTCTTCGTCGCGCTCGACGCGGATCCGGAAGTTGGGCAATCCTTCACAGTAGCTGAAGAAGTCCCACCAGCTACGCCCAGTGACCCACATAGAGCCTTGGACCTGTGGGACGTAGACGGTTGGTAGTTTCTTGCCCAGTAAGTAAGATACATGGGTGTGTGGAAGTGGGCATTTGATCTCAACTCCACCCTGCTCTGCTGCATTTTCAATCATCCCGTCCGGACTGCAGCCAACATCCTTAAGCTTATCAAAGAACACAAATCCAACTTGGTCTACAATAGCCCCAGTGTCCATCTCGTACTCTAAGCGTGCGAGGGCTTCCGTATCATTGCCGTGTTCCATTGCTTCGTTCTTATAGCTATCCTGATGCCCCAAAATGGATTCTGCTACCAGTTTGAATAAGTATTTCTTGTCCTGAGTGGATTTCTTACCTGTTGGGGTGATGATGTTTCCAAAATTTGAAGCAGTGGGGATCCCCTTTCGGAGATCGTGCCACTCTTCAGTACCTTGTTCGATGTCTGTTATGATGATAGGTTTATTCATTTTGTCACCAGCAATTTTATACCATACGAAACTATTTTTTTATACATTTCGTTTTTAGCATCAGCAGCATAAGCATTAGCAGCATTAGCAGCAGCATTAGCAGCATAAGCATAAGCAGCAGCATAAGCAGCAGCATCAGCAGCATCAGCAGCAGCATAAGCAGCAGCAGCAGCATTAGCAGCATCAGCAGCATAAGCAGCATTAGCAGCATCAACAGCAGCATCAGCAGCAGCAGCAGCAGCATAACGATTTTGTTTAGTATCTTTCTCTACAACCTTCTTAGCTGCTTCTATTGCTTTTCGTGGTCTGTGCTCATCCGGATGTTTTTTTTCGTAAATATCTATAACACATTCAGCAGCGAATACAGCATATCTAATTTTATCTTTTCTTTTTAACTTACGAGACAGGAACCAGTTAATATCAGAAGACCTTTTAGCTTTTATGAATCGCTTGAATTGATGATCTATATCATTATTTTTGTCTTGTAAGAAAAACTTAACCGATTCACTACAAGCATCCTGTTTTAATAACCATTGTTTAGTTACCTTCATTTGCCCACCTCATCATTCTTTTTGATCCGGGCAACAACAACTTCAAACAGGGTGTCCGGGATGTTTTGCATGTTGCCGTCCTTAACGCCTTTCTGGACCAACCATGCCGTGAATCGCTTTATGTCTGCGTTGCGGTCAGATAACAGCTGTGAGATGTGAGCGTTCTGTCCTTCAGTGATAAACTCTGTGATCTCAGGAACGTTACCATCGTTGTCGTCGGTTGGTATGTTCCAGATCATGCACATTAAGTACCTTCTGCCATAAGTAGTAGAAGATGCCTTCCCGTGGATTTTGGTCATGTTGGCGTTACCTTTAATGCCCACGCCATCCATAGGAACATCATAGTGATAGCTCTCTTTATGGCCCATAGTATGCAAGACATCTGCACAGACTCGGATGTGCTCAGGCAGGTCGGCTTTGCCTTCGTAGAAGATAACAGAAAAGCCATTGTCTGAGTAGACAGGTTTTGCCATCTTTATGATATCAGCCAGATCAGCATACTTGCTGCTGGTTTGCTTATTCTCCTGAGTTTTAACTACGGCCTCTATGTTTCTTTGTACCGTAGCGAAAGACTCTGCAAACGCCTTGCGTGCTTCGCCAGCTTCCCAACGCTCCTGAAGATCCATAAGCTTCTCCAGAGATTTAACATCCGCACCACCTTCTACAGCGGTCTGGATGATTGATAAGGGATTAACTTGTTGTACTGCTAAGTCCTTCTCCATAAAATGCCTCCGATTTTGTTAATGATTTTTTGCCAAAAACTCTTTGATTGTTCATAAATTGGATGACTTGGTCCGCAGGTGAGTAGTTCGCGCTCTCTTGCTATATAAGCTGACTTCTCTTGATTGATCCGGTCCTGCTCTTCAATGGCCCTGTGTATGTAAGATATCGGAAACGGGTTGTCAAAACCAAAGATGGGCGCTATGTCGTCTGCTAGCTTCATGTTTCTTTTTTGTTCTGCTAAAGAAACGTTACACAGAAACAAGTCAGCCGTTACGCCATCATCCTGTGCGCGTGCCCAGCAAACACGACCCATACCGCGGGTGACGCTCTTAGCGCTGGTTATCCTTCTTCCGCAAACGGAACAATTCATTATGCCTCCAAAATATTAAAAATGCGATTATAAATTGTAATATAAGATACTTCACCAGACCACGTCCTGATCATTGGGACGGTTACACAAGTCAAAAATAGTCTGCTCTGATACCTCGAGCATTCCTGCCAACTTTAGCAAGTTCCTCGCGCCCGGAATTCGATTGCCCTTAGATGACCGAGGCAGGTTCCACGAGATCAGGCTATGCTTGCTCATTTTGTGGATTCTCGCAAAGTGGGTCATAGTCATACCAGTCTTGTCTAATATTAATTTGGCCAGTGTGCGCTCTTCAATTTTTACAGTCACGTTGTTTCTCCTTATAGTTTTTAGATGAGGGACTCTTGATTTATTTGACATTCCGAATATACTGTACTATTTTTACTATTGCAAGTGTAATTTCAATAAAAGGACACAAAGATGAGAAAAAATTATGGGGACATTAAACTATATAAGCTTTGGGACGCTATAAAGGACCGTTGTTATCGTCACGGGAATTGCAGGTATTATCGATATGGCGGCAGAGGAATTACTGTCTGCCCTGGGTGGAAAAAAAACTCAAGGGCCTTTGTTGAGTGGGCAAAAGCCCATGGATATAAAGAAGGCCTACAGATAGACCGCATTAATAATGATGGTGACTACTCTCCCGCCAACTGTAGGTTTGTGACACATAGAGAAAATAATCTAAACAAGGGGATACAGGCAAGCAACACAAGTGGGTACATTGGAGTAAGCTGGCACAAAAGTAGTAAAAAATGGGATGCCCGGATTAAGGTTCACGGAAAGCAAAAGTACCTTGGCTTGTTCAATTCCCCACGCATGGCCGCTTGCCGTAGAGATGTCGAAGCTATGAAGTTTGGGTATAAAACAAATTTTTAATTTAATGCTTGCATTTCTACAATCATTGTTATAGATTACATCTAAACAACGGGGGCACCGTAATGAGCAAGCAAGAATTCTATCATCGTAATATCACGCAGATCCGCTACCTGAGATTCGTTTCACACCTTTGTAATAAACCCATCCAGCTCAACATCGATGCGATGTTCCGCTTCGCTCATTTGTGGGAGTCCCATTACCCAAACTATAGATAGGAGAACCATGAGATTCTTTTACCGCTTGAAGCGGGCTGGCCTTGTCCCGATGGATGCAGTGCTGGACCACTACGAAGTATATGACCACCCGGTTATCCTTGTTGAGTGTCTGGTCTGCTGGTATGTATTAGATGGAAAGAAATTGTGTGTCGCCATGAGCGATAAAACCTTAAACCTTTTACAGATAAGGATGGTGAGATGACAGTACAAACGATGATCAAGCAACTTAGAGATAATTTCATCCCAATAAAGGCCGATGATAAGCTGGTTCCTTTATCAGCTGTTGAAGAGCTGCTCAACCAGTTGATGGGAGAGATCGGCCAGATGTTGGACGAGTTAGACGGAGCATATCAAAAAGTATTAAAAAAGGAGAACTAAATTGAATATTACCATCCGTTTAAAGAACGAAGACGTTCTAAAGCTTATCAAGATCGCAGGTAAGCAAACCACAGGTGCTCAGCTGGCTGCAGCAGCGTACTTGTCCATCCGGGAGAAAACCTTAAACGAGGTCCGGACCTCCCTACTCACGCTCAACGAGGCCGCTTTTCTCATTGAAACGCTGACATTCAAAGAAGAGCCCTTACCGCTAGCAGTATTGATCGCAGATATTGATGAGCGCTACGAT
>Ga0255047_10002408_pt1 | contig 12388 bp, 15 predicted proteins | sample JV7_2_1_MG_FD_183640 | JGI IMG/M metagenome (GOLD analysis project Ga0255047, IMG submission 183640) | Seawater microbial communities from Jervis Inlet, British Columbia, Canada - JV7_2_1 | ecosystem: Environmental > Aquatic > Marine > Inlet | place: Canada: British Columbia | collected 2016-10-06
GGGATGTTGCATCCCTTGACTTCAGACACTTTCTGAATCCTCCTCGTGTTCAAGTTGACGGTGGTAGAGGAACTGGTCAAACGCGACGACTCTGATCTCGCGAGCGTATTCCTCCAGGAAATTGGGGTCTTTTGATCGGGGCTTCACCTGGTGACGAAATGAATCGTCACAGTCCGGGCAGGCCAACTCGAAAAACCGCCGACCAGAGCCCTGTGTCTGCCAGGTGTTGACCTTCTCACCGTGGGTGTCGGTCATATGGGCGTGCATCTCCGGTCGGGGGCCCTCGTATTCACAGAACGCACATCTCATCGCTCGTTCCTCGCGAGATCCCGACCACCGGTCTCTCCGGCAGAGTTCACCAATCCGACAATGGCCGTGCCGGCGGGTGTCCCTGCGACCTGGTTCGCCTCCGGAATTTTGACCGCGAGCCCTGCGGAGACGAGGTCGCCTATCCGCTCGGCGAGGGGAAGTCGGCTCAGCCCGGTGACACGTTCAATGGTCTCGATCGGGGTGCCAACACCCTCGCTCAGCGAGCTCAGTATCAGAAAATTTGTGGCGTCGGTGGCCGTGTGTACCGAACGCAAAACCGACTCCCTGGCTGCGGCGCTGCGAACCGTTCCGTCCCCGGCGAATGACGACAGCCAACTGCCAGTCCCCGACTCGAGGCGGTCTTCTCGATCGATGACCGACATATGGAGCCGGATCACATCTGCGGCCGTGAGCCCAAGTATCCGACCGAGGTCGGTCTCGGAGGGTTTCGCGCTCTGCTTCCCGATGGACACCGGGGTTGAACCTTCAGCCAACGTGGGCCCCCATCGACGACTTCTCCACGAGTTGAGCAACGTCGACCACTTCGAGTCGTCCCTCGTGGCCTGTTGTTTTCACGGCGTCGGTGTACATGACCATGTCCTTGGGGCACGCCACCACAAAATGGGCCACATCGTCGCCAAGCGCCACGGCCTCCCGAATCCGATTCTCGGAGGGACGCTCGTCGAGACCGGAGTCGTCCATCCAGATTCGCCCGCCACCAGCACCGCAGCAGAAGCTGTTCTCCCGGCACCGCCCCATCTCGATCAGGTCGAGACCCGTCGCCTCGATCAGCCGACGCGGCGCGTCGTACTCGTCCTGATAACGGCCGAGGTAGCACGGGTCGTGATAGGTGGCCATGCCCCGAAGAGATCGGCCACCAAGGGACCCGTCGGCGACCAATTGATCGAGGAGTTCTGTGTAGTGGATCACCTCCCGGTCGAGCCCGTATTCGTTTCGGAGAGTGTTCAGCGAGTGGGGGTCGGTGGTGATGATCTGGCGGTACCGAGCAGATTCGAGGGCTTCGAGGTTCTGCTCTTTGAGCATCTCGAAGAGACCTTCTTCACCGGCGCGTCGCACGTCGTTGCCACTGTTCCGCTCCGCTTCGTAGAGGATGCCGAAGTCGACATCCGCGGCCTCGAGCAGACGGGCCACCGTTGTCGAGACGTCGGCCGCCCTGGGATCAAAAGATGCGTGGTCCCCGAGAAACCACAGATACTCGACCGGCTCGGTTCTGGCGTCCTTGAGGCGGAAGTCAAGTGGCTTGGTCCATCTTGCTCTTTGCTTGGCCGACTTGCCAAAGCTGTTCCCGGCCCGGGCCAGAGACTGAAACGCACCCTGGAGGCCCGGCTCAACGTCTCCTACCTCGACCAGTCTGCGTCTCATCTGCACGATGAGCGAAACATGCTCGATCCCCACCGGGCAAGCCTCTATGCATGCCATGCAGGAAGTGCATGCCCAAAGGGTCTCGGTTGCGATGTAGTCCCCGACAACCTCACCGGTCGTCTCCCTGGGCTCGGCGCCGGGCCCGTACCAGAGGTCAAGCCCGGTGTTGGCATCGGCCAACTCACGAAGATCGAGTATCAGGTCGCGGGGCGAAAGCGGAGCACCTGTGGTGCGGGCGGGGCAAACCTCATGACAGCGGCCGCACTTGGTGCAGGCGTCGAAATCGAGCAGCTCCTTCCATGTGAAGAAGGCAAGTGGCTCCACCGGGTCTGGCACCGGAGCAGGGTCGGGCAGGGACCGGGCCGAGTCGGGGTCGGCGACCATCAGGTTGACGCCGTCGATGATCAGGTGCATCGCTTTCGAGTAGGGGATGAAAGCGATGAACAGCAGCGCCGCACCTGCATGGGTCCACCAGAAGATGACCCTGGCCAACTCGGCAGCCTCGATGCTCATAAAGGACATACCCAGCGCGATTACCCACCCGGCAATCGAGTAGATCTCGAAGTCGGGAAAGTCGGTGGCAACGATCCGGAAACCCTCCAGGAGGAACCCGGTGATCCCAAGGAAGAGGAGTATCCATAAGAACGCCCGGTCGTCGATCGTGTAGCCGTCCCGCTCGTAGCTCCCTTCAGCGCGGTCTACCCGCTCATAGCCGAGTTTGAAAGGGGCACGCATCCGTCTTCGTCCCAGATAGACCAGACCGACGATGAATCCGATCGAGAAGACATCGACCACGAGCGAGTAGGCCTGATAGAACGCTCCATGCCAGAACTGGAGATCGGGCCGGTCCAGGAACAGGCCAATGACGTCCTCGTCGATGGCGATGATCGCCGTTGCCGCGGTGAGGACCATGAAGCCCCAGAAGACGAAGAAGTGGGCCAGACCTACTGCACGATCACGTTTGGCGACCGTCCGCTGCGAGGTGATCTCCGCAATCGCCGGCCCCAGTCTCCTCCAGTTGAAAGTACGGCCCCGGCCCCTCCCGTATTTGCGAATCCGAAAAAGGAACCCGCTGAGGAAGATCAGCGTCGCCAGCAGAGCCAGCAAATAGAAGGCGACGATCTCCCCGGTCCCGAAGTTGAGGAACGTTTCCCTACCGGCAACGCCCTCCTCGTGCGCAATGACCAGGGAGAACAAGGCCTATTCGGCTTCCAGCTTGTCGACCAACTCCGGGAGGATGTCGAAGATGTCGCCAATCCAGCCGTAGTGAGCAACCCCGAAGATCGGGGCCTGCGGATCGGTGTTGATCGAAATGATGGTCGAGGCATCCTTCATTCCCTCGATATGCTCGGGAGCACCGCTCACACCGAGCGTGAGATAGACCCTGGGCTTGACCGTGAGACCAGACTTGCCCACCTGACGGGTCTTCGGTAACCACCCTTGATCGACAATCGGCCTTGAGGCAGCCACGGCCCCGCCGAGTGCATCGGCCAGCTCCTGGGCCTCCTCGATGTTGTCTTCGGACTCGATGCCTCTGCCCACCACAACGAGCACATCCTCAGTGGTGATGTCGACGTCGCCGCCTTCTGGCTCGGTCACACCAAGACTTATTGCCCGCAGTGTCGAGACATCGATTGGACTGTCAATGTTCTCTACCGCTCCCGCGCCACCAGATCGACCGTCGTCGGCCGGAGCAGAACCGGCCAGCACAGCGAATATCGCCGAGTCTCCCTCGACCTCGACCTCGGCCTCGATCTTCCCTGCATAGAGACGACAGGTGGCTCCAAGGCCGTCACCCACCCTCACCGCGGAGCAGAAGGAAACCAGGGGCATCCCTGAAGAGTTGGAGATGTCGGAGGCAACGTCCATCCCGGTTGATGTGTAGGGGATGAGAACGATGGATGAACCCGCTTCCGACGCCAGGGAGGCGAACACCCTGGCGTGGCCGTCGGGGTTGAAGGTCTCGAATGCCGGATCGTCCACCACCACGATCCGGTCGGCGCCGCCAAGCTGAGTTGCCAGGTCGCCAACTCCCGAGCCAACCAGCCCGGCGATGACCTGACCTCCACTGTCAGAGACGATGCCTCTCGCCATTGCCAGTAACTCGAAACTGGCGTCGGTGAGACTTCCTTGAAGATGTTCGGTAATGACGAAGACGTCACTCATCACTGGGCCCCCCTAATGATCTCGACGATACGCTCGGCGGCAGTCTCTTCGTCGCCGTCGATCATCTCGGCGCCCTCGCCGGCTTCGGGAATACGGACGGAGACAACGCGGACCCCGGATGAGTCGTCCGGAGCGTCGACGTCGCTCTCGCTGAGATTTCCATCCTGCTGCGCCTGGCGGATCAGGCTCACCGCGACATAGCGCGGAGCCTGCCGGGCTGCCTGGATGCCCAGGACGGCCGGCAGCTCGACCTCATAGTCACCGGTAATGCCACCCCAGAATTCCTTGGTGACCCGGACCGAGCTATCCCCGGCGGCGGCACCCACAACTACCGACACATGTGGCATGTCGAGCTTTGAGGCAACCCTCACACCCACCTGGCCATCGAGCTCGTCGGCCGCTTGAACTCCGGTCAGCACCAGGTCATAGGAGCGTCCTTCCAGAGCCGAGACAAATAGGTCGGCCTGAGCACCAACACTCATGTGCTCGAGATCGTCTCCGAGCTTGACGGCTTCGTCAGCGCCTTTTGCCAGAGCGGTGTAGAGGATCTGCGCCATCTCGTCGGCACTTCCCAGGCCGATGACAGTGACGGTCCCACCACTCTCCTCCTTGAGGAGCAGGGCCTCCTCGAGGGCGTGATCATCGAACTCGTTGAGGACATATCCGAGATAGTCCCGATCGAGATCATTCCCGTCATCGTTCAACTCCAACTCCTCCACCGGGTCGGGAACCGGGCGGAGCAGAACCACGCTGTTCATATCTCTCACTTCTCTTGTTCAGTTCTTACTGGTCGGACAACCCCAATGCCTGGGCCAGAAGCTCGGCTACGTCGAGCACCTGGAGGGCATCATCGTTGTTCGTCGACTTGACCGCATCTTCGAATCGTGACACCTCATAAGGACAGACCACACAGAGAGTGTCCGCCCCGGTCTCCACCGCCTCGAGGACCCGTTTCTCCGACAGCCTCATGGATTGGTACTCGGCGGCATGACCGTCGAGCCACATGCCTCCACCGCCGCCGCCGCAGCAGTAGCCGTTCTCCCTGGTGCGCCACATCTCAGTGAACTGGGCGCCGGGAAGAGCCTCGATCAGCTGTCTTGGAGCCTCGTACTCGCCGTTGTGTCGCCCCAGATAGCAGGGGTCGTGGAACGTGATGTTCTTGGATACGTCTTCACTCAACCCCATCTCGTCGATGCGGTCGGCGAGGAATTGGGTGTAGTGCAGAACGTTGTACTCGCTGCCACGCTGGGGGTATTCGTGAAGAAAGGCGTTGTAGGCGTGGGGATCGGTGGTGAGGAGCACATCGAACTCGTACTTGTTGAGGGTCTCGATGTTCTGCTCGGCCAGCATCTCGAAGAGACCTGACTCGCCGGCACGGAGCATCGAGTCGCCGTCGTGACGCTCCTCGGCGCCGAGGATCGCAAAGTCGATCCCGAGGCGATCCAGAACCCGGGCCAATGCCCGCGAGGCGTCGATCCCGCGGGGGTGATAGGAGGGGTAGTCGCTGACCCACCAGAGGACGTCCACCTTCCTGCCAACCTCGGAAATCAGGGGGACCTCGACGTCGAGATCTCTTGTCCAGGCAGCGCGGCGTTTGGCGTTCTTGCCCAGCGGGTTGCCATATCGAGCCGTCTTCTCGAATACGTCCTGGAGTTCCGCGGGCACGTTCCCGGCCAGCACTGCTTCCTTGCGGACCGCGGGCGCGATCTCCATCATGTTGACTTCTTTGGGGCAAACCCGAAGGCAGTTGACACAGGTGGTGCACAACCAGAGATCGGGGTCGGTGAACAGGTCGACACCGAGTTGAAGCTTGGAGAAGAGCTTTCGGGGCCCGTAGCTGCCGACATGGTCGACCGGACAGACGCCGATGCATTGTGCGCACTGGTAGCACCAGCCCATCGATTCGCCACCGTCGAGTTCGGTTACCCGGTCTAGCTGGGTGACGTCGTAGTCGAAGATCGTCCGCTGCTCGAACATCCGGTTCCAGTGCCCGGATATGTCCATCCCTTCGAGGGTCAACTCATCTATCTCGAGGACGTTGCTCGGATCTATCTTGGGGCTGACGTCTTTGCTCATGGCTGCATCGCTTCGAGCCGGTGAACACCGAGAAGACGGCTGACCAACTCGCCCAACTCCGGGATGATCTTGTTGAATTCCTGGGTCATCCGCATCCGGAGAGTGGTGTACATGTAGACGGCGTAGACCGATGCCAGGAAGACGTCGGTGCCAAAGACACCGTGGCCCTTCGTGCGAAACCCGGCGGCCGATCCGACCTCATCGACGAAGGCCATGGCCAACCCGATCCGCTCGTAGGTCTCGGCGACCGAACCGGCGTCGAGTTCGATCTCCTCCATCACGATCAGAGGGAGCGAGCCTGTTGCGCTCTCGGGGTTCCACATCCACCGCGTCCATAACCAGTACCGATCCGGATCGGAGAAGTGCATCAGTTCCGAGCCCAGATCGAAGCCGGTGCTGGTCGGGACGTCCCGGCCGACGCCGCCAATGACTTCGTGAAACACCTCCAGCCGCTCACCGGGTCTGCCTTCGCCCTTCAGGAGCGCCCTGATGTGACCGACGAGATTCTCCAGCCCCAGGGTGCCCAGAATCAAAGAGGCTTTGCGTCTCGCCGAGAAGACCCATCGCAGAGTTTCGATCGCGTCTTCTTCGGTCCAAACCGCGAGACGATCGGAGTCGAGCAACTCGGAGAGTCTCTCCGCCTTGAATTCGACCTTGCCGGCAACCGTCTCCAACTCGGCCTCGCTGACCCGCTGCAGGGCGAGTTGGGTGAACTCCCTGGCAGTCGGGGTGTCCACCACCTGGCCGGTGAGCCCGTGAGTCGAGGTCAGACGCTCACCCCCGCATTCAGGAAGCCGACGGCTTTGGCGGCGGCGGCGCCGGCGGTGGCTATCGAGTCATCGAGGTCGGCGGGTCCCCGGGCCGCGCCCACCACGAAGATTCCGGGCACTGACGTGGCGACGGTGTCGAGGCTTTCGTGATCCTGCTCGATAAAGCCGTATTTGTTGGTGCCGAGGCCGAGCACATCAGCCATTTCCTTCGTTCCCTGGCTTGGCTCCATTCCCACCGCGAGTACAACGATGTCCATCGCGATTTCCATCGGGCGCCCCATCGTGGTGTCCTCACCCCTGACGACGAGACGGCCGCCCTTCTTGAGGATCTCGGTGACGATTCCCTTGACGTAGTTGACCTTGTGCTCTTCCTGGGCCGGCCAGTAGATCTCGTTCTCCCAGTAGCCGTACATCCGCATGTCGATGTAGAAGATGAACACCCGGGCGTCGGGCACCTGCTGGCGAATCTCAATCGCCTGCTTCGATGAGATGCCACAGCAAACCTTGGAGCAGAACTCGTTTCCTATCTGGCGATCGCGGGAGCCGACGCATTGGATGAAGGCGACGCGCTCGGGCAACTCCCCGTTGGATGGCCTGACAAAGTTGTCGGCCTTCAGCATTGCTTCCGCATCGGCAAGCGTGATGACGTCGGGGAATTCGTAGTAGCCGTATTGCTGGGTCTCCCGACCGGGGTCGAAATGGCGGAACCCGGTGGCGACGATGACGGCTCCGGCATCCACCTCGCCGGAGGAGCCACCCGAAGACAGCGTGAGCGAGAACTCGGGGGCTGCGCCGGCCATCGCGGTGACCTCTGAGGAAGTGCGTACCTCGACATTCGGATGATTGTTGACCGCCGCGATCATCTCGCCCATGGCGTCCTCGGCGGATCGGAACCCGTGGGTGAGCGCGGCATAGTTGGCCTGAATCGGCATTCCCCCCAACCCATCGTGCTTCTCGATCAGAGTCACCTGCGCTCCAAGATCGGCAGCGAGACGCGCTGCTTCGAGACCGGCCGGCCCGGCCCCGATCACCACTATCCGACCGTCAGGCATCTATGTCCTCCCATGTCAAATACTCGATTTCGTTGTTCTCGAGACGCTTCAGGTCCTTTTCGAACTCGATCCAGGCGGCCTCCCAATCGATCCCCATCTTCTCGAGCAGAGGCTTGTAGTCGGTGGAGTGCCAATGGAGTTGACACACCCGGTAGGGATGGGCCCCCATGGCCAGGGCTGCGTACTGGGCGTCCGACATGACCGGAATGCCTACGTTCTTGTTGTGGGCCTGGGCGGCAAACTGGCTCTTGTCGAGTGTGGTCACGCACCCGGTGTCATGGGTGATGGTGACGTCGGGGTTGGCCTCCTCTTTCATCACCTCGATCTTTCGCTGTGTCGCGAACGATCTGGAGAAATCGCGCTGCACCAGGATGTGGCGGAAGCCGAAGCCACAGCAGTCGAAGAAGGTCGAGTAGTCACCGACATTCGACCCGAGGGCTTCGATCAGGCCGGTGACGGTGGCTGTGCGCTGACCGCCGTAGATGTCCGGGTCGTAGATGGCGTCCTCTTTCACCAGCTTGTAGTAGTGACACGCCGGGTGGACCGACGCGGTGATGTCGGAGAGGTCGAGAACCTGCTTCTCGGCAATCTTGTCCTTCATGGCGTGCACCCATTCGGAGTAGTGGACGATCTCCTCAGGCATCACCAGCGGCTTTCCCAGTATCTCCATTATTTTCCGAACCTGGTCTCGGAGGTCGGCGTGATGGACGATCTCCTCCCGGACCTCCTTGTAGTGCCCGTAGGAGGTGCCGCAGTGGATGATGGGGAAATAGCCGGTCTCGTAGGCAGCAGCGAAATTGCGCATGGCAACACCACCCTGGGCAACTGCGTTCGACGTGGCCGAGGCGTAGTAGTTCCACGCGGTGCACGACGTCTGATCTTTGGGATCGAGGTAGTCCATGCCCAGCTTTCGATTCAGCCAGAAGATCGAGGTCGAGTAGCCAGGGATGTGGCCACACTGGCCACACGATTTGTGGTGCCAGGTCATCGCCTCGGGGATCTTCTTGATCCGCCCGTACTTGGTTTTGACCTCGACGTACGGCTCGGGCACCCGTTGGACGATCAGCTCACCGGCATCTTCGAGATCAAAGAGAAGCTCCCTGATGTCCTCCGTCGGTGGTGCTTCGCCATCCAACTGGAACGGCACTCGCTTTATCGAATCGAGGGGAATGATCGTTCCGGTCCCCTCCGGTCGTGCAATGGTCATAGCTCGTACCCCGCATCTTCCAGGGCCTCCTCCATGACATCGAGGATGATCATGTGGAGGCCTTCGTCAACTTCTTCAATCATGTCCATAACGTCACTGTGGTACCAGATGAGGTACAGCTCGATCAGGGTTTGCTCCGATACCTCCCAGCTGGCCGAGGTGGTGTGCATCGTCTCGGGCGGCATTGCCCGACGCCAGAGGTCCAGGTTCTCCGAGACATCACGAACGTCCGGGCCCCAGTCGGGAAAGGCATCCGGCTGAAGCATGTCGGGCGACACCTGTGTCCCGGTGGTCATGATCTTGTAGACCACCCTCCCATAACCCTCGAGGGCTTCTCGTGAGGAGGCGAGCCCGTTCTTCACGGCAACCTCGCGCAGAAGAGTGATCAGGCCACCCGGAGAGTTTTGGCGGGGGCACCGGTCGCAGGAGAAGCACTGCGAGCACTGCCAGACATCATCGTTCATCTGCTCGTAGATGAGCTCAACATCCTCCCGGGCCGCTGCCTGGGCGATCTTGCGGGGAGAGAAGTCGTAGAACCGGGCCGAGGGGCACGCCGCCACACAGATCCCACACTCGTAGCATCCATAGAGATAGTCGGGGAAGCGGACGTCGGCCTTTACTTCCTCCCAGAGCCGCAACTTCTCGGAGTAGTCCACATCTGTGTAGGAGTTGGGGGCGATGGTCGCACCGGGCGATTTGGTGAAGGTGACCGGTGCGGCGGTCATCAGAAGCTGATCACCGCATCGGCTTCGGCGGCCATGTCGTTGAAGGCTGCCCCGCCGATCATCTCGACTCCATCGATCAGGTCGTCCATCTCCAGGTCGACGAGATCGAGAGACGGCTGGCACACCAGAAAACGGACGCCGATTCCTTGGGCCTGGCTGATAAACGTGTTCAGCGGGGCTCCTCCGTCCTTCACGGTGAGGGTCTCCCCGGTCCCCTTCTTGAGAAGGGTGGGACCGTGCATCGTGAAGTAGATCCCTACGTCCATGTCCATGGCGGCGGCAGCAGTGGCCAGATAGAACGGTGTGGCAGCCTTGGACGGCTCGTCGACGCCATGAGTCTGCACGTAGAGAATCCTGGCTTCGTCCTCCAAAGTCATCTCCTCCACTTTTTCAGTTGCTGTTCAGGCACTCAGACGAACAGTGCGACGTCGGCCTCCGAGGCGAAGTCGAGGAATGCCGTGGCACCGAGACAGGATGCGTTGTCGACGATGTCGTCCATTGTGACATTCATCACACCCAGGGTCGTGGCGCAGGCGTAGAACTGAACTCCGGACTCCACGCATGTGTCGTACAGGCTCTCAAAATCCGGGATGTTGGAGGTCTTCATCCAGCTTTTCAGCATCTTGGTGGCCACCCAGTTCATCCCGGGCAGCATCCCGATGATGGTCGGCACACGCATCTCGACACCATTGATGGGCGGGGGTGAGGCAGCGTTGCCGACCGCGGCTACCTTGAGCTTCTTCTGCCGCTTCTTGTTCACCAGGTCGAGACCGTAGAACGTGCAGAAGACACGACAATCCCATCCCAGGGCGGCGGCAGTCGACGCCATGATCAGAATCGGGTAGACCTCGTCGAGACCTCCCTTTGAAGCCACCAGTGCGAATTTCTTGGGCTCGGGGATCGCCTCCGCACCGGGAGCCTCGAGCGTGGAGACGCTGGTGCCCACATCCTGTGCTGCTTGGGTCATTGGTTACTCCTATCGCGTTCGCTTGAACCAGAAAAGGTACTTTCCATCCTCTTCGGCCTGGTCGACCAGTTCATGTCCGGTTTGTCGGGCCCAGGCTTCCATGTCAGGTGGGGCACCGGGGTCGGTGGCGATCATCTCGAGAATCTCGCCGACCTCGACCTCCTTGATCGCCTGCGATGTCTTGACAACAGGAATTGGACAGAGCAGACCGGTGCAATCCAACACCTTATCTGCCTCGATCTGGACAGCCATTGGGCTCCTTTCCCAAATGATGAGCGTACTTGTCCGTGTTGACGCGTGACCCCCAAAACGAGGGAAACATTCGTATACGCAAATACGCGCATGTCTTGTTCGTTGAGTATGCGGATAAGGGAGCCGAGCGTCAACCCCCCAAATATCGAGTTTTTACGGGCCGAATGGAGGCGATCGGCCAGGTCTCCAGAAATATTCACTCTTTCGCATACCGCCGCGATCTGGCATATTGAACCCATGACATCTGTTAGCCAGGAACTCGACCGACTCCATGCCAGTGTCTGCAAAGGGCTCGCCGACCCGAAACGGCTGCTCATCATCAACACGCTTCGAGAAGGGCCGATGTCGGTCACCGAGATCTGCGACACACTGGATCTGGCTCAGTCCAATGTCTCCCAGCACCTGGCGATCTTGCGGGACAAGGGCCTGGTCAACAGTCGCCGGGAGGGTCAGTTTGTCTATTACTCGTTGACGTCGATGAAGATCATTGAGGCCATGGACCTGCTCCGAGAAGTGATGGCCGCCCAATACACCTCCGCCCAGACTGTCGAATCGAAAACGGTTTCCATCTGACCCGGGCTCTCCAGGCATGATCCTGGCCCTGACATCCGATGCCCTCACCCTGAGAAAGCTCGCCGCTGTCGCAGCCGAAGTCGAGTCGGGCCTCGTCGAAGCTGGTTCCCTGGATGCGGTAGATTCCGGCACCACGCCGACCGCGGTCGTGCTGGAGTTGGAGAAGGCCGACATGACGGAGGCGATTGGCGAGAGCAAGACTCGATGGCCACTGACGATGGTCATCGGGGTGCTCAAGCTTCCCAGCGCCGATTTGTGGAAGTCGGCGGAAGATGCAGGGTGCGACTTGGTGACCACCAGGGGTGCCCTCCAGAAGGTGGTCCCGGGTCGACTCGAGTCCTGGTTGAAAAATCCGCGCGGTCGCCGGCTGAGGTTGTTCGAGATTGCCGATGTAGCCGGCCGACTGGGAGTTGTGTTGCGGCTCGACGATGAGACGACCGGGCCGGTGGCGATCTATCACATCGGTGGAGACCTCGTTGCGGTCCAGGATCTGTGCCCCCACGCCGGTGCACTTCTCTCACAAGGTGAGGTGAGCGTCGACGACGGCGTCGTCACGTGTCCTGAGCACGGCAGCCGCTTCGATACCCGGTCCGGCGAGCGGCTCCGGGGGCCCGCCGATGAGGGTCTGCGGACCTACCCGATCGTGGTCGAAGACGGTCAGGCCTACCTTCAACTCGAGCAGGCCTAGCTCGGACGATACCGACCGTCTTCCTATTCAGCTCAGGCTATTCAGACGAACAGTGCGACGTCGGCCTCCGAGGCGAAGTCGAGGAATGCCGTGGCACCGAGACAGGATGCGTTGTCGACGATGTCGTCCATTGTGACATTCATCACACCCAGGGTCGTGGCGCAGGCGTAGAACTGAACTCCGGACTCCACGCATGTGTCGTACAGGCTCTCAAAATCCG